>Ga0187868_1000592_pt1 | contig 28895 bp, 31 predicted proteins | sample June2016WEW_13_4_FD_133014 | JGI IMG/M metagenome (GOLD analysis project Ga0187868, IMG submission 133014) | Peatland microbial communities from SPRUCE experiment site at the Marcell Experimental Forest, Minnesota, USA - June2016WEW_13_40 | ecosystem: Environmental > Terrestrial > Soil >... | reverse complement strand
CTCGCGCACCCGCACCACCAGGACGCTGCCGTCTGAGGAGTCGGGGAGCACCACGACCTCGGCGAAGCCCGCCTCGAAGATCTGGCAGAGGCGGCCCAGCAGCGCGGCCACCGAGAGGGGCGAGCGCACCGTCTGCTGGAGCAGGTCCCGCGACTCGGCCAAGTGCTGGAGATGGCGGCGGTGGTTCCGTTCCGACAGGTAGGCGGCGCCGATGCCGGCAACGCTGCCGCCGAGGGCGAGCAGGAGCAGCATCGACGGGGTGTCGCGGCCGATGACCAGCGCCCAGATCCCTTCGGCCACGCCGGCCAGGGCCAGGCATGCCATGACGATCCGGACCTGGCGAGGTCGCGGCCCCCTGAGCTGGTGGAGCCGGCGGCTGCTGTTGAGCGACACCCGGGCCCCCCTCCTATCGAAGCTGTGTCCTATCGAAGCTGTGTCCCATCGAAGCTGCGTCGGCACCGTCCGAGATGCCCCGTCCACTCCGAAGACTAAACCAGCGCACCTAACGCTCCGAACGGTGTGACCGCACCTTCACCGAGCCGCCCCCTCGGAGACGGCCCGGTCGCCCCGTTCCGCGGAAGCAACAAGCGCCCGCGCGAGCCTCAGCGAGGGCGGGCCGACGGGTCGGGGGGGCGACCCTCCAGGGCGGCCTCGATGCCGAGGGTGCGCTCGAAGGCCGCCCAGACGGCGTCGCTGACCACGGTGCGCAGGCGGCCCCGCTCGAGCTCGTACATGGCCGCGGCGGAGGTGCCCCCTGGGGAGGTGACCATGTCCCGGAGCTCGGCCACATGACGCCCGCTGGCGAGCGCGAAGGCGGCCGACCCCTGCATGGTGTCCAGGACCAGCTCGCGCGCCAGGTGGCGGGGGAAGCCGAGGTGGACGGCGGCGTCGGTCAGCGCCTCGATGAAAAGGAAGATGTAGGTGGGCCCGCTCCCGCTCACCGCGGTGGCCATCGCCACCTGGCGCTCGTCGTGGACCTCGAACTCGCGGCCGAGGGCGGAGAGCATGGTCCGCGTCTGAGCCCGGCCGGTGGCGTCGACCGACGGGGTTGCGAACCACACGGTCACCCCCTGCCCGATCTGAGCCGGGGTGTTGGGCATGCACCGGACCAGGGCGGGATGGTCCAGGCCCTCGGCCAGGGCATGGGTGCCGGCGCCTGCGATGACGCTGATGACCAGCTGCCCGGAGCGCATCTGCGGCTTCAGCTCGGGCATGACCGCCTTGAGCATCTGGGGTTTCACCGCCAGCAGGATGATGTCGGCGCCCGCGGCTGCCTCGGCGTTGGCCGCCACCGCGGTGACGCCGTGGCGCTCGCTGAGCTCCCGGCGGCGCTCCTCACGGGGATGGCTGCAGACCACCGCCGAGGCCTCGACGAGGCCGCGCCCCAGCAGGCCGGAGAGCATCGCCTCGGCGATCACCCCGGCGCCGACGATGGCGACCCGGGAGCCGTGCAGGGTGGTGTCGTTCACTCCTGCGGGACGATACAGGGCGGCGTCGCCTTTGCGCTGCACACGCTCGGCCCGAAGACCGAGCCGTGGCCCGTGCGATGATCGGCGGGATGCCTGCAGCGCCCGAAGGGCACGACCAGCCCCCGGTGCGGGACGCTGGGCAGTCCCCTCCCCCACCGGCCGACCCCTACGCACCCTGGGTGTGGACCGCCTACGCGCCCCCGGGAGCTCCCCACCCGCCACCGGCCGGGCCGGCTCCGGTCCACCCGGGGACCGTCTACCCGCCGCCGGGCACCGCATATCAGCCCCCGGGCACCGTGTATCAGCCCCCAGGCACGGTCTACCCACCGCCGGGCACGGTGTATCCGCCGCCGGGCACCGTCTACCCGCCCCCCGGCGCGGCGTACGTCCCGGCCGGCTGGGGCAGCGGGCAACAGGCCCCGGCCCAGGGCAACGCCGCCAAACGCCGCGGCGGCTTCGTGGGCGGGCTGCTGACCGCGCTGGCGGCGATCGCCAAGCTCGGCTACTTCGGGAAGTTCGGCTTCACCGCCCTCACCATGGTGATCGCGGTCGTCGCCTACTCGCTGGTGTTCGGCTGGGCGTTCGCGGTCGGGCTGGTGCTGATCATCTTCGTGCACGAGATGGGTCACTTCCTCACCTCACGGGCGATGGGCGTGCCGATGTCGGCGCCCGTCTTCGTCCCCTTCCTGGGTGCCTTCACGGCCGCCGGTCGGGGGCTCACCAGCGACCGCCGGCGCGAGGCGATCATCGCCATCGCCGGGCCCATCTCCGGCTTCGTGGCCACCCTCGCCGTCTACCTCTGGGCGCTCAACCAGGCGGCGGCCACCTCGGGGGTGCGCTTCGCCTTCTCGCTCGCCTATTTCGGCTTCTTCATCACCCTCTTCAACCTGATCCCGATCCTGCCCCTGGACGGGGGCCGGGTCACCAGCGCGATCAGCAAATGGTTCAATCTCGCGGGGCTGGTCATCCTCGGGGCCCTGGTGGTCAGCGAGGTGCTCGGGTACAGCCTGGGCAACCCCATCCTCATCCTCATCTTCGTGATCGCCATCTACTCGGTGTGGGGACGGTTCCGGGCCGCCCGGCGGGGTGCGGAGGCGCCACCTCTCCCCGCCCGCACCCGGGTCCTGATCGGGGCAGGGTACGTCGCCCTGGTGGCGATGAGCGGTGTGTTCATGACCCTGAGCGTGGCCTGGCTCAACGCCCACGGATTGGTCCTGAATTGAGATCGCCGGGGCGGCGAGGGCCGCCCCGGGACGCCTCAGCCCTCGAGGAACGAGAGGCGCACCCGCCGGCGGGGATTGTCGCGGTTGAGGCTGACCAGGACCACCCGCTGCCAGGTGCCGAGCAGCATCCGGCCGGCCTCCACCGGCACGGTGAGCGACGGCGCCACCAGGGCCGGGAGCACGTGGTCGGCGCCGTGCCCGGGGCTGCCGTGCCGGTGGCGGTACCGGTCATCGCGGGGGAGCAGCCGCTCCAGCGCCGCCACCAGGTCCGGCTCCGAGCCGCTTCCCGTCTCGATGAGCGCCACCCCGGCGGTGGCGTGGGGTGCGAAGACGCTCAGCAGGCCGTCTCCCGCTCCGCGGACGAATCGCGCCGCCTCGTCGGTGATGTCGGCCACCGAGCTCCGGCTGAGGTCGACCTCGAGGAGGGCCGTCCGCATCCCGGCCGGCTCAGCCGGGGCCCGGGCTCGGCGACCCGGTCCCGGCCTCGCAATCGGGGAACGGGTACCGGATGCTGTTGAGGACGTTCTCGAAGACGGTGTACTCGGCGGAGGTCGAGTAGTTCATCTCGATGTCGAGCGCGTAGCTGGAGGAGAGGGTTTCCCGGAACTGGGCGAAGTCGGCGAGCCGGGTCACCTGGGCGCCCCCCGCGTCCATGGTCGGCTCGGGGGTCGCGGTGGAGCTGGCCGCGTACTGGACCAGGGTCCCGGTGTAGCCGCAGGCCACCACCTCGGCGTTGCTCGAGACCTCGTTGTACCCGGTCAATCCCGCCGCCCCCAGGGCGCCCAGGTTGGCCGCCGACCGGATCACCAGGGTGGGCAGCTGGGTCCCGGTCTGGGGCTCGAAGACGATCTCCCCCTGATTGTCGGCGTAGGTCCAGCCGATGGGAAAGAGGATCCCGTCGATCTGCTTGTCCTGGAAGGAGATCGAGCTGAGCACGCCGGAAGCGGTGTAGGTCGGGTCGGCGATGATCCAGCCGGTGACGGTCGACCCCTCGACGTGATACCAGCCCCCGGGCGTCGACGAGTCCGGCCAGGGCCCACCGCTCGCGTCGTAGCCGAGCACGGTGAGGGTCACCCCCCAGGCGACCGTGCCCAGCGCCGAGGCCGAGAGCGACGCCGAGCTGTGGATGCGCAGCCCGTCCTGGACCAGCACCGTGCGTTCGCCGCTGGTCTGAGCCGCTCCCGACCCCGAGGGGGTCGCCGACGGGGAGAGGGTGCCGGCCTGCCCGCTCCCGGGTGGCTGGGTGGCCACCCCGGTGGGGGTCGGCGAATGCGCTGAGAAGAGGCTGCAGCCGCTCAGGGTGAGGGCGGCGGCGAGGGCCAGGGCGCCGGCGGCCCGGGACGGGAAGGATCGCATCTCATCAAGGTTAACGGGGCGTCCCCCCGCCGGTTATCGCCGGCTCGGTGGCCACCGGGGGCCGATCGGGCCCACCCACCTGCGCGCCCGGCCGCGACCCGGTCACGCCTGCCCCGGCGGCGCCAGCCCGCGCAGGGTGGCCGCCACCGACTCCCCCAGCGCGTCGAGGTCGTAGCCGCCCTCCAGCACCCACACCGAGCCCGCCCCGGAGCCGGCGCAGAGATCGCGGAGGCGGCGTGCGATGGCGCCGTAGGTGTCGGAGCTCAGCTCCAGGGTGGCCAGGGGATCGGCGCTGTGGGCGTCATAGCCGGCGCTCACCAGCACCAGGTCGGGGTGGAAGGCGGCCACCGCGGGCAGCACCGCGCCGTCGAAGCTGGACAGCCAGCCCTCCCCGGTGGTGCCGGATGGGAGTGGCACGTTGAGGGTGAGCCCCGGGGCTCCGTCGCCACCGCGGTCGGCGGACGCCCCGGTCCCCGGATAGAGGGGCCGCTCGTGGAGCGAGGTGTAGAGGACCGAGGGGTCGTCCCAGAAGATCGCCTCGGTGCCGTTGCCGTGATGGACGTCGATGTCCACGATGGCGATCCGCCCCCGCCCTCGATGCTGAGCCTGGCGGGCGGCGATGGCGACGTTGTTGAAGATGCAGAAGCCCATCGCCCTCGCCGCGGTGGCGTGGTGCCCCGGGGGCCGGCTGATCGAGAAGGCGTGCTCGGAGCGCCCTTCGCAGACGGCGTCGACCGCGGCCAGCGCCGCGCCCACCGAGCGGAGGGCGGCCTCGCGGGAGCCGGGCGCGCAGTAGGTGTCACCGTCGAACCACCCCCCTCCCCGTGCCGCCATCGCCCGCACCGCGGCCACGTGGGCCGGGGTGTGGACCAGCTCGACGGCCGCCTCCTCGGCGGCGCCGGGATCGATCCGGGGGATGGCCGCGAGGTCGGCCTCGGCGCCGATGCGCTCGAGGATCGCGGCCACCCGGTCGGGCCGCTCCGGGTGCCCGGCCGCCGCGTGCTCGGGCTCCGGCCCAGTGGAGACGAGCAGGACGCTCATGCCGGCTCCATGGCAAGCGCCTCCCCCAGCTCGCGCAGGAAGGACTCCACATCGGTCACCAGCCCCAGGGTCTGCGAGGAGCCGCGGTCGGCGAGCTTGGCGACCACCGCCGGGTTGATGTCGACGCACACCGTCCGGGTCGCGGCCGGCAGCAGGTTGCCGGTGGCGATGGCGTGGAGCATGGAGGCGCACATGATGCAGAGGTCGACTCCGGCGAGAGCGATGCGCATCCGCCGCCCGGCCTCCAGCATGTCGGTGACCACGTCGGGGAGCGGGCCGTCGTCGCGGATCGACCCGGCGAGCACGTACTCGACCCCGTTGCGCACGCATTCGTACATCACCCCGCGGCGGAGGATCCCCGACTCGACCGCGGCCCGGATGCCCCCGGCGGCGCGGATGCGGTTGACCGTGCGCATGTGCAGCTCGTGGCCGGACTCGATGGGCAGGCCCTTCTCCAGACCGAGCCCGAGCGAGGTGCCGAAGAACTGGGACTCGATGTCGTGGGCGGCCAGCCCGTTGCCGGCGAAGAGCACCTGCACGTAGCCGGCGGTGATCAGGCGCGCAAGGTGGGGGCCCCCACCCGTGTGGATGATCGCCGGCCCGCCCACGAAACAGATCCGGCCATCTCTGGCGCGAACCTCCCGCATGGTGCCGGCCAGCTCGCGGATCACCTGGTGCTTGGGCTTCTCGGGAGAGAGCGAGCTGGTGGTGAAGCCGAAGACCTCCTTGCCCCGGCCCCGCTCCACCGGGACGATGCGGACCCCGGCCCGGCCCACCACCACCGCCTCGCCGGCACGGACGTCGCTGACCGGGACCGCCCGGGCCACGCCGTTCGCAATCACCACCCCGCAGTCCATCTCGATGTCCTCCACCCCCACCCACTCGCCGGCGACCCGGACCGAGGTGGGCTGGCTGGTGGTGGTGTAGAAGGTGTCGGGGAACACCCCGTCGGAGGGGGCGGGCTCGGTCGTGGCGTTGGCGGCGCCGACCACGGCGGCGCCGTGCTGCTGGCAGGCGGCCACCACCGCCGCCAGCCGTTCCTCGGTGTCCGCCTCGATGGTCAGCCGGGCGAACGAGGGCTCGTCGAGCCGGGTGCCGACTCGGAACTCCTCGACATGGAAGGTCGCCCCCATGTCCATCACGCTGTCCATGACCCGCGGCAGCAGCATGCTGTCGATGATGTGGCCGGAGAGCTCGATGACGGCGCGCGCGCTCACCGCCGCGGTGCCCCCGCCCGCACCGCCTCGATCCGGCGGCAGAGATCGGCCGCCGCCGCGCGGGGGTCCGCGGCGCCGGTGATCCCCCGCGAGACGGGCACCACGACGCCGCCGCCGGCGGCGTCGAGGCCCGCGCTCACCGCGGCCTCCAGGTCCCCGCCCTGGGCTCCGATCCCGGGAAGGAGCAGCGGGGCGGACGGGGCGAGACACCTGACCTCGGCGACGACCGGGGCGGCGGTGGCTCCGACCACGAAGCCGATCTCGGCCGCGCCCGACCAGGTGAGGGCCCGTTCCACGATCAGCCGGTAGAGGGGACGCCCATCCTGGAGGGGAGCCTCCAGGAAGTCGGCGGCGCCGGGGTTGCTGGTGCGCGCGAGGATCAGAGCCGCCGTTCCGGGACGGGCCAGGAAGGGGGCCACCGCGTCCTGGCCCAGCAGCGGGTTGACGGTGACGGCGTCCGCCCCCCAGACATCGAAGAGTGCTCGGGCCTGAGCCTCCGCGGTGCTGCCGATGTCGCTGCGCTTGGCGTCCAGGATGAGCAGGCGGCTGGCGGGCACCATGTGCCGCACCCGCTCCAGGACCGCCAGCCCGGCCGCGCCGTGCTGCTCGAAGAAGGCGAGGTTCGGCTTGACGGCGACCACATGGGGGAGCGCCGCCTCCAGCATCGCGACGCAGAAGCGCTCCACCTCGGAGGCGTCCGCGCACCCGGTGGGGTCGAGTCCGAGGCAGAGCAGGGATCCGACCTCGCGGCCGCGCGCGGCCAGGCGGGCGGAGAAGGGCTCCCGGCTCACCAGGCGTCGCGGGTCGTGCTGGGCTGGATCGCCCCCTGGTCGGCCCGGGGCGCGTAGGGCAACTCGATCCGCTCCTTCTCGGTCGAGACGCAGAGCGGGCAGAGGCGGGCCACCCCGCCATCGAGGATCACCGCGGCCAGCCGATAGATGGGGGTGGGGCGGCCGCAGTTGTCACACGGGTCGAGGACGGCCACGATCTGGAACCTCGTACTGGCCTGCGGGAGCTGCGCGACCTGGATTCTGCCAGATCGCCACCCCTCCCCTCTCCACCCGACCGCCCGGTCAGGAGGAGCTCAGCCTGGGGGTGGCGCGACGACCTCGGCCGCCGGCGGGGTGGCACGGAGGCGCAGCCGGGGGACGAGCGCCGCATGGAACGGCTCCGACCCGGCACGCTCCCGCCACGGCGTGTGGCCGCGGCGGGCGATCTCGAGGTATCAGAGGGTGACGGAGACTCAGGTGGCCAGGCCGTTGCTGACGTTGGAGAAGACGTCGTTTATCCGCGACCCGATGGTGCCCAGGATCAGCACCACCACCACCGCGATCAGCACCAGGATGAGACCGTACTCCACCATCCCCTGCCCCTCCTGGCCACCGGAGAGCACGCGCTCCAGGTGACGGCGCGCCGCCTCCCGGAGCTGGGAGTAGGTCGAGACGAGCCGGGCCATGCGTTTCCCACCATGAGTGCGCTGCTCCATGACCGCAACGGTGACGGGCGACCCTGCAGCGACCCTTAACTCGATGTCACGGGAAGTCGGACAAGGATTCGCAGTCCGCCGACCGGGTGTTCCAGCCTGATGGTGCCGCCATGCGCCTCGGCGACGGCCGCGGCGATGGAGAGCCCGAGACCGGTGCCGCCGCTGCGGGTGGGGAAACCAGTGTCTCGCCGGAGCTGGTCGATACTGGCCGGACGATGCCCGGTTGGGAGGCCTCCGCCGTCGTCCTCGACCCCGACCACGCAGGTGTCTCCGGCCACGCGCGTGGAGACCGCGATGTGACCCCTGGCATGGCGCAGCGCGTTGTCGACCAGGTTGTCGAAGAGGCGACCGAGCAGGACCGGGTCGCCCGACAGCTCCGCCCCGCTCTCTCGCTCCACCTCGAGGGTCACCCGAGCCCGCTCCACCGGGCCGCGCCAGCGGTCGTAGAGCTGCTCCATCACGTCGTCCAGGGAGAGCGGCACGCGCCGCACGTAGAGCGTCCTGGCGTCCTTCCGCGCCAGCAGCAGCAGCCCCTCGGTCAGCGCGCTGAGCCGGATCGCCTGATCTCGGATCTGCTCGAGGCTGGCCACGTACCTGGCCGCGTCCCGGCGCTGGAGCAGGGTCACCTCGGCGGTCACCCGGATCGCGCTGAGCGGCGAGTTGAGCTCGTGGGCGGCCTCGGAGGTGAAGTGGGTGAGGCTGTCGATCAGCGCCTCCCGTTCCGCCCCCACCCTGATCAGGGCGTTGACGGTGAGGGTCCCGAAGACGGTCAGCACCGCCACCGCGATGAACTGGAAGTCGGCGGTGAGGGGGGGCCACTGTCCGATGGCCTCGAGCACCGCCGGCTGGACCAGGCTGGCGGCGGCGATCAACCCCGCCGCCCAGGAGGGGAGCAGCCAGATCGCGACAACGACGCAGAGGAGCGGGATCGCCCCGAAGGTGTTGTCGGGCGGCAGGACCAGATCGAGGGCAGTGGACGCGCCAATCACGCCGAGGAGGAGGACGAGCGCTCCGGCCACCTGGACCCCACGGCGCACGGGCCGAGGGTGTCGGAGGAATGCGCGCGCCGGGTGAGACGGGAGGGCGTCAGGCATCCGGCACCTCCAGCCGGTAGCCCACACCGCGCACGTTGACGATGCGCACCGAGGACCCCGCCCGCGAGAGCTTGGTCCGCAACCGGCTCATGTAGACGTCCACGAGACCGGAGTTGGGCGCACCCTCGTAGCTCCAGCCGCAGTCGAGGAGACGCTCGCCGGACACCACGCGCCCCGCCTGCCCCGTCAGCAGCGCAAGCAGGTCGAACTCCTTGCGAGTCAGGGGCAACCGGGCGTCCCCGACCCGCGCGGTGCGGGCCAGCTCGTCGATCACCAGGTCCGAGACGGCCGCCGTACCCGGTGCCGGGTCGCGGCGCAGCAGCGCGCGCATCCTAGCCAGCAGCTCGGCGAAGGCGAAGGGTTTGGCGAGGTAATCGTCGGCTCCGGAGTCGAGCCCGGACACCCGGTCGGACACCCCCGTGCGGGCGGTCAGCATCATCACCCGGCTGGGGACGCGGAGCTCACGCAGGCGGCGGCAGACGGCGAAGCCGTCGGGGCCGTCGGGAAGCATCACGTCCAGGAGCACGACGTCGTAGGCGTTCGCCTGGCTCCGGGCGATCGCCTCGCCGCCGTTGTGGACGACGTCGGCGGGAATGCCCACCTCCGCGAGACCCCAGCGGAGCGTCTCCGCAGTCTCCTCGTCGTCCTCGACCACCAGGACCTTCACGGCGCGATTATCACCCGGTTAACAGTCGTCGCAGCCGCATTCGTGTCGCTGCGCAAGCACCATCCGTGCCACTGCGAACTCCTCCCTCGCTCCCCTACGATGCCGGCACCGCCGGAGGCCCAGGGCGCCACGGCTGGACGTTGATGGCCCGGAGGACGCGCATGACCGCCGTCGTCGAGGTTGAGCATCTGCGCAAGGCCTATGGCAGCGTGCTCGCCGTTGACGACGTCTCCCTGCAGGTGGAGCAGGGCGAGATCTTCGGCCTGCTCGGTCCCAACGGCGCCGGCAAGACGACCACGGTGGAGTGCGTGGAGGGCCTGCGACGTCCGGACCAGGGCCGCATCCGGGTGCTGGGCCTGGATCCGGAGCGCGACACCCGCGCGCTGCGCCCGCGCATCGGGTGCCAGCTTCAGCAGGCGGCTCTTCCCGATCGGATCAGGGTCGCCCGCCCATCAGCGTGATGTCGTCGGGGTTGGTCAGCGGCTCCCGGCTCGTGCCCACCAGGTGGCTCATGCTGGCGCCCGAGCCCAGCACGGTCACGGTGTAGCCCTCGCCCGCATCCGCCGAGATCCCCGCCCCACCCGCGACCGCGATGACCGGTACGGCCGCAAACGCGGCCAGCCATCGGGCCGAGCCTGTGCGCATCGACATGCTCTCTCCTCCCGTTTCGCAGCGGGCGCTTCCGCGCTGTGCCACTGAGAGCGAGAGATCACGCCCCACCTGCCGCGGACGCTGCGGTCCCAGCGTCGCCCGGCGCACCCGAGGCGTCGAGGGAGGATCGGTTCAGAGATGGTTATCGTGCGGCTAACCGATCAGCCCCCAACCGCCACGACGCGATGGAGGTCGAGCTCCCAGCGCCGCGGTCCGGCGGACCGGGCACCCCGGCCGCGCTTGCCCTCGCGGCCACGCCGGCCTGGAGCGGCTCCCGGCTACGCGGAGGAGCTCACCGCGAGGGGCGGCAGGTCGACCGGCGCTGCGATCGCTGCGTCCACCCCAACCTCTCCGTCCATGGAGACCGTCGTCCCGCGGCGCAGCTCGGCGGCCATGGTCGCCTGACCGCCCGCCGCCACGGCGATCTCCTGGGCGGTGGTGGACACCTGGCGGCTGGCCACGCTCACCTGCTCCATGGCGTCCACCACCCGGGAGGAGGCGATGCGCTGCTGACGGGTGGCCACCCGGACCTGGGAGCTGGCCTCGGCCACCTGCTCCATGAGCCGGAGGCCGCCCTGGAGCTCGGCCACCCCCTTATCCATGGCCATCACCGTGGCGCTGGTCTCCGCCTTGGTGCCCTGGGTGATGCCGGCGATGTCCGCCGCCAGCCCCTTGGTCCGCTCGGCGAGGCGGCGGACCTCGTCGGCGACGACGGTGAAGCCGCGCCCGACGTCACCAGCGCGGGCCGCCTCGATGGCCGCGTTGAGGGCGAGCAGGCTGGACTGGTCGGCGATCTCGTTGATCAGGACGAGGATCTTCGAGATCTCCTCGACGCGCTTGGCCAGAGCCAGGGTCCGCTCACTGGTGGCTCGGATGTCCTGCTGAGCCTGCTCGAGGCTCTCCCTGGTCTCCATGGCCTGGACCGCCACCTGGTCGACGGTGTCGGCGATCTGCGTCGAGGCGCTGGCCAACTCTTCCATGCTCGCCGAGGTCTCGGTCGCCGCCGAGCTCTGCTGGACGGTGCTGGCCGCCAGCTCGCTCGACGCAGCCGACAGCCCGGCTGCGGACTCCGCGAGCTCCAGGCTGGTCAGCTGCACCCGTGTGATCAGCCCGCCAAGGCGTTCGACCATCAGGTTGAAGCTCTCCGCGAGGGTCGAGATCTCCACCGTCCCCGCCCGGTCCACCCGGGCCGAGAGATCCCCGGCGGCGATGCGACGCGCGGTCGCCGCCATCTGGCCGAGCGGGCGGGTGAGCCGCATCGAGACGACCAGGAGGAGGACGACGAGCACCAGGGCGCCCCCGAGCAGCGCGAGCGACGCGTTGGCCTGCTGGTTGGCCACCGAGGCCAGGGCGACGTCGGAGGGCTCGCTGGCGACGATCGCCCAACCGAGCGGGAGGTCAAGGGTGTAGCCGGCGATGGTGTCCGACTTCCCCTGCCCGTAGCTCACCGTCCCGGTCTTGCCGCTGCCCTGGAGAGCCGAGTCCACCGCCGGGGTGTCGACGCGCTGGGTCAGGGCACCCTGCTGGATCATCTGCGCATCGGACTGGGCGGTCATGGTGGAGCTGAAGATCAGCAGATGGTCCGGCCCCACCGCCTGCAGCAGGATCGACGACGACGTGCTGTTGGTGACGCTGAGGAACACGGGCCCGAGCGACTGTGCGGTGTCGATCACCCCCACCAGGATCCCGGTGAAGCTGAGGCTCCCGGTGGTGACCGGCTGGGCCGCGTACCAGTCGAGATGCCCGGACTGTTCCTGGATCGGCGTGATGATCGCCTCCTGCGCGGCGGTGGTCAGCCAGCTGCTCCCCTCGAACGACAGCCCCGACACGCTGCCGGCGCTGGAGGCGACCACCTGACCCTGGGTGTTGACCAGGGCGATCTCGCTGAAGGCGGAGCTGCGGGCGAAGAAGAGCCGCCCCATCTCAGCGCTGGTGCCGCTCAGCGGGGTGGAGCTCGCCTCCAGGGCGGCGGCGTAGCCGGAGAGCTCGGCCTGGACGAGCTGGTTCCAGGCGTCGAGGCGGGCGCTGGCCGCGCGGGCCAGGTCCTCCACGTGCGAGCTGGTCGCGTTGGTGAGGGCGGTCGCGGAGCTGGAGGTGACGAGGTACACCACCGCGGCCATGACCGCGACGGTCAGCACCAGGGTGGGGACGAGGAGACGGACGAAGAAGCGACGGCTGAGTGCGGTCAGGTGGCGCACGAGCAGGCGGGGGTCCCCCAGCGGCATGTGAGTTGGCTCCGAGGTCGGGCGTGCCCGCTGGCGAGCGAGTCAGGACCCGACTCGGGACGAATTGAATAGCAGCCGGCTCGTCAACGGTGATGACGCGGGTGCCACGGATGCCGTAAACGTGTCGCAATCGCATCGTTCTGATCCGCTGACTGGAGAATACCGGCCCGCGAGCACGTCGTCTCGGCGCTGGCGGCGATCCTCGCCGCTGACCGGACGATCCCGGCGGCACCGGAAGCCGAAGGTTCCCGCCGGACCGCTCCCCGCCGGGCCCGTGCAGCGGCCGCCCCGATCCCGGGGCGGCCGTGCGTCACGGAGCAAGGCGAGCGTTTCCCCCGTTGCGCGGGGAGCCAAGTATCGCATGGAACGGCCCGAAAACACCAGTCGGGGGGATTTGTGGTGTATAACTTCCTCCATTCACAGGCGATAAATGGGGTTGACCGTGCTCTCCGCTCCCTCCGCACGCCGGCAACGCTCCCGGCAGCAGCTCCTGGAGATCATCAGGAGCCACCCCGGCGGGGTCACGCGCAGCTACTTGAGCGCGCTCACAGGACTATCCCGCAGCGCGGTCGCCGAGGGGGTGCAGGACCTCCTTCCGGGCGGCCTGGTGGTCGAGCAGCGCGAACACGGGCGGGGCCTCAACCGATCTCGAGGTCGGCCCTCCTCATTGCTCGTGCCGGCCGCACCGAGCGGTGCTGTCGTCGGCATCGACCTGGGACATACGCACATCTCCGTGGCCCTCGCGCGGACCGACGGCGAGCTGCTGGCCGAGCAGCGTGAGAGCTTCGACGTCGACAACCGCGCGGAGGCCGCCGTCGACGACGCCGCCCGCCTCGTCGAGACCCTGGTCACCCACAGCGGTCTGACCATGGCTGACGTGCTCGGCGTCGCGGCGGGCATCCCCTGTCCTCTGGATCCGGTCTCAGGGCGCACCCGCCCGCTCGGCGACCACCCCACCTGGTCCGACTTCGACGTGAGAGAGGAGCTCTCGCGCCGGCTCGGCCGCCAGGTGCGGGTCGCCAACGACGCCGAGATGGGGGCTCATGGCGAACGCCGTTTCGGCGCCGCCCGCGGCTGCCGTGATTTCCTCTATGTGAAGGCGTCGCACGGACTCGGCGCCGGATTGGTGCTCAACGGTGAGGTCTATCGGGGCGCAACCGGCGCCGCCGGGGAGATCGGCCACATCCAGCTGCCCGGTGCCCAGGGGCTCTGCCGCTGTGGCAACCGCGGCTGCCTGGAGACGGTCGTGTCGATCGACGCGCTGCGCCACCAGCTCGAGGAGCTCCACCTCCCCGGGCTGCCGTCCAGCTCGAACGGGCCGCTCACGTCGCTCGGCGCAAACCCGGTCGCCGCTCGGATCGTCACCGAGGGCGGTCGCGTCCTCGGCCACGTCCTCGCCGACCTCTGCAACTGTCTGAACCCTGCCGCGATCGTCATCGGCGGTGAGCTGGGCACCGCCGGTCAGCCGCTGCTGGAGGGTGTCCGGGAATCGATCCACCACTACGCCCTCTCGGCATCCGCTCACGCGGTCGACATCCGCACCGCCCAGCTCGGCCTCCGCTCGGAGTTGATGGGCGCGGTGTCACAGGCCATCGAGCACGCTCTGATCCAGGCCTGAGCCAAGCCTGTTGATGGCACGACCCTCGAGCCGCTCTTGACACCCACCCTGTGCGTCACCCGCCTCGCCAGCCGTCAGACGGCGATGAGCCACCTGGTGCCAGGTCCGCGGCGGCAAACTCGGCACGGGGCCACCTCGGTCTCCACCGGCCGAACAACGGCCAGCGCAACGTCCGCAGCGATAGGAGGTCTGGGCTCGCAATAATGAACGAGAAGGCTCCCGTGGTCGTCTTCGAAGCCGAGGCCGGCCAGGAGGGCCGGCTGGCCGCCGCCCTCCCAGGCGTGGAGTGCCGGTTCGTCGAGCAGGCGCTCTCCGACCAGACCGTCGACCAGGTGGGCGGGGCGTGCGTGGTGTCGGTCTTCATCCGCTCGCAGGTGAGCCGCACCGTCATCGAGAGCATGGCCAGCGTGCGACTGATCGCCACCCGCTCGACCGGGTACGACCACATCGACCTCGGTGCCTGCCGGGAGTTCGGCATCACCGTCTCGAATGTCCCCACCTACGGTGAGAACACCGTCGCCGAGCACGCCTTCAGCCTCATCCTCGCCCTCTCCCGGCGCCTGGGTGTCGTGACCCGGCGGATCTCGCACGGAGACTTCTCGCTGCGCGACCTGATGGGTTTCGACCTGCGCTCCAAGACCTTGGGGGTGGTTGGTGCCGGCAACATCGGCCTCCATGTCATCCGCATCGGCCGCGCCTTCGGCATGGACGTGCTCGCCTACGACGCCCACCCCCACCCTCTGCTGGCCGAGGTGCTGGGATTCCGCTACGTCTCGCTGGACGAGCTGCTGATGGGCTCCGACGTCATCACCCTGCACGTCCCCTACCGGCCGGAGACGCACCACCTCATCGACCGCGACCGTCTGGCGCTGATGAAGCCCGGAGCGTTGCTCATCAACACCGCGCGCGGCGCGCTGGTGGACACGGCCGCGCTCTTGGAAGCGCTCGAGAGCGGCCGCCTGGGAGGTGCCGGCCTGGACGTTATCGAGGGCGAGGAGCTGCTCATGGAGGAGAGGCAGATGTTCCACGTTCCCGAGACGGAGGAACGGATGCGGCAGCTGCTCACCGGGCACGCCCTGGCCCGGCATGAGAACGTGATCCTCACCCCGCACATGGCCTGGTACAGCCGAGAAGCGATCGACCGCATCCTGGACGTCACGGCGCTCAACATCCGGAGCTTCCTCTCCGGAACCCCGCTGAATGCCGCTGGCGGTGACGGGGCGTGACCGCCGGACGGGGGACGGGTCGGTGAAGAGGGCCGGCAGGAGCGGCTCAGATGGAATCGACGGGGAGCACACCAGGGAGGTCCCGATGGCACACTTCGTACTTCCGGACATCGCTTCGACGGTCGAGATTCAGGCCGGTGCCGTCGTGTCGCGCGTCATCTTCCGCGACAGCCAGACCGAGGTTACGGTCTTCGGATTCGCCGCGGGAGAGGGGCTGAGCGAGCATCAGGCATCTCGCGCCGCCATCGTCCAGGTCCTGAAGGGTCGACTCGAGCTCATCGCGGATGGCGAGCGGCTGGATGCGGAACCGGGCTTCTGGCTTCACATGGAGCCGGGAACGCCCCATGGTCTCACCGCGCGCGAGCCGACCATCATGCTCCTCACCCTCGTTGGCGCTGGGTGAACCGCAGGGCTCCGGGGGGTGGCCGGGAATCCCAGCGCTGAACTGAGCTCATCCGGCTGTCGGGGAGCGCGGACTCGAACCGCGGACCCCTGGTCCCCCAGACCAGTACTCTAACCACCTGAGCTACTCCCCGACGGGTCCGGGCCCAGTGTAGCGGATGCCTCGGGGCGGTTTGCCGAGCCCACCCCCGACCGCCACGACCCTGGGGAGGTGTTCTCCGCCATGACCGGTGACGCGGGCACCGAGATCTCCAGCGTGGCCGCCACCGCGGCCCTCCTCGACGCGGCGCTCGACCAGATGGCGCTGGTGATCGCGGGCACCCGGCCCGACCAGCTCGCCCTGGCGACGCCGTGCACCGACTGGGACGTCCGCGCCCTGCTCCGTCACATGGTCGGCGGCCCGCACCTCTTCGCCGCCATGGCGCAGGGCCAGAAGGTCGACCCGACCGCTCCACAGCCCGACCGCCTCGGCGACCGCGATCCCGCAGCCGCCCTCGGAGATGCGCGCGGAGCGCTCGAGACCGCCCTTCGGCAGCACCCGGAGCGGGCCGCCCGCCTCCGCCCGATCGTCGCCGTCGAGAGCGCCATCCACAGCTGGGACCTGGCCCAGGCGACCGGCCAGGTCGTGCGGCTCGACCCGGTCATCGCGGAGAGGGCCCTCGCCCTCGTGCGGGAGCGGCTCACGCCCGCCGCGCGCGCCGGCAACACCGCCTTCGGGCCGGAGGTGCCAGTCGGGGCCGGCGCCCCGGCATACGATCGACTGGCCGGCTTCCTCGGCCGCGAGCCCTGAGGCCTCGAGGTCCGGCGCGCAACGGCCGCCTGTTTTCATGGCAAACTCCCAGCCATGAAGCGCGCCCTCGGTCTCGCCGCCTCCGCCGCCCTCGGGTACGCCATTGGTTCGCTGCCGTCAGGCGTGCTGGTGGGGCGGCTCTCCCGGGGTATCGACGTCCGCGATTACGGCAGCCACGCGATGGGGATGGCCAACGTCCTGCGCACCGCCGGGCGCGGCCCGGCCGCGGTCACGCTCGCCCTCGACATCGGCAAGGGCGCCGCGGCGGCCCGCGTCGGCGAGGCCATCTGCGGCCGGGCCGGCGGGGCGGTCGCCGGTGTCGGGGCGGTGGTCGGTCACTCCTGGCCGGTGTTCGCGGGCTTCCGCGGCGGCAAGGGCTCCGCCACCCTCTTCGGCTCGGTCGGCGTGCTCACCCCCCCGGTGGCCGGGGTGTCGCTGGTCGCCGGCGTCACCGCCCTCGCGATCACCCGGCGGACCTCCCTGCTCTCGCTCTCGGGAAGCGCCGCGGGTGGCCTCGCCGCCCTGGTGCTGGGGCTGCGCCGCCGCGACGCGCCCGGCCTCGCCCTGGCGCTTCCGGGCGTCGCGGTGGTGATCTTCCGTCACCGGGAGAACATCGACCGCCTGATCCGGGGCGTCGAGCCCGCGGTCGGCGAACCCGAGAAGACCCTCTGAGCTGACCTCGCGTCGAGCTGAACGGGCAGGGAATCCCGCGTCCCGGAGCGCTCAGGAGTGCGACCCCGGGCGCGGGACCCCCACGGCCCTTCCCCGATCAGAAGACCCGGATCGATACCTCGGCCGGCTCCAGGAGCAGGCCCTTGAGCTCCTCGTTGACCTTGAGCAGGGTGAGCGAGGCACCGGCCATCTCGAGCGAGGTGCAGTACTCGTTGACGTAGCTGCGGAAGACCTTGATGCCCTGGGCTTCGAGCTTCTTGTGAGCGGCCCGGTAGAGGACGTAGAGCTCGCCGATCGGCGTCCCGCCCAGGCCGTTGATCATGAGGGCGACCTCGTCACCGCTCTTGAAGGGGAGGTCGGGCACCACCGCGTTGAGCATGATGTCGACGATCTCGTCCGCGGAGACCAGCTTGGTGCGCTGGCGGCCCGGCTCGCCGTGGATGCCGATACCGACCTCCATCTCGTCGTCGGCGATGTCGAAGAGGAAGGTCCCCTTGACCGGCGGGGTGCAGGAGCTCAGCGCGATTCCCAGCGTCCGCACATTGGCAATGACTTCGTTGCCGATGCGCACCAGCTCCTCCAGCGACGCGCCCTTCTCGGAGGCCGCGCCCACCGCCTTGATCACGAAGAAGTTGCCGGCCACACCGCGCCGCCCCACCGTCCAGGTGGAGTCCTTGACGGCGACGTCGTCGTTGACCAGCAGCGTCTCCACCTTGATGCCGTCCATCTCGCACATCTCACGGCCCTGCTCGAAGGCGAGCCGGTCACCCGTGTAGTTGTTGACGATGTGGAGCACGCCCATCGGCGAGTTGAGCAGCTTGGTGGTCTCGTACACGAACTCCACCGGCGGTCCGGCGAAGACGTCACCGGGGCAGGCCGCGTCCAGCATGCCCTTGCCCACGATCATGGTGTGGGCGGGCTCGTGACCGGACCCCGACCCCTGGATGATCGAGACCTTGTTCGCCCGGGGCATGTCGGCCCGGTAGATGAGGTTGTACTTGGGCTCGTACTTGAGCCTGCCGTCGCTGGCCAGCTGGATCCCCTCCAGCATCTCAGGGACGAAGTGCCTCGGGTCGTTGACGAATTTCTTCATGTGCCAGTCTCCCTCTAGGTGTGCTTCTCGCGCCAAGCCGCGCTGACGCTCTGCAAGATGATCCCCACCGCCGTGGCCCCGGCGTCGACCGATCCGATGCTCCGCTCCCCGGTGTAGGCGGCGCGGCCGCGCATGGCCAGCATCGGTTTGGTGGCCTCGGCCGCCCGGGTGGCCACGTCCGCCGCCTCCTGGAGGGCCGCGCTCCCGTGGTCCTGTGCCGCCTCGGGCCGGGCCAGCCCGGCCTCCAGGGCGTCGATGGCCGGCACCAGGGCGTCCAGGAGCGTCTTGTCCCCGAGCGACGCCCCGCCCCGATGCATGATCCCCGCGACCGCGGCCCGCAGGATGGCGATCACATCGGCGCTGGTCAGCTCCGTCTTCTCACCGGCGGCCTGCGAGGCGCGCAGGAATGCCGTGCCCCAGATCGGACCGCTGACCCCGCCCACCTTCCCGGAGAGCACGAAGCCCACCTTCTTGAGGACCGCACCCACGCTGCCCCGGTCGAAGGTGTCGTAGTCGCTGACGACCACCTCGAAGCCGTTCCGGAGCGAGTAGCCGAAGTCGCCGTCGCCGACCACGCCGTCCAGCTCGGCGAAGTAGACGGCATTGTCGACGATGGTCTTGGCCATCGTCCTCAGGACAAGATCGACGTCATCCATTGCGCTCGCCGCCATCCCTTTCGGTCCTCCTCTGCTTCCCTGATAATTCCCGCCCTATCCGCCCAGACACGCCGCCAGGTCGTTGAGCGCGACGAAGTCGCCCGGGCGCGCGCCGCTCCGGTTGGCCATCACCACGCTCCGCTCCCCGCCCGGGTCACCCAGCGACGAGACCACCAGCACCGCCTCGCTGAAGTCCTCGTGCTCCGTGTACCCGTTGACGGTGACGAGGCAGCGCAGGCCGGCCGCATGAGCCGCCTCAAGCCCGTTGCGGGAGTCCTCGACGACCAGGACGCCGGACGGGTCGACGCCCAGCCTCTCGAGGGCCAGCAGGTAGATGTCGGGAGCGGGCTTCTTGTGGGGGACGCAGTCCCCGGCGAGCAGGACGTCGAAGCGGGCCGCCCGCTCCGGACCCGCCGCCTGGTCCAGGATGGCGCGCACCGACGGCTCCGCCGACGTCGACGCCACCGCCAGCTTCCACCCCGCGTCCTGCGCCTCGGCGATGATCCGCCGGACCCCGGGCCGCGGGGGCAGCTTTCCGGCGGCCACGATCTCGGTGTAGATCTGGGTCTTGCGCTTGTGCCAGGTGGCGAGTAGCGCAGCCCTGCCGTCGGGGTCCTCCGCCAGGCCGTGGGCGCGGCAGAAATCGGGGGTGAGCTCGCTCGCCATCCGCTCCTTGCCGCCGGCGATCTGGAGCTTGCGGCCGTACTCCTCCTCCGACCACTCCAGAGGCACGCCCACCTCCCGGAACGTCTGGTTGAAAGCGGGCAGATGGCCGTAGCGCTCGGTGTCCGCGAGCACGCCGTCGCAGTCGAAGATGATGGCGCTCACGCCCAGGCCTTCCCTTCGCTGCCGAAGAGGCGGATGTGGTGCCGAGCCACGTCCATCACCGCCGCCCGCTGCGCCTTGAAGATCGCCGGCGGGTCGTACTCGCCCGGGTGCGCGCTCATGTACTCGTATCCCGACTTCATGAAGCCGATCTTGAGCGCGGTCGAGATGTTCACCTTGGCGCAGCCCCGGCTGATCAGGTCGCTGAACTGCTCGGGGGTCATCCCGGTCCCGCCGTGGAGGGCGACCGGGATCCCGGTGGCCTCGACGATGTCGGTGACCCGCTGGCTGTCCAGGTGGGGCGTGGTCGCGTACACCCCGTGGGCGTTGCCGATGGCAGGGGCGAAGACGTCGACGCCGGTGGCGTGCACGAACTCGACCACCGTCTTCAGCGACTGGACGTGCGCGGCCTCGTCGCCGGTCATCTCCTCGGTCCGCTTGAAGCCCTCGATCTCGCCCTCCACGTCAGCCCCGTGGCGGCGCGCCTCGGCGACCACCTCGATGCACTGGCGCTGGTTCTCCTCGACCGACAGCTTGCTGGCGTCGAAGAGCACCGAGCTCCAGCCCGCGGCGAGACACTCGCTGATCAGGGTGCGGTCAGGGCAGTGGTCGAGGTGGAGCGCGACCGGGACGGTGATCGTCTTGGTCATCTCGCGCCACATCGCGTACATCACCCCGACCCCGGTCATCACCACGTGCTTGGGCGAGGTCTGGACGATCACCGGTGAGCGCAGCTCCTCCGCTGCCGCCAGCACCGCCTCCATGGTGAGGTCGTTGACGACGTTGATCGCCGCCACCCCGTACCTCTCCTCGAAGGCCCGCTGGAGGATGGATTTCGTGGTTACGACAGGCATGTCTACACCTCCCGTTGGGATGCCGAGCTGCCGCCACCGGCCCGGCCGGCCATTGCCGGCCCGCCGGCGGCGAGGTCCAGGACCGCTCGCGCGTTGTCCTCGTCCACCACCAGGACGCTGATCACACCGGCCCGCAGCATCCCCAGGATCGCCCGCGGCTTCTCCGGCTCGCTGACCACCGCCACCACCGTCCCGATCCGGCGGAGGTGGTCCACGGTCAGCGCCACCAGCCGGTCCTGGTGGGGCGAGGCGACCGGCCTCCCCTCGATGTCCACGTAGTTCCCCAGCACGTCGCCGACCGCGCCCTGGCTGCGCAGCCAGGCGATCTCGTCGGTGGTCAGGCAGCCCGAGCGCACCATGGTGCAGCCGTCGTCGGTGCCGCCGATGCCGACCAGCGCCACCGTGGCCTGCGCCGCCCGGTCGAGGCTCTGGGAGATCGCCTCCTGGGCGAGCAGCTGGTCGCGGATCTCCCCGCTCTCCACGTAGGCGGGGGCGTAGAGGCTCACCGCCTCTCCCCCGCAGCCCGCGGCCAGGGCTCGGCAGATCTCGTTGGGGTTGGTCGGGGCGGCGACCCCCGGAGAGCCCCCCATGGCGCTGACGAAGGTGACGTCCAGGCGGCTGGGCGGCCGGAAGAAGCGCGGCACGGCGCCCACCGTGCGCCCGTGGCTCACGGCCACCACGCAGCCGTCGTGGAGGTGGCGCTCCAGGTACCGCGCCGCGCGCTGGGCGACGGCCTCGCGCTCAGCCTCCTGGTCGGCGCCGGCCGAGCAGACGATCGCGTCACTCAGACCGAAGGTCTCGCGCAGCTGGCTCTCTAGCTCCAGCCGGAGCCAGGGCGGCGCCTGGATGTGGATGGCGACGACGCCGGACCGCCGGGCGCGCTCGAGCAGCCGCTGGACCTTGGGCCGGGAGAGGGCAAACTCCGCCGCCAGCTCCTCCTGGGTGCGCTCGTCGACGTAGTAGCGCTGGGCGAGCCGTGCCAGGAGCTCGTACTCGTCCTGGCGCAGCTCCTCCCGCACGGTTCAGCCACCCCTTCACCTGGTGAGCAAATGCTCACTTGCGCACAGATTATCGGCGTTGCCATGCGCGATTGCAAGGCGAGAGATCGTCCCCGGGGTCAGCGCGCCGACCCGGGTCGGGAGCGGCCCGGGATCAGGCGGCCTCGAACTCCGCGGGGAGGTGGAGGGCCTCGGCGTGGGTGAGCCCCCACTCGCCGCCGATGAGACGCTCGGCCCACTCCAGGTCCTCGGGCAGGGGCAGGAGGGGCACCTGGTAGCGGTCGGCCATCCGCTCCGCCATCAACGAGCCGCCGAAGAGGACCACGATCTCGGCGCGCTGGCCGCGCCAGCCGCGGCTCCCGAGCTGCACGGTCCCGAAGCCGGCCACCACGGCACAGATCACCGCGGGCCCGCTGGGCCCGCACCAGGGGATCGGCCGGCCGGCCCGGTCCTCCTCCAGGCGCTGGACGTCGGCGTAGGCCCGCAGGCTGCGCAGATGGGCAAAGGCGTGGAACCCACAGCCGGTCCGCCCCACGTGCTGGGCCGGCGGCCCGCCGCACCCCGTGGTCCCGCAGCCCGCCACGTTCTCACCCCGGCCCCATACCGTGTCCATCACCCAGGAACGCAGACAGCCCCCGCCGCTCGCGGAGGCCCGGAAGACCCGGTAGCCGAGGACTCGCACCCGGCTCCTCTAGGCGGCGCCCACCCGCACCGGCACCTTCCTGGGCTCGCTCGGCTGCGGCTTGGGCTCCGGGTGAGAGAGCATCAGCGGCTCCTCGGCCGGCAGCTCCACGGTGCGCACCGGCTCCCCGATGTCGAGGCTGCGGATCACGGGCGCGTCCACAGCACCCCCCACCCTCTCCCGAGACGGGTGTGCGCCCAGCCCTAACCGGCTTCCCTCTCGGGCTCCGATCGCATCGAGGCTGCGCATGCGTCTAGCATCGCCGACGACTGCTCCCGAGTATTCGTGCTCCCAGCCCAAATCTCAGTCGTCGTCTTCGTCCACCCACTCCAAGGTGCGGGCGACCGCCTTCTTCCACTTGCGGTAGCGGCGCTCCCGGCTCTCGGGCTCGAGCCGGGGGAGCCACTCGGCGGCCTTGTGCCAGTTGGCCCGCAGGCTCTCCTGGTCGGGCCAGAAGCCGACGGCCAGCCCGGCGGCGTAGGCGGCGCCCAGGGAGACCGTCTCGGCCACGATCGGACGCACCACCGGCACCCCGATGAAGTCGGCGAGCAGCTGCATCAGCAGGTGGTCGGCGGTCATCCCGCCGTCTGCCTTGAGCACCCGCAGATCGGTGCCGGAGTCGATGTTCATCGCCTCCAGGACCTCGCGCGTCTGCCAGGCGGTCGCCTCCAGCACCGCGCGGGCGAGGTGACCCTTGGTGGTGTAGCCGGTGAGCCCGGCGATCACCCCCCGGGCGTCGGAGCGCCAGTGGGGGGCGAAGAGGCCGGAGAACGCGGGCACGACGTAGACGCCGCCGCTGTCGTCGACGGTCCGGGCCAGGGTCTCGATCTCCGCGGCGGTCGAGATCAGGCCGAGCTTGTCGCGGAGCCACTGGACTAGCGCGCCCGTGACCGCGATCGACCCCTCCAGCGCGTAGGTCGCCGGCTGGCCGGCGATCCGGCAGCCGACCGTGGTCAGCAGCCCGTGGGTGGACTGGACGATCCGCTCCCCGGTGTTGAGCAGCATGAAGCTGCCGGTCCCGTAGGTGCACTTCGCCTCCCCCGCGGCGAAGCAGGTCTGCCCGAAGAGGGCGGCCTGCTGATCCCCGAGCGCGGCGGCCACCGGGAGCCCGGCCAGCGCCCCCGAGGCCTCCCCGTACGGCTCGGAGGAGGCGTGGATCTCGGGCAGCATCGCCCGTGGGACCTTCATCGCCTCGAGCAGCTCGTCGTCCCATTCCAACGACCGGAGGTCCATCAGCAGGGTCCGGCTGGCATTGGTGACGTCGGTGACATGGCGGCCGGTCAGCTTCCAGATCAGCCAGGTGTCCATGGTGCCGAAGAGCACGTCGCCCTTCTCGGCGCCGTCCCGGGCCCCCTCGACGTGGTCGAGGATCCACTGGATCTTCGGCGCGGAGAAGTAGGTGGTGAGAGGGAGCCCGGTCTTCGCCCGGAAGCGGTCCTTGCCGCCCTCCCTGGCCAGCGCGTCCACGATCTTGTCGGTCCGGGTGTCCTGCCAGCTGATCGCGTTGTAGATGGGGCGGCCGCTGTGGCGGTCCCAGAGCATGGTGGTCTCGCGCTGGTTGGCGATGCCCAGGGCGGCGAGGTCGGCGAGCTTGAGGTCCGCCTTCTCCAGGGAGTCCGCCACCACCTCGAGGACGTTGGCGAGGATCTCCTCGGGGTCGTGCTCCACCCATCCGGGCCGGGGGAACAGCTGGCGGTGCTCCTTCTGGGCGACCGACACGATCCGCCCGCGCTCGTCGAAGAGCAGGCAGCGCGACGACGCCGTCCCCTGGTCGATGGAGGCCACGTAGGCATCCTTCACCATGCCATCTCTCCTCTGGCCTCGCTCCCCTGCGACGAGACCCACAGGGCTATGGCGGACGCTGTCACACCAGCCCGTTCAGCGTCACGGCAGGGTCGAGTCTCCGGGGCGGCTGGGCTGCTGTCAAGCCTCGAACGTGCCCGAAGCGGGGCGGCACAGAGCGTGGCTACCATGGGATCGCTCCCAGATCGCGCGAGATCGCCCGTGCCGATTCGCGCACGTAGGAGACCAGGTCGCTCCGCGGCGTCTGCGATTCGCAGAGCCGCTCCACCGGCCCGGAGATGGAGATCGCGCCGACGGTCTGCTCGCGCCGGTCGAGGATCGGGGCGGCAACCGACCCCTCGCCGTCGACCAGCTCGCCGATGTCCGCCGCCCAGCCGAGCCGCCTGGCCTGCGTGGCCGCGTGGCTCAGCCGCTTGGGGTCGGTGATCGTCGAGGGGGTGAAGCGGGTCAGGTCGTCGGGACCGAGCTGCGCGATCAGGTAGGGGTTGGCCGCCAGCAGGGTCTTCCCCATGGCGGTGGCGTGGAGGGGGAGCAGGGAGCCCACCTGGAGCACCTGGTAGCTGTCGTCGGGGCGGAAGACGTGGTGCACCACCAGCACCCGGGCGTCGTGGAGGGTGCCGATCCGCACCGCCTCGTTGGAGCGGGCGGCCAGCGAGTCGGCCCAGTTCAGGGCCCGGGTGCGCAGCTCGTTGCCGTCCAGGTAGCTGCTCCCGAGGTGGAGGAGCGCCGCACCCAGCTGGTACTTGCCGGAGTCGGCGTCCTTCTCCACGAAGCCGACCTGCTGGAGGGTGCGCAGGATGCCGAACACCGTCCCCTTGGGCAGGCCGAGCTGGGCCGACATCTCGACCAGGCTCAGGCGGCGGGTCCGCCCCGCAAGCAGGCGCATGACCTGGGCCGCCCGCTGAATCGATTGGATCGGCCGCGGCATGCGGCTACCGTACTCGATTCGTAGGTCATTCTGAAGTGCCGGTTGACAATGCCCTACTGGGATGGATAATGGCGAACGCGTCTGGTGCCTTGGGAACCTCACAACGGCCTGAGGGAAGGGCCGCCGGTTCAGCGGGAGGAGGAGCTGGCGCATGAGAGCTGTGTCGTGCGACGGGCGCGGGGGTGCCGCCCGTTTTCCACTGGTGAGCCAAGTAATCGCTTGGGTCAATTGGAGGGTTTGGCATGGCTGATGAGTACCAACCGATACACGGCGCAGGGCGTCAGACGTTCGGTCTGAAAGGGCTCTGGGGCGAGTTGTCGGCGGAAATGTTTGGGACGTTTGTCCTGATCTGCTTCGGCGACGGGTGTGTCGCCATGGCAGTCGCTGCCCTCAACTCCTCGGGTAGGGCCGCCACCCCCACCACCATCTTCATGGCCAGTGGCGACTGGCTGCTGATCACCTTCGGATGGGCGTTCGCCGTCATGGTGGGCGTCTACGTCGCCGGCGGCATCAGCGGGGCACACATCAACCCGGCCGTGACCCTGGCCCTGGCGGTCCGGCGCCGCTTCCCCTGGGGCCACGTGGTCCCCTACTGGATCGCCCAGGTCGTCGGAGCCTTCCTCGGCGCGGCGCTGGTGATGTGGGTCTACCGTGACTCCATCGCCGCGTACAACACGGCAGCTCACCTCGTCCCGTCGGCCGGGAACGCGCTGGCCAGCTACTCGATCTTCGCCACCTTCCCCTCCCCGGTCTTCCACGGGGGCATAGGGGGACCGTTCCTCGACGAGGCGGTGGGTACCGCTCTGCTTGTGCTCGGCGTGTTCGCGGTCACTGACGCCCGCAACACCGCCCCGCTCAGCAACATGGGGCCGCTCATCGTCGGCTTCATCGTTTTCGCAGTCGGCACCTCCTTCGGTGCCCAGACCGGGTACGCGATCAACCCCGCCCGTGACTTCGGACCGCGCCTCTTTGCCTTCATCGCAGGCTACGGCCAGGTCGCGCTGCCCGGGACCTTCAACAACGGCGCCGGCTTCTCGTTCAGTAACTACTTCTGGATCCCGATCATCGGTCCTCTCTTCGGTGGGTGTGTTGGCGGCATCCTCTACGACTTCTTCATCGGCGACGTGCTCCACGCCCGCAAGAGCGGCACGGCACAGGCAGTGGCGTCCGAACCGGGCCGGGCCGAGCCCAACGTCCAGCCTGAGCGCCTGTAGCAGGCAATAAGATGAAGAAGCTGATCAACCGCGTCGAGGACGTCGTCAAAGAGGAGCTGGAAGGCGTCGTCGCCGCTCACTCCGACCTCGTGCGGGTGCACTTCGCACCCAACTACGTGGTCCGGGCCGACGCACCGGTCAGCGGCAAGACGGCGATCATCTCCGGCGGCGGCTCGGGCCACGAGCCGATGCACGGGGGTTTCGTGGGGATGGGCATGCTCGATGGGGCCTGCCCCGGTGAGGTGTTCACCTCGCCGACCCCCGACCAGATCCTGGAGGCCACCAAGGCGGTCAGCGGCGGCGCCGGGGTGCTCCACATCGTCAAGAACTACACCGGAGACATCCTGAACTTCGAGATGGCCGCCGACCTCGCCAAGGCCGATGGCATCGAGGTTGAGGCGGTCGTCATCAACGACGACGTGGCGGTCCAGGACAGCCTGTACACCGCCGGGCGGCGGGGGGTCGGGGCCACGGTGCTCGCGGAGAAGGTCTGCGGCGCCGCGGCGGAGGCTCACCGCTCGCTCAAGGACGTCGCCGAGCTGTGCCGCCGGGTCAACGCCAACGGGCGGAGCATGGGCATGGCCCTGACCTCCTGCACCGTGCCCGCGGCCGGCAAACCGACCTTCGAACTGGGCGAGCAGGAGATGGAGATCGGCATCGGCATCCACGGCGAGCCGGGTCGCGAGCGCCGCGCGCTGGCGAGCGCCGACGAGATCGTGGAGGCGCTGACCAAGCCGATCGTCGAAGACCTGCCGTTCAAGCGCGGCGACTCGGTGCTCGCGTTCGTCAACAGCATGGGCGGCACCCCACTCATCGAGCTCTACATCGTCTACCGGGCGCTGGCGCGCTACCTCGACGGTGTGGGCGTGAAGATCGACCGCAGGCTGATCGGGCCCTACATCACCTCCCTGGAGATGGCGGGCTGTTCCATAACCCTGCTCCGTCTCGACGACGAGATGACCAAGCTGTGGGACGCACCCGTCAACACCCCAGGGCTGCGCTGGGGAGTCTGAGCAGCAGAAGAGATCGGTTAGAGGGCAGCGGCGATGGCCATCACGTATGAGCAGGGACTCTCCTTCGTACAGGGCTTCGCCGCTGCCATAGCCGAGAACAAGGATTACCTGACCGAGTTGGACTCCGCGATCGGCGACGCCGACCACGGGACCAACATGAACCGAGGCATGCAGGCAGTGCTGCCCAAGCTGGGCTCCCTGGAGGGAGCCGACCTCGGCCAGCTGTTCAAGACCACCGCCATGACCCTGATCTCGACGGTGGGAGGAGCAAGTGGACCTCTGTACGGCACCCTCTTCCTACAGCTGGGAACCAGCATCGCAGGCCAGACCGAGCTGTCGGCCGAGGGCTGGAGCCAGGCCCTGGAGGCCGCCGTCCAGGCGGTGCGGGCACGGGGCAAGGCCGAGCTCGGAGACAAGACCATGATCGACGCCCTGCAACCGGCCGCCGACGCGCTGCGCGCCGCGGCCCAGGACGGGACCTCACTCGACGCGGCGCTGGCCGCATGCGAGGCGGCGGCCGAGCAGGGCATGGTGGCCACCATCCCGCTGGTGGCGCGGAAGGGCCGGGCGAGCTACTTGGGAGAGCGCAGCGCCGGGCATCAGGACCCCGGGGCCACCTCGTCCTGGCTGCTGGTCCGGGCAGCTCGACAGGCATTCACCACCGATACGTGAGCTGGGAAGCAAGGAGAACGCATATGGCCGAATACGTCGGGGCGCTGGACCAAGGAACCACCAGCACCCGTTTCATGATCTTCAACCACTCGGGCGGAGTGGTCGGCATCGACCAGAAAGAGCACGAGCAGATCTACCCGAAGCCGGGCTGGGTCGAGCACGACGCCCTGGAGATCTGGACCCGCTCCCAGGAGGTCATCCGGGGCGCGCTCCAGAAGACCGGCATCAAGGCCTCCGACCTGGCCGCGGTCGGGGTCACCAACCAGCGCGAGACCGCGGTGGTCTGGGACCGCAAGACCGGCAAGCCGGTGCACAACGCCATCGTCTGGCAGGACACCCGCACCGACAACATCTGCAACGAGCTCGCCAAGGACGGCGGACAGGACCGCTTCCGGGCCAAGGTCGGGCTGCCGCTGGCCACCTACTTCTCCGGCCCCAAGGTCAAGTGGCTGCTCGAGAACGTCGAGGGGCTGCGGGCCAAGGCGGAGGCCGGTGACCTGGCCTTCGGCAACATCGACACCTGGTGCATCTGGAACCTCACCGGCGGGGTCAACGGCGGCGTCCACGTCACCGACGTGACCAACGCCAGCCGCACCATGCTGATGAACCTGGAGACCCTGGACTGGGACCCGGAGATCCTGGGCATCATGGGCATCCCGCGGTCGATGCTCCCCCAGATCCGGCCCTCCAGCGAGACCTACGGCAAGTGCGTCGGCGACCTGGCCGGCATCCCTGTCGCAGGCGACCTGGGCGACCAGCAGGCGGCCATCTTCGGCCAGACCTGCTACTCGGTCGGCGAGGCCAAGAACACCTACGGCACCGGCAACTTCATGCTGCTCAACACGGGCACCAAGCCGGTCCAGTCCAAGAACGGCCTGCTGACCACCCTGGGCTACAAGATCGGATCGCAGCCCGCGGTGTACTGCCTGGAGGGCTCCATCGCGATCACGGGCGCCCTGGTGCAGTGGATGCGGGACAACCTGGGGATGATCAGCACCTCGGCCGACATCGAGACCCTGG
>Ga0187868_1000591_pt1 | contig 28925 bp, 26 predicted proteins | sample June2016WEW_13_4_FD_133014 | JGI IMG/M metagenome (GOLD analysis project Ga0187868, IMG submission 133014) | Peatland microbial communities from SPRUCE experiment site at the Marcell Experimental Forest, Minnesota, USA - June2016WEW_13_40 | ecosystem: Environmental > Terrestrial > Soil >... | reverse complement strand
TGGACGCCGGCGCAAAACCAGAGTCCGTCCACCAACACGATCACGACGGTGGTGACCAACAGCGATGTGTTTGACCTGGTCAACCCGCAGTTGACGGCGACGAACAGCTTCACGGTGATCGTGCGGGAGGTGAACGTGGCGCCGGTGTTGCCGGTGCAATCAAATCGGACGATTATCGGATTGGGAACGCTGTTGGTCACCAATGCTGCCACCGAACCGAACCAACATGCGTTGACGACGGGTTATGCCCTGATCAGTCCGCCGGCGGGCATGAGCATCAACAGCAGCGGAGTGATCAGTTGGACGCCAGTGGTGACTCAAGTGCCGAGTACCAATATCATCAGGACAGTGGTGGCCAACTCCGATCCGTTTGATCTGGTCAATCCGGTGTTAACAGCGACCAACAGCTTCACGGTAACGGTACAAGCGATTCACAACGGGCCGAGCTTATTGAATCAGGCCAGCCAGACGAACAATGAGTTGACATTGCTGGTGGTGACAAACAGCGCAGTGGACAATGACGTGCCACCGTTGCCGTTAAGTTACAGTTTAGTGGTCACAACAGTGACCAACATGGTGGGGAACAGCGCGGTGACCAATGCAGTCATTAACACCAACGGCGTGATTACCTGGACGCCAAGTGAGGGGCAGGGGCCAGGTGTATATACCTTTAAAACAGTGGTCAGCGACGGAAGTTTGAGCGCGACGAACAGTTTCACGGTGGTGGTGAACGATGTGAACATTGCGCCGGTGTTGCCGCCACAATTCAATCGGACGATTCATGGGAGGTTGTTGATGACGGTGACTAACACGGCGACGGATTTGAATATTCCGGCGAACCCGCTGACCTACACTTTGCTGGTAAAGCCCAACGGTGCGTCGATTGACACCAACGGCGTGATCAGTTGGACACCGGTGATAAGCCAGGTGCCGAGCACGAACACAATCACGACAGTGGTGGCGAACACGAACGCGTGGGCGGTCAATGCGAAGTCGTTGAGCGCGACCAATAGTTTCACGGTGGCGGTAACAACCACTGTGGTGAACACTCCTCCATGGTTGCCGCCGCAGACCAACCAGGTGGTCAACGAACAGACGACATTGGTGGTAACCAACACAGGCATGGACTCAAATATTCCCGCCAATGCTCTAGCTTACGCACTGCAGGCAGCTCCGGCCGGGGCGGCGATTAACACCAACGGGATCATCACCTGGACGCCCACTCAGGCGCAAAGTCCGGGCACCAACACCATCACGACGGTGGTGACAGACAACGGTTCGCCGCCGATGAGCGCGACGAACAGCTTTACCGTGATCGTTCGGGAAGTAAACGTGGCGCCGGTGTTGCCAGTGGTTTCGACCCAAACAGTGAGCGCGTTGACGTTGTTGACGGTGACCAACACGGCCACGGAACCGAACATTCATGCAACCACGATTGGTTACCAGCTGGTCAATCCGCCGATGGGCATGACGATCAATGTCAACGGGATCATCACCTGGACGCCCACTCAGGCGCAAAGCCCGGGAACCAATGTGATAACGACGGTGGTGACCAACAGTGATGTATTTGACCTGATCAATCCGCAATTGACGGCGACCAACAGCTTCACCGTGATCGTCACGGGAGGATCAGCGCTACCAGTGGTTCAATCCATCAGCCTGACCAATGGCATCGTCACCATTAAATGGAGCGCCGTGTCCGGACAAAGTTACACGTTGCAATACAAGACGAACCTGACGGATTCCGCCTGGAGCAGCGCGGTGCCGAACTTCACAGCATTGGGATCCACCGCCACCGGAACCAATGGCGTCAACAATGCAACACAGCGATTCTACCGGATCATGCTGCTGCAGCCTTGAGATAGACATGGGATTCATTGGGCTTGCCGGGATATGCGACACAATTAAAGTGCCGCACCCCTACCACCATGCAAATAAACGTCATTGAATATTTCGAGAAGGGAGCTGCGCACAAATGCAGCGACAAGGTGGCGGTCGCGGAATCAGACCGTCAGTACACGTTCAAAGAAATCGAACGGTTCGCCAAAAATTGCGCCGCATTGATTCTCAAACGAAGTTCCGCAACCCGGCAGCCAATTCCGGTGTTCCTGCCGAAGAGCGCCCAGAACATCGTGGCTGACCTCGGCATCCTTTACAGCGGCAATGCCTACGCAAACCTCGACATCAAGTCTCCGCCGCAACGGCTCAAGGGCATGTTGGACAACCTTGCTCCCGGCGTCATCATCACTTCCGCCGCGCACGCCGCCCCGTTGCGCGCCCTGGGCATCGCCGAAGAAAAACTGGTTTTGGTGGAACAGGCCATGGTCCCCGAAACAATCTATGACAACGCGGTCCTGCTCCGGCGACTGGATGCCATCATTGATACCGATCCTTATTGCATCATCCACACCTCCGGTTCCACCGGCATTCCCAAGGGTGTGGCACTGAACCATCGCAGCACGATTGATTGGGCGGATTGGGCGTTTGAGCGGCTGGGCTTGGACGGCAGCGAGATCATGGGCAGCCTGGCGCCGATATATTTCGACGCTTACACGCTTGAATTTTGCCTGATGATCGCGAAAGGCGCCACTTGGGTGGTGATTTCCGACCAGTGCGCCACGTTTCCGGTCAAGCTGGTTGATTTCTTGTCGGCCCATCCCATCAATTTTATTTTCTGGGTCCCGACCATCATGGTCAACATCGCCAACCAGGATTTGCTGGCGAAAGCGAAGCTGGACCGCATCCGGAAGGTTTTTTTCATCGGCGAGGTTTTTCCCACCAAACATCTCAATTACTGGCGGCGCCATTTGCCCGGCGCAATGTTCGTCAACCTTTACGGGCCGATCGAAATCACCGTGGCCTGCACCTATTTCATCGTGGACCGCGAGTTTGCCGACGACGAGAAGCTGCCGGTCGGTTTCCCGTGCCGCAACACCGACATCCTGATTTTGAACGACCAGAACCAGCCGGCCGCGGTGGACGAGCCGGGCGAAATCTGCGTGCGGGGAAGTTCGCTGGCGTTGGGGTATTACAACAACCCCGAAAGGACCGCAAAGGGGTTCGTGCAAAACCCCCTCAATCCGCACTACCCGGAATGGATTTACCGGACCGGCGACTCTGGCTATTGGAACAACCGCGGCGAAATCATGTTCCTGGGCCGGAAGGACTTTCAGATCAAGCATCTCGGCTACCGCATCGAACTCGGCGAAATTGAACACGCCGCGCTGCAGGTGGACGGCATCCGCAATTGCTGCGTGGTTTACAATCAAAACAAAAAGGAGATCACGATGTTTTACGAGTGCGACCAGGAGCTGGCCCCGGCCTTCATCCGCGAACGGCTTTCCCTCTCCCTGCCGAAATACATGCTGCCGACCGTGTTCAACTGGATGGAACTCATGCCGCGCAATCCAAACGGGAAAATTGACCGGGCCCGACTGGTGGCCAGTGTGAATTGACGTGATGAGTCCGATTCAGCAACTGGGCCAGGTGTTCGACGCCGTTCAAAAGGCGAAGGCGGGGGCGCCGGCTTTTTGCACCAATTTCTTCCCCGGGGAATCGAAATTGCAGGGCTGGATTGATCACGGCGAATTGTCCGGTGAAGTGCATGACGGCGCGGCGTTTTTTCTGAGAAAGGACCGTGATTTCGGGCATTTCTATTTTTGTGCCGCGGACATGACGGCATTGCAACAGGCGATCACAGCCTGGTCCGGATTGAAATCCGGGCGGATGGTGACCGATCTCATCGGGAATGAATCCGCCGTGAACCGGTTGTTGCCGGCGCTGGAGCCGGCCGGTTTCCGGCGCTACACGCGCCTGCAACGCATGGCAAGAATGGGCCGGCCGGAAACCGGCAGCGGCGGAGTGCCCGTCGATTTCGCCGGGAAGGCGGACAGCCGGGCGGTGCTGGGGTTGATCGAAAACTCGTTTGACCGCTACGGCGAACAGCTTCCGATGCCATACGAAATTGAATCAGCCATTGAAAACCGCCAGGTGCTGGCCGCCCGGCGCGCTGGCGCGCTGGCCGGGCTGCTTTTTTTTGAAACCCAGGGGCTGGCCTCCGCCGTCCGCTTCTGGGCGGTGGCGGAAAAATTCCGCGACTGCCGGGTGGGGTCCACCTTGATGCAGCATTATTTCCAGACGCACAACGCAGTACGGCGCTTCAAGCTTTGGGTGAACTTGAGCAATGAGAATGCCATCTCCAAATACCGGCACTATGGCTACGCGCCGGATGGTTTGGTGGACCAGGTTCTGGCCAATGAAATGATTGACGCATGAAATCAGTCGCCGAAATTCTGAAGGAAATCCGTCCGGAATTTGACTTCACCGCCTCCAGCGATTTCGTCGCGGACGGAATGCTCGATTCGTTTGACATGATCACGCTGGTGGCGGCGCTGGACAAAAACTACGGCGTTTCGATCCCGGGCACGGACATCGTGCCGGAAAATTTCCAGAACCTGCAGACCGTTGAAGCACTCCTGCGCAAGTGCGGGGCCAAACCATGAACTTCACCTTTCACCGTAAACGCATCACCGGGGTTCTCGTCGTCGTGCCGGAGAACGAGCGGTCTTTCTCCGAGGACATGAAGAATTTCAATTTCCCGGAGGCGCGGTCGCTCAAGCTCAAGGAGGTCATGGGGTTCGACAAGCGCCGCGTGGTGGAACCGGGCGTGTGTGTGTCGGACCTGGCGGTGTTCGGCCTGGAGCAACTTTTCAACCGGGGCCTGTTGCATCGCGATGAGATTGACGCGTTGATCCTCGTCACCCAAACGCCGGACCATTTCGTGCCGGCGACGAGCAGCATTGTTCAGGGCCGCCTGCATTTGAAGCCGGATATGCTGTGCCTGGACATCAGCCAGGCCTGCGCGGGATTTGTGGTTGGATTGATGCAGACCTTCATGCTGTTGGAACAGGAAAGTATCAAAAAAGTGGTCCTGATCAACGCCGATGTCCTCAGCCGGAAAGCTTCGCCGAAGGACCGCAACATTTATCCGCTGATTGGTGATGCCGCCGCCATCACGGTGGTGGAACGGGATTCGGAAGATTCCGTCATCCACGCCAGTCTCAAAATGGACGGGGCCCGCGGCCACGCGCTGACCATTCCCGCCGGCGGGCTGCGCATGCCGGCCACGCTGGAAACGGCGATCCTGGAGGACGTGGGTGACAACAATCTCCGGGCCAAGGACCATTTGTTCATGGACGGCGCGGCCATCTTTAATTTTGTGCAGACGGAAGTACCGCCGCTGATTGAGGGTCTTCTGGCAACCGCAGGGGTTTCCAAGGACGCCGTGGATTACTTTCTCTGCCACCAGCCGAACCGATTCATGTTGCAAAAGCTGGCGGACAAGATGAAGGTGCCGCATGCGAAAATGCCCAACAATGTGGTTGAACGTTTTGGAAACAACAGCGGGGTGTCCATCCCCACGGTCATCACGTATGACCTGGGAGACCGCCTGCTCCGGGAAAAATTGCAGGTCTGTCTGGCGGGTTTTGGCGCCGGCTTGACTTGGTGTGCAATGCTTGTCAGCTTGGGTAAGCTGGATTTTAATCTAATCACCGAATACAAGTAAAACCTATGGATAAAATTATATTCTACGAACAACTGGCAAAAATTCTTGATCTCGAGGAGGTGAAGCCGGAAAACGTTCTTATAGACTTTGAAGCCTGGGATTCGCTGTCCGTCCTCTCGGTGCTGGCCATGGCCGACGCGAAATACGGCGCCTCCATCAAGGCGGAGGAGATTCGTTCGGTGGTCACCGCCGCCGACCTGGCCGATCTGGTGGCATCCAAACAGAAGTAGGATTTGATTCAGAGAACCGCCGTTTCTCCGCCTGAATGGCACCCGCATGAAATGTATTTTTAAAAACAAAAAAATCAGCGCCATCGTCGCCGTGGTGCCGAAGGAGGAGTATCGTTTTGACGACGAATACCCCGTCTTCAAGCTCACCGAAGACAAGGCCAAACGGTTCAAGAAGATGATGAGCCTGGACCGGCACCGGATTGCGCCGCCGGACGTTTGCGCTTCCGACCTTTGCCAGTATGGCCTGCAACAACTGTTGAACGCGGGGGCGTTGAAAAAGGAGGAAATTGGCGCGTTGCTGTTCGTGTCGCAAACCCCGGACTACTTCATGCCCCCCACCAGCAACGTCATCCAGGGCAAACTCGGCCTGGGCCACGACATGGTGTGTCTCGACATCAACCAAGGCTGCACCGGTTTTCTCCTCGGATTCATGCAGGCCTGCCTGCTCCTGGAGATCGCGGCGCTCCCCAAGGTGGTTCTGTTGTGTGGCGACACCTGCAGCAAGCAGATGGACCGGTGCAACCGGATTTCCTACCCGCTGACCGGGGACGCGGGCTCGGTCACGGTCATCGAACGCTGCGAAAGGGAGAGCCCCATTTACATGGACGTGAAGAACGACGGCTCGCGTCACAAGGCGATCATGATTCCCGCCGGCGCCTTCCGGATGCCGGCGACGCCCGAGACTTTGAAGTTGCGGGAGGTGGAGGAAGGAGTGGTCCAGAACCTGCAACACATTCACATGGATGGCCCCGCCATTTTCAACTTCACGATGGGGGACGTGCCGCCGCAGGTTGAAGAGGTGCTCGCTTTTTCCGGGGATACGCGGGACTCCATCGCCCATTTCCTGTTTCATCAACCGAATCCGTTTATCCTGAAACAGATGGCCGACAAGATGCAAATCCCGCAGGCCAAGCTGCCCAACAACATCGTGAGCCTCTACGGCAACTGCAGTTCCGTGACCGTACCGCTGAACATCGCCCTGAACTGCGGCGAACCATTGCGGCGCGAGACCCGTCGCGTGTGCCTTTCGGCGTTCGGCGTCGGGCTCACCTGGATTTCCGCGGTCATGGACTTGGGACCGCTGGGGGTCTGCAAAGTTGTGGATTACGAACGAACCTGACCTGGGGGCGCGTGGACAATCATTACACACTGATCACCGGCGCCGCCTCCGGCTTCGGCCGGTGCATTGCTTGGAAACTGGCTTCCTCCCGAAAGCTGCTGCTGGCCGACATCAATGCCGAAAAGCTGGATGAAGCGCGGAAGAGTTGTGAAAATCCGGACCGGCACCTGATGTGGGTGCGGGATTTGAACCGGTTGGATGGGATCGGCGACGATCTGGCCGCCTGTCTGGCGGCAAACAAAATCGCCATTGAACATTTCATCCACTCGGCGGGGGTTTTCGGGATCCAGTTTGCGCGGGCCAACGAGATGACGTTGGTCACTCAAGTGTTCAACGTGAATCTGTTCTCCGCCATGGAAATCATCCGGCCGCTGGCCCAGAAACGGGTGAACCGGGGTGCGCTGCGAAGCATCACCTTCATCTCCAGCATCAACAGCCGGCTGGGGGCAAAAGGTTATTACACTTACGCCGCCAGCAAGGGCGCGCTGAATGCCATGGCGCTCTCCCTGGCCGTGGAACTGGCCCCGGCGGTCCGCGTCAATTCCGTTCTGCCCAGCATCATCGAAACGGAGATGAACCGGGAGCATTTTGCCAATCCTGATTTTGCGGCTTCGATGCGGGCAACCCATCCATTGGGATTGGGGCGCCCTGAAGACGTGGCGGAAGTGGTTGAGTTCCTGGTCTCCGACCGCGCCCGCTGGATCACCGGACAGGAGCTGGTCGTGGACGGCGGCAGATTCGCAGTCAAATAAACAGTCACAAAGACGTATGGGCGAAATTTACACACTGATCACCGGGGCTTCATCCGGCTTTGGCCGGAGCATTGCCCGGAAACTGTCCCCTTCCCGGAAGCTCATCCTCGCCGGCCGGAGTGCGGAGAAACTGGAAGCCGTGCGAAATGCTTGTGAAACCCCCGAACGGCATCTTTTGTGGGTGCGGGATTTGAGCCGGTTGGACGGGATTGGTGAAGAACTGGCTTCCTTGCTGGCCGCAAAAAAAATTGCCATTGAACATTTCATTCACTCGGCGGGGATCATCAGCATTCAATATGCGCGCGCCATTGAGATGGCCAGCGTGATCCGGCTGTTCAATGTGAATCTGTTCTCCGCCATGGAAATCATCCGGCCGCTGACCCGGAAAAAGACCAACCAGGAAGCGTTGCGAAGCATTACCTTCATCTCCAGCATCGCCAGCCGGGTGGGGGCCAGCGGTTATTCCGTTTACTCTGCCAGCAAGGGCGCAGTAAATGCATTGTCGCTCTCCCTGGCCGTGGAACTGGCCCCGGCAGTTCGCGTCAATGCCGTCCTGCCCGGCATCATTGGAACCGAGATGAACAGGGAACATTTCGCCGATCCGGATTTTGTGGCCTTCGTACAGGCCACCCACCCGCTGGGTTTTGGCCGCCCGGAGGACGTGGCTGACGCGGTCGAGTTTCTGGCCTCCGACCGCGCCCGCTGGATCACCGGACAGGAGATGGTCGTGGATGGCGGCAGATCTGTCTTTGCGCCTCCCCGTGCGGGCAAAGCGGACGGGACGGAGTCCACAGCAACAGGTCGGGCACGCCATGGCAACCTTGATTCGTGAACCTCATTTTCTCGTCGAAAGCCTCGAAACACTGTCGTCCGGCAGTGGAAGAGTTGTTGTTTTTCAATCCCCGCCAGTACCGGGTGCGGGAAGGGATCGTCAACTCGCTGGAAAAGTTCGGCCATCCCCGGATCGAGGAAACCGCCGACCGGCTGTCCGTCCAGATCGGAGATTGCGAGGCGCAAATCCTGTTTGCTTACGACCAGAGCCGCCATGGCGACGATCCGGTTGGCATCGTGGTTTTTCTCCGGACAAGTCCCGCCGAAGTCGCCATCATGCACGTTGCAGTGCATCCGGAATACTCCCTGCAGGGCGAACAGGCCGGAGCCGGATTGGGGGTTGTTCTGGTTGAAAAAGTGAAGGAAATTGCCGCGCGCATCGCCGGGGTCAAGCAGGTGATTTTTTTCTATCGTAGCGAGGTCATCCTGCGATTATGAAACCCATCATGGCTTTCGTGTCCATTTTGGATTCCCTCGCCGGCGGCAACGCGCCGGGCCAGGAGAAGGCGGATAACACAACATAAAATCAATGCAACATTCGCTGCAATCGGAGGGTTTTGGCATGCGTTTGCGCCCGGTCCGGATGGAAGACGCCGCGTTCATTGTGTGGCTCCGTAATCTGGAGCACGTCAAGGGCCGGGTGGGCGATTCCGCCACCGACGTAGCCGGGCAGGAGGTGTGGCTGAAAAAATATTTCGAGCGGGAAGGCGACTATTATTTCATCGCCGAGACGCCCGGCGGAATCCCCTTGGGCACATACAGCATTTATGACGTGCGTGGGACCAGTGCGGAGTGCGGACGGTACATTATGCGTTCGGAGGTGATGGGGGCCGGGGTGCCTGCCGCCATACTGGCGACGGACTTGGCCTTTGGAAAACTGGGGTTGAGCAAATTGCGCAGCACCTCCGTGTCCACCAATTTCAAGGTTCATTCCCTCCAACGGAAGTCCGGTTTCAAGCAGGTGGGAATTGCACGGGCGGCCCAGTTCATTGACGGCAAGCCGGTGGATCTGGTGCTGTTTCTTCTCACGGCGGAAGACTGGTTCAACGTCCGCGATCGTTTGGTGCCGTTGGCCGACGTGGCCGGGAGCCAGGTGCGGGAATGGGAAAAAACGCCGCCGGCCGGAAACCAGCCGTGGCTTGAAACCAAAACCGGGAACTGAACCATGACCTTGAACGACTGCAAACTGATCGAGTTGCCGAAGATCGCCGATCCGCGCGGGAACCTGACTTTCATCGAAGGTGGAAGGCATGTGCCCTTTCAAATCCAGCGGGTTTATTACCTTTACGACACGCCCGGAGGCGCGGAGCGCGGCGGCCACGCGCATAAGGATTTGCACCAATTGATCGTCGCCATGTCCGGAAGCTACGATGTCATTCTGGACGACGGAAAACAAAAAAAGCGGTTTCATTTGAACCGGTCTTATTACGGATTATATGTGTGCCCGATGATCTGGCGCGAACTGGACAACTTTTCATCCGGCGCCGTGTGCCTGGTGCTGGCGTCCAATTTGTATGACGCAGCCGATTACTATCGTGACTACCAGGAATTTCTCAAAGCCTTGAGACAGGCATAATAAAAACACCTTTTCCTGGATTGGAAATTCGGTGGACAAAATTAACAAAGGAGCGGCCTTTACCAAATCGAGGTGAGGCCGGTTAAACCCCAAAAAATCATGACCATGAACCCTGTCGGGCAGGCTGGAAATCAGGGCTGGCGTCATTGGCCAATTCAAACGCGGGGAATGTTGGCTGGCGTGCTGTTTTTGACTTTGGTCCCAACCATTGCGCATCTCTTAATTTCGTGGATGGGCATGAATCCCACGGATGACGGGTTTTTCCTTGGGATGGGCAGGCGCATTCTGGACGGTGAAATTCCTCATCGGGATTTCATCACCGCTCGTCCTCCTGGAACCGGGATTATGTGGACCCCCGTCATTCTTCTGGGCGGTGACTACACGATATGGATTTCGCGTTTCTTCGTGTGGTTTCAATTCGCCTGCATTGCGTGGATTGGGACCGTGATAATCCATCGAATGCTGAGACAGGCGCTCGATCCGGTCGAGCAAACGGCCATGGCTTTGGTGGCCTTCGTTGGCACAGCAACCACTTTTATCATAACTCCCTGGCCGGCCATTGATGGACTCTGGTTCGTTTCGGGTGGACTGGTGCTTTGGCTGTCGAATCGGCCGTTCGGCAGGTTTTTGGGCTACGCCATGATCGGCGCGGCCTGCCTGTTCAAGCAGAATTTTCTCGTTTTGGGCCCTGTGTTTCTAATTGTGCTGGGAGACTGGCGACAATTCCGTTACTGGCTGGCGGTGGCATCGCCTGCATTTGCATATCTGGCTTTCATGTGGATTACGGGCGCACTCCCTGATTTCAGGCTTCAACTGACCTCCCACACCGAATTAATCAAAACAGGCTTTCTCAATTATTTGCATTCCTCCGGCATGTTTTGCGGTTTTATTGTTGCCTACTTCAGCTTGCTGGTTGTCTCCGGGCAGATAAAGACACCCATGTTTAATCTGCCGCGAAACATGCGTCTGGGGCTCGTTGCAGTCGGAACGGCGGTCCTTATTCTGCCACTGGCTTTTTGCATGGTCTGGCATTTGGGAACAACCGCACAGAGATACTCGATCATTCTCTTCGGCATGACCATCGGGGCGGTTGCGTATTTCCTTTGTCATCGGGACGCTCCGTTCGAAACAATCAAAGTTGCGGTCCTCGTTCTGGCCATGATGTGGACGGTATCCATCTCGATTGGTTGCAATTATCCTCTTTTGGGCACGGGACTGGCGATTGTTCTGCTCACGAGTTATTTGCGAATCATCCTGACGTCAAATGCCGCGGAGAATCGTTTTCTTTTCCTATGGCGCTCATGCCTGCTTGTTTGCACGGTGATCACACTCATCTGCTTTGTGATCGGGCGAAGCTGGCACATTTACATGGAACGGCCCGCCTGGAAATTAACTTGTTCTTTGGGTGGAGTTTTGCCGGGTGGCAAGCTGATCAGAACCAATCCCGTGACTTACGAATATATGAAGGAACTCCATGACACAATTGAACGACTTCAGGGACGGGAGTATGCGATCCTGCCCGATGCCGCCATTTACTGGATTAAATCTCCTCAAAAAAATCCATTGCCGACCAGTTGGCCTCTGGATTTCGAACTGGCTGATCCGGGACTTTTTGATCGGTTCACGCAGGCGCTGGAAGTTCGCCGGGGGCGAATGGTCATCCTGGTCGCCAAAGTAAAAGGGTTCAATTTGGTGGATAAACCCGCGCCAGATTGGTATAAAATCGTCCCCTACGTGCAGTCTCACTTCCACAAGGTTGGTGAAACTCAATATTGGGCAGTGTATGAATAACACCTTTTACGGCCAATCGGATTTTACCGTGACGTTCAGGGGTTCTCCAAAGTTTTGAAACAAAATTGATGAAAGTGTCTTTCCTGGAATTGAAGCCGGCTTACGACGAGCTTCGTGAAGAGCTGGATGCGGCATACCACCGGGTTATGGATTCCGGCTGGTATTTGCTGGGCAATGAAATTGAATCGTTTGAAGCCGGGTTCGCCAAATATTGCGAGGCCGGGCATTGCGTCGCCGTTGGCAATGGCTTGGACGCGCTGCACTTGATCCTGCGGGCTTACAATATCGGCGCGGGTGACGAGGTGATTGTCCCGACGAACACATTCATCGCCACCTGGCTGGCGGTCTCATATGCGGGCGCCACGCCGGTGCCGGTCGAACCCGACCTGGAGACATTCAATCTTGACCCGAAACGGATCGAGGCAGCCATCACGCCGAGAACAAAAGCCATCATGCCGGTGCATCTTTATGGCCAGCCGGCGGACATGAACCCGATTATGAGCATCGCCCGCAAACACGGGTTGAAGGTCGTCGAGGACAACGCTCAGGCACAGGGCGCCCGATACAAAGGCCGGCGAACCGGTTCGCTCGGCGATGCCGCGGGCAACAGTTTTTACCCCGGCAAGAATCTCGGCGCTTTCAGTGATGCCGGAGCGGTAACGACCAACGACGCGCAATTGGCGGAACGTGTGCGCACATTGCGCAACTACGGGTCAAAAAAGAAATACCACAATGAGGTCAAAGGCTTTAACTCGCGACTCGATGAACTTCAAGCGGCCTTTCTCCGGGTGAAGTTAAGGAAGCTGGATGTGTGGAACAAACGCCGACGGGCAGTGGCTGCCCGATACATTGCCGGGTTGTGCGGCAGCCCCGAACTGACGTTGCCATTCGTGCCCGAGTGGGCGGAACCTGTTTGGCACCTGTTTGTCGTTCGCCATTCCAAACGCGATGGTCTGCAGCAAAAGCTGGCTCAAGCGGACATTGGAACGTTGATTCATTATCCCGTGCCACCGCATTTGTCCGGCGCTTATGCCGATGGGAAATGGAAGCGGCATGATTTTCCAATTGCCGAGGAATTAGCCGGCACGGTTTTGAGCCTGCCGATGGGACCGCATCTTTCCCGGGAACAAACAGATCATGTGATCAAGGAAATGTGCCGGATTCTCTGACCATCCAGAAGGAAACCGGCGATTCAGGCCAGCTCCTGAATCAAGGGAACAATTGTAATGTGAGCGAAGCAGGGAAACATTCCTACGGACAGATTTTAAAGTCGTCCGCTTTGATTGGTGGTTCTTCGATTTTGAACATTGGTTTCGGCATGGTGCGGACCAAGGCCATAGCTCTGATTCTGGGAGGGGCTGGAGTAGGACTGTTCGGCCTCTACGGATATGTCAATGACTTGACGCGGAGCATCGCGGGAATGGGAATTAACAGCAGTGGCGTGCGCCAGATTGCCGAAGCCGCCGGGACCGGAGACGCTCAACACCTTGCCCGAACGGCAACGACCCTGCGCCGCGTGGCGTTTTGTTCCGGAACCCTCGGAGCTCTTCTGCTGCTGGCCCTGAGCAAACCCATTTCTTGGCTGACGTTCAAAGATTACCAGCACACCAGTTCGGTGGCGTTGCTTGCATTGGCGGTGTTCTTCGGGGATGTTTCCCAGGGCCAGGCGGCCTTGGTGCAGGGAATGCGACGGATCTCGGACCTCGCCCGAATGAGCGTGCTGGGGGCATTTTATGCCACGCTGTTCAGCATCCCCATAATTTATTTTTTCCATGAAAAGGGCGTGGCCCCCTCCCTGGTCTGTGTGGCTGCAGCGGGCATTCTCACCTCCTGGTGGTATGCTCGAAAAATCAAGATCGAGCGGGTGGTGCTGACGATGCGGCAGGCCAGGGAGGAAACCTCCGCCCTGTTAAAACTGGGGGTGGTTTTTATGACGACCGGCCTGATGCCGCTAGGGGCTGGCTATCTGGTGAGCATCATGGTGCTGCGCAAGTTCGACCTGGCAGCGGCAGGTTGTTATCAGGCGGCCTCAGTACTGGGCGGAACGTATGTCGGATTCATTACGCAGGCGATGGGAGCGGATTTTTATCCACGCCTCACTGCGGTTGCCCACGACCACAAGGAATGCAACCGGCTGGTGAATGAGCAGGCGGAAGTGGGCCTGCTGCTCGCCGTTCCGGGGGTGATCGCAACCCTCACGTTTGCTCCGCTGGTGATCTGGCTTTTTTATTCTTCAACTTTCACCCCAGCGGTTGAAATTCTCCGTTGGATTTGTCTGGGCATGATGTTGCGCGTAGTCAGTTGGCCGATGGGGTTCATCTTGGTCGCCAAGGGTGAACGGAAACTCTTTTTCTGGACCGAACTCCTGAGCAACGGACTCTTCATATTTTTGGTCTGGGCTGGTTTGACGGTTTTTGGGCTGAAAGGTTCAGGTATTGCGTTCTTCGGATTGTATGCCGCTTATTGGACCGGCATTTACCTGGTTGTCCGCCGGTTGAGCGGATTTCGATGGTCGTGGGCAAATCTGCGACTGGCCGCGATGTTTGCGCCCGGAATCGCGGCGGTGTTTGTCAGCTGGTATTTCCTTTCTCATATCGTCACCGCAATTCTGGGAGTGATACTCACGTTGCTGACCGGTATTTATTCGTTGAGAACACTTTGCACGTTGGTTCCGCCGGAACGATTCCCCAAACCAGTGCAGAAAATGATTTTGTTTTTTCGGTTGGCACCCCCAAACCCGAACGATTGAGCCGCCGTTTCATTCAATTTCGAGAGTTAAAAACTAAATTCATCATAAAAAGGAATACATCCATGAAAATAGCAGTCATCGGGCTGGGTTACGTCGGGCTTCCCTTGTCGCTTCAATTCGCACGGTCGGGAGTCACGGTTTTTGGTTTGGACATTGATCCGGCCAAGGTGGAATCGCTGAACGGCGGTCGCAGTTATATCAAGCACATTTCCTCGGAAACCATTTCCGAGGCGGTGAAGGCGCGCATGTTCTCCGCGTCCGGCGATTTCAGCCGCATTCGGGAAGTCGAAGCGGTCATCATTTGCGTGCCCACGCCGCTCAATAAAAATCGCGAGCCGGATATTTCATTCATCATTGAAACCGGCAAAGCCATCGCGCCATATCTGACGAAGGGGATTTTGGTGGTGCTGGAATCCACGACTTATCCGGGCACGACGGACGAGGACTTGCGCGCCGTGCTCGAAGCCGGATCGAAGCTGAAAGCGGGAACGGACTTTCATCTGGCCTTTTCGCCGGAACGGGAAGACCCCGGAAATGCGCAGAGCAAGGTCGAAATTATTCCCAAAGTGATCGGCGGTTACACGCCGGCTTGTTTGGAGCGCGCGAAAGCGATTTATGGCCGCGCCATCAAAACCATTGTGCCGGTCTCTTCCTGTCGGGCGGCCGAGGCTGCGAAGCTGCTCGAAAACATTTTTCGCAGCGTGAACATTGCGCTGGTCAACGAACTGAAGCTTGTTTACGGAGCGATGGGGATTGATGTTTGGGAAGTCATCCAGGCGGCAAAGACAAAACCGTTTGGCTTCATGGCCTTTTATCCCGGGCCGGGTTTGGGCGGGCATTGCATTCCCATTGATCCGTTCTATCTCACCTGGAAGGCCCGCGAATACGGCCAGCACACCCGTTTCATCGAACTGGCCGGCGAAATCAACACCGCCATGCCGGCGCATGTGGTGAACCGGACGGCTGAAGCCCTCAATGAATTGCGGGAACCCATGAAAGGCAGCCGCGTGTTGGTGCTGGGCCTGGCTTACAAACCAAACGTGGATGATGACCGTGAATCGCCAAGCTACGTCCTGTTGGATCTTCTCAAAGCCCGGGGCGCGGACGTGGCCTATTACGATCCTTACGTGCCGGTCATCCGCCCAACCCGCGAGCATCCACATTGGGCAGGCACTCGCTCCGTAAGCTGGAATCGTGAAACGCTGCAAAGTTTTAATGCGGTCATCATCGCCACCAACCACCAGTCCATCAATTACCAGGAACTGGCAGATTGGTCGGCGTGCATTGTGGACACCCGCAATGCGATGGCGGGGGTGAAGGTAAAACCCCGTCAAGTTTGGAAGGCATAGACAGTCGCAAAACGGGAGGTTGGATTTTATCATGATCTTGTTGCTGGGATCAAGCGGTTACGTGGGGCAGGCCTTTGCGACCGAATTGCGCAGGCGTGGACATGGTTTTATTCCACTCACGCGCAAGGCGATTAACTACGCGGATTTCACCCTTCTGTTTGATTATGTGCGGAAAGTAAAACCGAAGTTCATCATTAATGCGGCCGGATTCCGGGGCCGGCCGAATGTGGATGCCTGCGAACCGGCTCGCGAAGAAACCTTGTTTGCCAACACCCTGCTTCCCCAGACCGTTGCCCGCGTTTGCTCGATGACCGGCACCCTCTGGGGGCATGTCTCTTCCGGTTGCATTTATCGCGGAGCAAAGTTGATTCTCAACGGCAATACCCAAAACGTGGAGGGGGCGGAACTGCGGCGATTGTTTACGGAGCACCCGGAAAGAATTTGCGGCTATACTGAATGGGACGAACCCAACTTTGCCTTCCGCCACTCACCGTGCAATTTTTACAGTGGAACCAAGGCGCTGGCGGAAGAGGCCATTCGCGGGCTGGGCAGGGTTTATATCTGGCGTCCGGGAATGCCATTCAACGAACGGAGCGAGCCGGGAAATTTTCTCTGGAGATTGCAAAACTACGCCAGGGTTTATGACGGCGTGAACTCAATCTCGCATCTCGAAGACTTTGTCCGGGCCTGTCTGGACCTCTGGGAAATACAGGCGCCAGTTGGAATTTATAATCTCACCAATCCCGGCGCGGTGGCGACACGGCAGGTCATCGAAATGATCCAGCGGATTCTCAAACCGAACCGCCGTTTTGAATTTTGGAAGGATGACGAGGAGTTTTATCTTCGCGGCGCCAGGGCGCTGCGCTCCAATTGTGTTCTGGATGTTTCAAAATTGCTGGCCACCGGCGTGAGAATCCGGTCCGTGGAAAAGGCTTTGGAAGATTCGCTGCGACATTGGACAGTTTCGATCGGCGAATTGGTGCATCATTAAACCTTTCCTTGTTCTCCATTTGGAATATAAAACAGCCGGAGCAACGCTTGATCATGAAATCAAAAAAAACTGTTCTCTCGCATTTCAACAACAAAAATGCCCGCGCACTGGTTAAAGCGTTGCTGCTTGGCCTGTTCGCGTTGGATCGCCACGCAAAAGCCCAGGACATCCTGGTGCCCCCGCCGCCGGCGCCCGACCAGACCCCGACGGCGGTGCAACAAACCAGTGAAATGGACGTGTTTGCCTCCGTACCCCAGACCGGGACCCAGCCGTTCAAGTGGGGAGCGTTGATCTTGCGGCCGCATCCCTATTACCAGTTTCTGTACGCCGACGGCGTCCAGGTCAATACCAATCAGACGGTCAACACCACCATTCAACAAATCTCACCCGGGGCGCTCCTGGAGATGGGAAGCCATTGGACCTTGGATTACTCGCCCCTGTGGACAGTCTATTCAAACAACAAGCTCCAAAACACCTTCGGGCAGGCGGTCAAGCTGGTGGGGGGAACTGCGTATAACGACTGGGTTTTCGGAATCTCACAAGGGTACACCGACTCATCTTCACCATCGGTTGAAACGGCCACCCAAACCCGCCAGAAAACCTACAACACCGCCGTCAACGCTGCCTACACCATGAACAACAAAATGTCACTGGACCTGGCGGCAAATCAGAACTTCGTTTCGGCCGATCAATTTTCAAGTTACCAGGAATGGTCAACGCTGGACTGGCTGAATTATCAATTCTGGCCGCGATTGAACGCCGCTGTTGGCGTGGGCGGTGGCTATGATAATGAGGATGCCAGCCCCGACATGACCTTCGAACAATTGCAAGGACGGGTCAATTGGCGTGCGACCGACAAGATCAGTTTTCAACTCCACGGCGGCGGGGAAGACCGGCAGTTTTTGAGCGGAGGCGCCGCTGACCTCATCAATCCTGTTTTTGGAGCTTCGATTCAATACCAGCCTTTTGAACAAACGAAAATTTCTCTGACCGGCGAACGGGTTGTGTCGCCTTCCTATTTGCAAAATAATCAGGTTATGGAAAGCACCGGGTTCAGTGCGGACTTGAACCAGCGCCTGTTGGGCAAGCTTTTTCTGGATTTGCGCGGCGGCTACCAGACGGTGAAATATATTTCTTCGAACTCTTCCGTTTCCAACCGCAAGGATGATTACGACTACCTCCATGCACAATTGAGTTGTGCTTTTCTCAAACGTGGCACCATCGCGGTGTTTTACCAAATCAGCCGGGATGACTCTTCCCAGGCGGGTTACACCTTTACCAGCCACCAAGTCGGGTTCCAGATCGGGTACAGCTACTGAAACCCGGGCTCCGGCCCGGGTCAGAACAGCGAGAATCTTTCCGGCACAATGACGATGTCGCCGGGTTTCAGGTAGAACGACTCGCTCGGTTTCCCGTCCACGACCCGCTTCAGGTTCACGATGTAATTCCGGGTGCTGCTTCCTTCGTGCCGGATTATCGTGACCCCCTTCAGGTAGGCCTTCGTGTTATCATATCCCCCTGCTTCCATTACCGCTTCAAGGGCCGTAATGGGATGATCGGACATGACCTTTCCCGGGCGGAGCACTGACCCGCTGACATAGACCGGGAAGGAAGAACTCTGCACTTCCACCGTAACCTGCTTCGACAACAACTGCGTCGAGTACAGGTCAATCAAATCCTTTTCCAGTTCCGCCGGGGTCTTTCCCACCGCCTTCACTTCTCCGACCAGAGGCAGGGAGATCATCCCATCCCTTCGGATCTGCTGGGTCGTATTTAGATTGGCGGAACCCGGGAAGGAAATTTTCAGCACGTCACCCTCCCGCAGGGTGATGATTTCCGTGGCGTTGGTGCCTTGCAAGGCGGTCGGGGGCAGGGGACGTTGCGTCTGACAACCGGCGGCCAGGGCCAGCACCACAAGCCCCGGCGCAAGCTGCTTAAGCCAGCGAACAAAACGACCACTGCCTCCATTGATTTTGGTGATAAAAATTTTTGTCATAGTTAATTCCCTCGGTTCAGAATGATGCCCCATCTTTGAACAGGAAAACCCGGCCGCGTCAAGCTCAACTTGCCGCTCCGGCCATGTCCGGGCGCAACCGGGCACTGCGGCGGAACGCCGCATTCATGCGGCAGCGGACCTGTCACCGGTCGGTTTCCCGGCTTTAGGCATCCGTGTGGTGCAACCGGTGTTCTTCCCCTTCCTGGAATTCGCCGGCGTGGAAGGTTGGTTCATGGGACTTATTCTGTCCAGCCTGCCGTTCATCATCCTGACCGTGCTGGTGAAACTGTTCCTGTCTGAACGGCTGCCGTCCGGCGGGCACATGCCGCGGACGTTTAATCCCAAACCCCGAATTTTCAACAACAAAGACGCGAAGACAATCCAGAGAATTGATGGAAATTTTCCAGCCGCAAAAAGGCACAAAATCGAGACACGGATTGCACAAATTGACACGGATTATTCACTAAACCCCTTGTCGCGTCGTAGTGAAACGACGACGGATCAACCAGCTAGGCATTGCCGTGGATAAAACTTCGGCGCACACTCGCAACCACCCTGCGGCAACCGGCTTCTATTTCTTTTCGTAAGCCTTCTTTTTCTCTGGATCGAATCCGTATTTCTGCCGCAATTCGTCGGAAAGCTCGTCAAAATTGATCTTGATGATCCCCAGCCCGCCGCGCGCCGGCGTATAGCTGATAGTTATTCCGTCCGGCTCCACTTTTTCCACATGCACATTTTTGTAGGTCGCTCCAATGACGGTCGTAATTTCATTGGTCGGCTCCGCCTTCGCCGGTGGACTTGACGATTTAATCGCAGCGGGTGCCGGAGTTGGCTTGGGCGTTGCCGGGGCCGCTGCTGGTTGAGTCTTGGTTGGCGCCGCAATAACTCGAGCGACAACAGCGGGGGCGACAACAGCAGGACTTGACGATTTAATCACAGCGGGTACCGGGGTTGGCCTTGGTGTTGCTGGTGTCGCTGCCGGTTGAGTCACGGTGGGCACCACAACAACTTGAGCAGTGGCAGCCGGAGCTTCAGGAGCGGGAGCGACAGCAGCAGGGGCGACTTCAGCCGGAGCGGTGGCCGCGGGAGCAATAGCAGCCGGAGCGGCAGCGGTAGGTGCGGTGGCAGCAGGAGCTTCAGCGGGAACGGCGGCAGCAGGAACGGTGACCGCGGGAGCAACAGCAGCAGGAGCGACTTCGGTCGGAGCAACAACAGCGGGAACTTCGGCAGCAGGAGTGGTGACAGCCGGAACCTCAGCAGCCGGAGCGGCAGCAACAGGAGCTTCAGGAGCGGGAGCGACAGCAGCAGGTGCGACTTCAGCCGGAGCGACAGCAGCGGGAACGGTATTAGCCGGAGCGGCATCAGTGGGAACGACAGCAGCGGGTGCGACTTCAGCCGGCGCGGTAACCGCGGGAGCAATAGCAGCAGGTGCGGTGGCAGCAGGAGTTTCAGCAGCGGGAGCAACTTCAGCCGGAGTGACAACCGTCGGTGTGGCAGCGGCAGCAGCTTCAGCAACGGGAACGGTATTAGCCGGAGCGGCATCAGTGGGAACGACAGCAGCGGGTGCGACTTCAGCCGGAGCAGCAGCAGCGGGAGTGACTCCAGTCGAAGTGGCAGGAGCAGGAGTGACAGCAGCGGGAGCAGCCACCGATGTTGTTGCCGCCGGGGTGGTTTGCGGAGTCACCGCTTTTTCGGGAACCGTCTCGGTTACGTTGGTTGCGGATTGGCCGGGTTGTACCACCACGGCCCCGGAAGGTGGTGTGCCCGGTGCCGGTGGCGGCTCGGTTTGCAGGTGGTTCAGCTCGTTCAACTTTTGTTCCAAAGCCGCGCGGGCGGCGGCTTGGGCCGAGGTGTCGTCCGCACGGACGGAAATAAAACTCGCACCCAGCACGACGCACAAACCAACAAGGATTGTGGTTTTCATGAAATGATCTTTCCGGGAGGAGCGTAAGGAAGTGGCACCCTCCAGCACAAGCTGAATGCTTCGGCGGTTTTTGAACAAACGGTTTTCATGGTGATGTGCAATACTGCCTGACAGCTATTCCAATGCCAGTTTGCTGTAACACGTGCTTGTTCGAAGCGGACGCGGTCCTGTCTCAAAATAAGATTTTGCGACTGATTAAGTCATGCGGAGAGGACATCGTTCGGACAGTTCCGGCGGCTTCTGGATTGTGCTTTTCCTGCCATCTTTCCTTGCCGCACCGAAATCCGACCTGTCGCGCTGAAACCGAATGAAAGCGGATGAAGACGGGAGCCTTTAGCCTTTAGATTGACGCCGCCGCCGCTCCGGCGCACACTCGCCTCCACCATGTCTTCCGGGTTCCGCCTTCATCAGTTTCCCTTGTCTCAAGTCTATCGGCTGCTCGAACCCGGACCGGTCGTGCTGGTCACGACGGCCCGCGCCGGGCGGGCGAACATCATGACCATGTCGTGGCATACGATGATGGAGTTCGTGCCGCCGATCGTGGGTTGCGTGATCAGCAACCGGAACTACTCGTTTGAAATCTTGAAGGCGACCAGGGAATGCGTGATCAACATCCCGACGATGGAGCTGGCGGAAAAGGTGGTGGACTGCGGGAATGCTTCGGGACGACGGGTGGACAAGTTCAAGGCCTTTGGTCTCACGCCCGTGGCTGCCGCGTGCGTCAAGGCCCCACTCATCGCCGAGTGCCATGCCAATCTGGAATGCAAGGTCATTGATGGGAAGCTGGTCGCCAAATACAACTTCTTTGTCCTGGAAGTCGTCAAGGCGTGGATTGACCCATCGAGGAAACATCCGCGGACGATTCATCACCAGGGGGAAGGCGTATTCATGGTTGCGGGCCGGACGATCAATTTGCCTTCCCCAATCACTTCCCGCCTCACAAAGTGAAGCGCCTGCCAGCCGGGACCAACCGGAAAGGTGGAAGGCTGAACGCCAAAGGCTAAAACGATACGGCGCGACGAGAAGAAGAATTGTCAATCTTTCCGGGGATTGACAAAATTCATGTGCGCCAACATTGTTCGGGCATGAAAAGGATATTGTGCTTCGTTTCTTTGGCGGCTGTGCTCATCGGCGGCTGTGCGTGGTATAAAATCCAGCCTGTCTCCGCGGATTCGCTCAACGGCTGGGGCAGGACCAATTGCCTGCCGGCAGGATACATTTTCCACCAGCCGGAGTTGTATTTCCTGGCGACAATCGTGACGGAGTCCACCGACTCAACTAGTAAACAAAATGTCACGGTGACCCCCATCTGGCTGCCGAACTATCAAAAGCCTTACCGGGTGACGACCCACAATTTTCTGGCCAAGGCGGATTTCACCTTCAACTTTGAGAATGGCTGGAAGCTGACTTCAATCGCAGACAAGGGAGACAGTTCTACCGTGGCCAACACTTTGGCCGGCCAGTTGACCACCGCGCTGAAAGCGGCGGAAGGACTGAAGGCGACCAACCCACAGCAACCTGCCAAAACGCGGGTCATACTTTACCGTCCAAAATTTAACAAAAATGGATACTTCAACGGATTTGAGCCGGTGGATTTGCCCATACCCGAATAAATCATCCGGTCTGCCCGTCGCTTAAAAAACCGTTCCCGAACGGGTCGTGAACGGGATTATTATTGGCTAAATTGCTGACAACACCTCCCGCGAGCTGAATTTGCTTCAACTCAAACCAGGCTGCCGATTCGCCGAAGCTTAAGGAAGGGCTCGCCCAGAGTGCGGGACTGGGCCAAATCCACCTCGAATTCCGCCACCCAGTCGTTGGCTTCCTCCGGGTCAACGAGCATTTGCTGGACGCGCCAGCTCTTCTTGTCTTCGGAAGGAACGACGCACGTGTGGCGCGTGTTCCGCGCATTCGGGTTGAGGCAGATGCGCTCGTGTTCGAGTTCATAGGCTTCCATCGTCGAGCGCAAACGGTCGGCCGTCCACGGCTGGCCATCGGCATCCTTCGGAGGGGCGAACTCCGCGAGTCCCTGACTTTGAATGACGGGATCAATTTTAGGGGCTTGTGGAACTCGCCCCTCCGAAAGCGATCCCAGCGCCGCCTCGTAATCGGCAATCACCAACCCGCGTAGAAAAGTGAAAATGCGGTTCCGAATCGCCGCCGTGAACGCCTTGGTGTCGCGCGTGACGTCCTGGGCCGCCTCTTCCACGCCGGGCGGACGCACCTCCTTCGTCTCGGCGCGTTGGAAATTCGGGTCGCGCATTTTCTCCCATTCGTCGAGCAGGCTCGAATCCACCTGCCGGATCATCGAGCCCAGATACAATTCCATCTCGCGAATCTGGTCGTTTTTGGCCGCATCGGGAACGTTCTGGGCGAGGACTTTGTAAACCCGGTTCAGGTGCCGGAGCAGGACGCCTTCGGCGCGCTGCAGTTCGTAATCCCGGATGTAATCGGAAAATGAACGGAACGATTCGAACATCTCCCGCGCGATGGATTTCGGCCGGATGTTTTCCTGACCCACCCACGGATGCCGGTCGGCAAAAGCGTTGAAAGTGGAATAAATGAATTCCTGGTTCGGCTTCGGGTATTCGAGCTTTTCCAATTCTTCCATCCGCTGGTCGTATTCGATTCCTTCCATTTTCATCTGGGCCATCTTCTCGTCCTTCACCCGGTCAAGCTGTTTGCGCAGGATGATGTCGGGATCTTCGAGAATGGATTCCACGAGCGTCAGCAGGACGAGCGCGTAATCCGGCTGCTGCGGATCTACCAGTGGAATCGTGTCGAGCAGATACAGAGACAGCGCCTGGTCCATCGAAAAATCCTCCTGCAATTCGATGTTCACCCGGATTTTTTGTCTGGGGGAGGGCGAGGCTCCCGACGAGCCCTGACTGTCTCCAGAAGATTGGGGCTCGCGAGGACGCTCACCCTCCCCGGGTGGAATAAACTCAACAATCTTCCGGTCCAGCAGTGAGCAGAACAATTGCCAGGCGCGTTTGATGTGCCCCTGCTTCTGTCGCGGCGATTCATGACAGCGCGCAATGAGCTGCTGCATCGCCCGGCATCCGTCGCCGTTCCGGCTCAGCACATTCAGCAACATCCCGTGCGTCACCTGGAAACGCGAGGTCAGGCGTTCCGGCGGCGCGGCGATCAGGCGCGTGAAGGTGTTTTTGTCCCAGTTGACGAAATTCTTTTCTGGCGGCTGACGCTTTACGGTTTTCTTGCCGTCGCGCGCGGATTTTTCGGCGAGCTTCAGGTTTTCGATCACGTGCTCCGGCGCCTGCACCACCACCCAGCCGCGATCGTCAAAACCCTTGCGCCCGGCCCGGCCGGCAATCTGGTGAAAGTCGCGCGCGCTCAGGATGCCGGTCTTTTGGCCGTCGAACTTGCACAGCCGCGTGAACAGCACGGTACGGATCGGCACGTTGATGCCGACGCCGAGCGTGTCCGTGCCGCAGATGATTTTCAACAAACCCTTCTGCGCGAGCTGCTCGATCAGCACGCGATACTTCGGCAGCAGTCCGGCATGATGCAAACCGATGCCGTGCCGCAGCCATTTTTTGATGTCGGGCCCGTACGGGCTGCTGAACTTGAATCCTTCGACCGCAGCGGCCAGCGCGGCCTTCTCCTCGCGGGTGCAGACGTTGAGGCTCGTGAAATCCTGCGCGCTCTGCGCGGCCTCCAGTTGGGTGAAATGGACCACATAGACCGGCGCCTTGCCGTCGGCAGCGAGGCTTTCCAGCGTCTTGGCCAGCGGCAATTCCGAATACGCATGTTCCAGCGGCACCGGCCGGTCCGTGGACGAAACAGCCATCGTCGGCCGTCCATTGAGCCGCGTGAGTTCCTCCTCAAAAAATGTGGTGTCACCCAGCGTTGCGGACATCAGGAGAAACCGTGCCTGCGGCAGCGTCAACAATGGAACCTGCCATGCCACGCCGCGCTCACGGTCGGCGTAATAATGGAATTCGTCCATGACCACCTCCTGCACGTTGGCCGCCGCGCCTTCGCGCAACGCGATGTTGGCGAGGATTTCGGCGGTGCAGCAAAGAATGGGCGCGTCACGGTTGACCGACGCGTCGCCGGTGCTGAGGCCGACGTTGTCCGGACCGAATTCGCGGCAGAGGGCCATGAATTTTTCATTCACCAGCGCCTTGATCGGGCAGGTGTAAATGGAGCGTCGGCCCCGGGCGATGGCCTGGAAATGCAGCGCCGTGGCCACGAGCGATTTGCCCGACCCGGTGGGCGTGTTCAGGATGACATTCTTTTCCTCGAACAACTCCAGGATGGCCGATTCCTGGGCGGGATAAAGTTGCAGCCGCCGTCCCTCCACGTAATCCAGAAAGCGCCCCAGCAAGACATCATTGCCGGGCTTCTCATCCCGCGGAATCAGATCATATAACTTGGCCGGCACAGTCCACTCACTCTACGCGGGCGGGGCGGTGTTGAAAAGGCAGATGCGCAAATTCTCCGGAGCGCGAGTTGTCTCAACTCGCAGCAGCCACTTGCGCGCAGAGTGGTTCGCCAAATTTCCCACTCCGATGCGTGTTTTCGGACATGCTGCGGCTTGGGACAAGCCGCGCCCCGCGGTGACGGCATGAAATAATTGTCTTGCACGTCTGCCGTACTTGTCTTACAATGAACCCATGAAAACTTTGACCATTCGATTGCCGGATGTTCTGGCCAGACGGATCGAACAGGAATCGCTCACCCGACGGGTGTCGAAATCCGACATTGTCAGGGAACGTCTGGATCAGCCCACACTGCCGCCGCTCAGGGATGGCGGCCTGCGCGACATCCTGGAGGAAGGTTGGGCGGCAAAAGTTCCCGCCCAGCCCCGCCGGTTTCTCTCGCCCAAAAAACAAAAACTGGCGGAGATCATTCGTGCCAAAAAGCTGCATCGTTGACAGCGGGGCGCTGGTCGCGCTGCTTGACCCGCGTGAGGAACACCATCGCTGGGCGCGGGAAACTTTTCTCCGCCAGCCCGGGCCGTGGCTGACCTGCGAGGCTGTTGTGTCCGAGACATTCTTTCTTTTGCACGAACCCCACGCGCACGCCCTCAAAAAACTTTTGCGCCAGGGACACCTGCGGCTGGGTCTGAATCTCACGGACGAGTTGGTCCAGGTGCTTGACCTGATGGACAAATATGCCGATGTGCCCATGAGTCTGGCCGATGCCTGCCTCGTGCGCATGACTGAAACGCTGCCTGACCCCGTGGTACTGACCACTGACGCCGATTTCAAAATCTACCGCCGTCACAGCCGCCAGGTCGTCCCCTTCCTGCTGCCCTAAAACTCCCATTCACACCGCGCCCAATGGAATCACTTAAGCAACAAGCGTTAAGCTTCGGGGAGTATCCAGTCAGACTTCCAAACGGCCGAAGAATTGGAATTCCCACTTGGACGATACGCTTTCCAAAGTGGAGTGGAACGAAATTGCCGAGATCAATTGCAGGCACTTATCGAAATAAAACTCTTGTTAAATTTCATGAAAGACCCCTGTTTGGTGAACTGGCCGTATTGCGGTGGCTAAAAAAGGATGGTTGGGATGGGGTATGGGTAGATACTTTTCATAGCAGCGGCCAAAAGAAACTATTCTGGAAAGGCCTGCCAGACAGAACTTCCCCCTGCGTTTTGCCTGACAAAGCAGAGGCTATGTATAACAAAATTATGGCTGTCCATCCCAAAGATGGAGGCTTCTTTGACATATTCGCGTGGAAGGGACGAAAATTTCTGTTTGTTGAATATAAGAGCAAAGGAGACAAGCTAAACCAAAACCAATATTTATGGATACGTTCAGCTCTGAAATCTGGAGTGCCTGCTAATTCTCTGCTGCTGGTAGAGTTCGTAAAACGAGCATAGGCAAGTTTGTTATGCGGACGCATTTTCGGCGGCCACTCGTATCGCCTCCAGCTCCTCCCAGCGTGCGTAGAGTTTCGCGAGATTTGCCTTCGCGACGGCGAGGTCGGCGTTGAACTGGTTGGTTTGTGCTGCTTTCGCTGATTGTTTCAGATGGCCAGCCGACGCAGAAAATCCGACGGGGAGACTATCCGGATGCCGTGAAATTCCCGGAGCGCCTGTAGATGTTTCTTGTCGCCGCTCACAATATAATCCGCTTCCGCCGCCAGGGCGCATTCCAGAACCATTTCGTCGCCGGGATCGGGCGTCGCCCCCGTGGCGCGTTCTGTGGGGAAAATCAATTCCGCCGATTCGGTCAGGGCGTCAACCCATTTAACCGTGTGGCGTAGCTTTACGCGGTTTTATAATTGCCTAAACTTCACCGCGGCTTACGATGCTCGCCACGTGAGGCGACCTCTCCACTATGGACCCGCACGCGGAACGATGGTGGAAGTTTACGCGGCCAGCCCATCTGCAGGGGTAATCACCACATCGAACACCGCGCTCCGGCCGGGCTGGGATGGTTTGAAAAATGCTGATTGGACTGCTGACGAACAACATTAAACACTATGTCAAACACATCTTTTGGAGTTTTGCTCATCGGCGATCAGCCCAAGTGCCTGCGGCTGCTGCGCCAGCAACAGTTTGAGGTGGTTGGTGCCGACCGGCTGGCAAACGGGCTGGCCCAACTGAAAACCTCCCCCGTCGGCCTGGTGCTCGTGACGTTGTCGCTGCCGGACACTCAGGGCACGGAGGCGTTTGTCAAGGTCCACGAGGCGGCGCCGCATTTGCCGATTATTGTGCTGGCGACCCGGGCGGAGGAAAAGCTGGCGACCAGTCTGATGTCGCTGGGGTTGCAGGATTATTTGCTCGTGCCGGAATTGACCGGCCCGATGCTGGCCAAGGCGATCCACAATGCCAGCGAACGCCACCTGATCCGCGAAGAGCACAGCCGGGCCGGACATCTGTTGCAGGTGCTCATGGACAACATTCCCGACGGGATTTATTTCAAGGACGCCGCCAGCCAGTTTGTAATGATCAACCAGTCCTTGGCGAAGAAGTTCGGCCTGGCTGATCCCCATCTGGCAGTAGGCAAGTCGGATGCAGACTTTTTTAAACCGGCTCACGCGCAACAGGCGCTGGCCGACGAACAGCGCATCGTGCAGACCGGCCAGCCGCTGGTAGGCATCGAAGAAAAGGAGACCTGGCCGGATGGCCGGGTGACCTGGGTGTCCACGACGAAAATGCCGTTGCGGGACCGGGCGGGACGGGTCTTCGGCACGTTCGGCATTTCCCGTGACATCACGGAACACCGGCGGACCGAGCAGACGCTCGCTGAACGTACGGTCGAGCTTTCAAAAGAACGCCTCCTGTTGCGCACGCTGATTGACAACCTGCCGGATGCCATCTTCGCCAAGGACGCCGCCTGCCGGAAGACCATGGCCAATCCGGCCGACCTGAAAAACCTCCGCTGCAAAACCGAAGCCGACGCCATCGGCAAAAGCGATTTTGATTTCTTCCCGCCGGAAGTTGCCCAAAAATTTTACGACGATGACCAGAAGGTGATTCACGGCGAGCCGGTCATCAACCGGGAGGAATATTTCCTGGACGATCAAGGCCGGAAGCGCTGGCTGTTGACGAGCAAGCTGCCGCTGCACGACCGGGACGGAAAGATCGTCGGCCTGGTGGGCATTGGCCGGGACATCACAAAACGGAAACAAGCGGAAGAGACGCTGGACCATGAACGCCGCCTCATGCGCACATTGATCGACAACCTGCCGGACGCCATCTACGCCAAGGATACCGCCGGCCAGAAGACGCTGGCCAACCTCGCCGACCTGAAAAACCTTCACCTTAAAACCGAAGCCGAAACCATCGGCAAAACCGATTTCGACCTCTTTCCGCGCGAACTTGCCGAAAGACTTCACGCCGACGACCAGAAGGTGATTCAGGGCCAGTCGGTCATCAACCGGGAGGAATATTTTCTGGACGACGAAGGCCGGGAACACTGGCTGTTGACCAGCAAGCTGCCGCTGCACGATCAGGACGGAAAGATCATCGGTTTGGTGGGCATCAACCGGGACATCACGGAGCGTAAACTGGCGGAAGACAAACTGGCGTACGAGCAGGCGCTATTCCAGACGCTGCTGGATAATTTG
>Ga0187868_1000580_pt1 | contig 29249 bp, 21 predicted proteins | sample June2016WEW_13_4_FD_133014 | JGI IMG/M metagenome (GOLD analysis project Ga0187868, IMG submission 133014) | Peatland microbial communities from SPRUCE experiment site at the Marcell Experimental Forest, Minnesota, USA - June2016WEW_13_40 | ecosystem: Environmental > Terrestrial > Soil >... | reverse complement strand
TATTAGATCAGCAGTGGACAGTAGTAATAGAAAAAAAAGGGGTGAAAAATGGCGATAAACTTCCTTAAGTTATTGAAAACACATGTAGAAAAAATGTCTGCTTTCCGCCTCTCCACGATGTTGGTGAAAACAAACGAGTTAAGCCATTCTCTCCACGATGTTGATGAAAAGAAAGGGGGTTAGTAAAAACAGTGGCGAGGGGCAGGCCTAGAGTCCGATGTCGAGGGTCCGGAGTCATCAAGAACAGTGGCTAGTGGCTAGTGACGAGAATCGGAGACCGATGTCATTAAGGGCAGTGACTAGGGGTGAGTGACAAGCTGCGAGAAACGAGGTCAGGAGGTCTGGGTCTGGAGCCAGAAGTCAACAAGGGGGGCGACGAGCGCGCGGTGACAAGCACTGGCATAACCAAAGGGCGCAACGGACGGGAGAGCCGACGGGCGGCGGGTGGATGCCCGGGAGTATTTAGGTCAGCGGATCACGATCGTACCGGTTTGTCCCCTTCTGACATTCACGGCAAAGTCTCCATTTCCAAGATCCCTTGTGGTGTAGCCATGGGAGTTGAGATCCGGGCGAGGTGCGAGATCAGCACCGTCGAGCGTGATGTGGGTGGGGTGAAAGGCCAAGCGCAGGTACTCCGTTCCGGGCTGCTGGGTGGAGGTATATCGAACTTCGCCCGGGGCGTAGGAAACATCCTTGAGCACCGCGTCGGAGTAGAGAATATGGTTTTCGCCGGGTGGCGCCCATTCAGGAACCCCCGCGAATCCAGGGTAGAACATCCGGGGGCACTCGCCGTAGCAGTCCGACCACCAGTTGGAGATATGTTTGCTCACCGGGCTTTCAAACGCTTGCCCATCCGGCGTATTGCAATAGGTCACCCAATTCAAACATCGGTAGGCTTTTTCCTTGTAGGCTTCATCATGCGAAACCGCATACCACCGGGCGCACTGCGCGGCATAACGGGCAGTTTGATAGTCCATCTTTGGGAGAAACCCGTCCTGCTCCCCCACGATATTGGCTCCCCACTCGGTCGCCGGTTCCCCGGGAGCGCAACGAAAAACAAAATTGTCCTCCGTCCACTTGATCAACCTGGGGATATCGGCCCGCCAATCAGGGTCCAACTCGGGATAATCGAAAAGAGCCAAAGCAAAGTTACTTGCGGGAGTATTACTTTTGTAAGTGTTACCGTAATCAGAATTATCCGTATGTCCATCAGCCCAGTAGCCGGTCTTCCGGGGATATTGCAGGAGGAAGTCCCGGACCTTGTCCCGGGCATTTTCGTAAGCCTTCACATCGCCGCGGTTCGCCTTAATCAATTGGTCGAGCAGCATATAACAGCCCGCCCAGTGCGCTCCGTATTCAGAGGTAACTTTTCCGCTATCCATCAGCACGCGGTCAGGCCAAACCGATTGTGTGGAAGTGCCCGTCCGCACCTCGCGCGCCAGCTTGTTCGCCACATTCAGGGCGGCCGTCAGGTACGTCGTGTCACCGCTGTAGAGGTACATGCGGTAATACACCAGCGCCATATCCCCTGCGTAACCCACCAGGGTCTCATTCAGGAGAAACCTTTTGGAGCTGGTAAACCCGCGGAATTCCATGTCGCCCGCGTTCGTTGTCGTATAGGGAAAATTCGGCCAGGCGAAGCTTGCAGGACTCGTTCCGTGAGCCAGGGTGTAATCCATAAGCTTCTTTACGATGGTCATGACAGAGGTGTCGCCGGTGTAGGCATAATACAACCGCGCCGATTCGAACCAATTGGGGATCTTCTCTGCCACGTCGTTCATCCAGGTGTCCGGATCGAGCTTTCCGTCCTTATCCCAGAACGCGCAGTAGAAGAAATACTGCGGATATGACGATCGTGGGGGCGGTCCGGGGCAATTGGGCACTTTGGTTTTGATGAAGTTCCAACGCAATCGGAGAAAGTGATCGTAGGCGTTTTGGATCGGCGTAGACCAGGGAATGATCTTGTTCTGATCGTCTAGAATCACCTTGTGGCCGCAAAAAACGGGTGACTCTTCCGCGGCCAAGGGTAAAGCGGAAAGGCTGGCGGCCAACGTCATTTGGCCGATTTGCTCAAGCAGTTCACGACGAGTCAGGTCCTTGTTCATTTCTCTGCTCCTTGGATGAAATGCCTAACTCTCCGGGGAGGGCTGCGATCCACGGCTATCCACATCAGCCAGCTATTCTCGTGGTCAGTGGGTCTCGGCCGCCTGCTTTTCAGCTTCACGGGCTCTGTCCTCAAAGATCGCACGGGCTTTTCGATAGCGAGCTTGCGCAGCCTCGTGGTCGTGGGAGAGGAACGCGCCCCAAGCTCCGCCTGGGGACATCTGCTGAATCAGGTTGTCAATCCACTTGACGTAGAACTCCGCGTCGGCGGCGCTGGCGCGGATGGGCTGTCCCTTGACAATGACATAAATGGCCCCGGTATGAGTCTGGTGCCCATTCTGCCAGTCCATGCGCCGGGCCGCGAGCCATCCACTTTTTGGGAACTCGAGTGTGGTCTCGAAAACCGCCGGTGAGCCGGGAGCGACCTCGGCAGTCTGGGAAGCAACCACCGAGCCATTCTGGACTACTTCAATTCTGCCGACCGTGCTTTGGAGCGACCGCCACTCTACTCGCACTCGCACCCGGCCCTTCCCATCCTGGCGAATCTCGTCGCCAGGCTGTGCCGTATCGTTTACTTTTAGATCCAGGAATTCGTTGTGAGCGTTGCGCGACACCACGGTTTTGCCCTGGGCGATCCCCTCAACCCACTTATCGTAAGTCAGCCCACCGCCCGGAATTCTCACGTAGGTCAAAAGCGTTCCGAGGGGTTCGCTATAATTGCAGGAATAGTCCGTGCTTGCCACCAGGCCCGGCCGGAACCCACAGTTCAAAATTCGATAATAGGCCTGAATCGCCGAGTCACTTCCATGCACGTCCTCCATCAAGAAGGAAGAACTGCCAAGCGCGGTTTCCACCGGGTATTCGAGTGGCGCGCAGCAGTCGAGCGATTGAGGGATGCCGTCAGGCGGCGGATAAAAGGCGAATGGCAAATACTGCATGTGGGCGTACCCGCCAATCGCGCCCCGCTCTTTCGCCCACTCGAAAATCGGATAAGTGTACTGAGCGAACGGTTGCCCGCTTTGTTTCAAGCCCAGCAGGATCAGGTGGCCGCCGATGACCTTCCGCTCAAACGTGACGCCTTCCGGATCGTAATGCCACTCGGCGTCCCAATGCACGATGTGTTCAGGAGTCGAGACCGGATCGTCGCGTCCGTTCGTAAGGGCAATATCCTTTTCGGCGTACTTGATTTCACCATTGCCGGTATCGCCGAGCACGGAAATGACGGCCAGGTTATTCGTCTTCATCATCTCGAGGAGCTGCTGCGGTGTGAGCATCTCCTTCTCATTGGCGCGGCCGCAGCCAATGCCGCGATGGACGTGGGCATCGCCCGCAAACCATTCCGGGGGCTCCGGTCTCGCCGGGGTTTGCCCACAAAGGGGGTTGGGGGTAATCAAACTGAATCCTAAAAGGATTAGTGGAACGAAGCGAGACGATTCCCTGATTCGCGTGATGTTCATGTCGGCAGCCTTTCCTGTGAAGTTGAGAATACATTGACGCCGCGATTCGTCAATATGGTTTCACACGCGCGCGGATTGAAGACGGAGGGATATTTCCGCTGCGGTCTGTTTCAGGGTGGACGCCAGATTCTGAACGCGCTCGAGGGGAATATCATCCGTGGTACCGGCAACACTGACGGCTCCGATCGTAACCTGTTCGGCACCAAAAATGGGAGTCCCAATGCACCGCAGTCCAATCTCGTCCTCTTCATCGTCGAGCGCATACCCCAGTTCCCGGACGCGTCCAAGCTCGCGCTTCAACCCCCGAAGGGTGACGATCGTGTTCTCGTTATGCCGGGCGAAGGTCTTGGCCTTGGTTAGTTGGTTAAACTGATCCTCGGAGAGAAAAGCAACCAGCGCCTTACCCACGCCGGTGCAATTAATATCAAGCGTGCGGCCAATCCAGTCGGCGCCGACACTACCTCCTCGGGGACAGGCGCGGTCGATAAGAACTGCCTGATTGTCGGCCAGAACGGCGAGGTGAACGGTGAGCCCGGTCTTCTTCATCAGGGAGTTGAGGAAAGGCTTGGCGACATCGCGCAAATCCAGGTTCTCGAGCACCTTCCGGCTGAGCTTCACCAGATTGACACCAAAGTAGTACTTGCCCGATTCGGCGTTCTTTTGCAGATATCCTCGGTTGACCAGGGTCGCCAGGATCAGAAAGGTCGAACTCTTGGGGAGGGCGAGATTCCGGCTAATCTCGGAGACGGAGAAACCCCTCTTGGTCTGCGCCAGAAACTCAAGCACACTGATGACCCGGTCAGCGGACGGCAGGGAATAGCCCTTTTGGCTAACCAAATTCAACTCCCGGCTGAAAGTGTTCAACCCATTGAACCGAGACTCCGATCGAGCAACAAACGTTCTTGACAGGCTCGTTGATTCAAAGCAGATTCTATACTTGCATCACGATAATTGTCACTGGCAAGTGGAGTCGGGCGCTGGTGCAGTTTGGTTCTTGCGGCGAACTGTGACCGCCGACGATCCGAATTGGCGGCCTCGCTGAGTGTTCAACGGGGACGCGACCTCTGGGCGTTGATGCGCATCCAACCGGGCATTCGGCGCGCACAGTTTGTGCCTGCCCCGGAGAATTTTAGTCAAGGCATTGGGGATATGGATCAAATCAAAATCATTGCGGAATACGGCGACCTCTGCGGCGAAGGCCCTGTATGGGACCCCGATAGCGGCTGCCTCTATTGGACAGACATCGATGGCCAGAGGTTTTTTCGTTTTCATCAAGCGTCCAACAAGCATGAAATCGTCAAGCAAGGGCTAGAGATATCCGGCTACTCCCTGAATCGGCCTGGCGGCTTTGTCATCGCCAACAGTCGTGGGATTTGGCTATGGGATGGGGCTGACGGTCTGAGATTAATCGCCGATCATGTGAAAAACTCCAAGTGCCAGATCAACGACGCCATTGCCGACCCGGAGGGACGCTTCTTCGCGGGTTCCAACTTTTATGATCCGAGCCACGAATATGAATTGGGCAAACTCATTCGCGTCGATACCGATGGGACGGCGCATGTGGCCGACGAGGGTTTCAACTTGGCCAACGGCCTGGCTTTTTCGCCGGATGAGACGACCCTGTATTTGACGGACTCAGCGGCTCGCCGGATTTACGCTTACGCTTACGATCGGCGCACGGGCGGCCTGCGCAACCGCCGCGTCCTCATTCAGGTTCCCGATGAAGAAGGAGTGCCGGACGGCCTTACCGTCGACGCCCAGGGATTCCTCTGGTCGGCTCAATGGTATGGCAGTTGCGTTGTGCGCTACGACCCGGAAGGCAAGGAAGAGCGCCGAATCCGCTTTCCAGCCAAGCAAGTTTCGTCAGTGGCATTCGGCGGAAGGGACTTGACCGATATTTTTGTGACTTCCGCCAGCAAATCGTGGCCCTCGCCAGTGATGCCGAAGGGGTATGACCCGGTTTCCGGCAATTTTGGCGGCCAACTTTATGGGCTGAATCTCGGCATCCAAGGCAAACTTGACTATAAAGCGGATATCAGACTCCGACAATGAAAGCGGCATTTCATGAAAATTACCAACGTCGAAGGAATAATCCTACGCCTCCCCGAGCGGCAAGCGGTCGCCGACGGAACACAGGATGATTTGCTGATCCGCATCGAAACCGATGAGGGGATCGTCGGTTACGGCGAGGTTGATACCTCGCCGGAGGTGGGCAAAGCGGTCATCGACGCGGAGATGTCGCATGGCACTTGTTATGGCCTGCGAGAAGTTCTGATCGGGATGGACCCCTTCGATATCGAGCAGATTTGGGAACTGATGTATCGGAAGACGAATTACTACGGCCGCCTGGGAGTAGTCGTGCACGCGATGAGTGGTGTGGACATGGCCTTGTGGGACATTCTGGGGAAGGCCGTCGGGAAGCCTGTCCACAAATTGCTGGGCGGAAGTTTCTGCCCGGATGTCCGCGCTTATGCCAGCATGTTGATGCCGGAAACGGCGGAAGAAGTTCGCGAAGCGGTCAGCCGCTATGTCGAACAGGGTTTCACGGCGGTAAAGCTTGGCTACGGGCCCCTGGGCAAAGACGTAAGAAGGGATGTTGAACTCGCGGCCGCGGCCAAGGAAGCGGCGGGGCGCGAGGTTGAAGTAATGATCGACATCGGCCACGGGTACACGTTGAAGATGGCCATGCAAGCCGCCCAGCAATTCGCGAGCATCGGCATTTATTGGATGGAAGAGCCTTTCCCGCCGGAGGCCTTCGAAGACTATCAGCGACTCTCGGATTCCACCTCGCTGCGGATTGCTGCCGGAGAGCAGGACGTGGGCCGCTGGACGTTTCGCCGTCTGATTTGGGACGCTCATCTTGACGTGCTCCAACCCGATATTTCCAGGGTGGGTGGGCTTACGGAGGCCAAGCGAATCGCCTATATGGCCCGCGAGGCAAACCGCCTTTGTGTTCCGCACGCGTTCCGAACCGGCGTCCTCGTGGCTGCCTGCCTGCATTTGATTGCGGCGATTCCGAATTCCGCGTTTCTGGAATTCTCGGTGACGGATTCGGCGCTCCGCCGCGAACTTCTGGCCGAGCCCTTCAAAGTTGTGAAGGGGCGTGTGGCGGTTCCGACGAAGCCGGGGCTGGGGATCGAGATCAATCCGGAGACCGTGAGCAAATACGCAATTCGGACTGGGGTGTAGCGATGGCGCGCACGAAAAGCTCCAGGCCGTCCACGCTATAAGGCGGCTGCGTTAATCGGCGATCCCCAAAGCCGGAAATGTTTACAGCACATCTCACGAAAACGAGGTTGAGCATGAAACTCGAAGGGCGTGTCGCGGTCATTACGGGATCCGCATCGGGCATCGGTCGTGCCAGCGCCAGGGAATTTGCCAAGGAAGGCGCGCGGGTGGTGGTTGCGGACATCAATCTGGCGGGGGCGCAGGAGACGGTGAAGCAGATCGAGGCCGCCGGGGGCGTGGCCCTTGCGGTCAAGACGGACGTGGCAGCGGCGGAATCGGTGGAAGCTCTTGTTCAGCAAACACTCGACTCCTTTGGACGGATCAACGTCCTTTTTAACAACGCGGCGATCCAGGTGAACAAAACCGTGGAAGATACGACGGTGGAGGAGTGGAACCGCGAAATCGGCATCAATCTGGGCGGAGTGTTCCTCTGTTCAAAGCTTTTCATGCCTCATTTGAGGAATACCAAGGGTTGCATTATCAACATGGCCTCTGTAAATGGATTTTTTGTTGAGCCCATGTGCGCAGGATACTGCGCCACAAAAGGCGCGATTATGGCGTTGACGAAGGCCATGGCCATCGATCACGGGAAGGATGGCATCCGGGTCAACTCCATTTGCCCTGGATACATCGACGCAGGGCTTGCCTGGGAATACTTCGAGGTTCAGCCGAATCCCGCGGAGGCCCGGGCGGCAGCGGGAAAGCTCCACGCCCTCGGGCGGGTGGGGAAACCCGAAGAAGTCGGCCGCCTCGCGGTGTTCCTGGCCAGCGATGACGCCTCATTCATGACCGGTTCAGCCGTCGTGGTTAGCGGCGGTTTCGGGTTTGGGCTGCCTCCCACAACATGAGGGCTTTTCCCCGTCGGCACACCCCCGGGCGACATAAGGGGGAAGACTGTCACCACGTCACATTGAAGGTCAGGGAGCAAGGAGGGTCCTTTATGTTTTCCACCGATGCTGAGATCATGACGTTCATTCGCGAAAACCTTTCCACGGCCGCGGTGTGCGACATCCTGGACGCCCTCGGTTATCGCCACCAAGCCATGCACCACCGCCTGCGCCCCTTGCTGCCCGATCGAAAGAACTGCGGTTTCGCGGGCCGCGCCCGAACCATTCGTTGGATGGAAGCCGACTATGTTCGGGAAGATGACCCGTACGGCATTGAGATCGAAGCGGTGGACTCGCTAAAGCCCGGGGACGTGGTAGTGCATTCCACCGACTTCGCCGGAACCAACGCCCCCTGGGGCGATCTCATGAGCACCGTGGCGAAGAGAAACGGTGCGGTGGGGTGCGTGTGCGACAGCCAGATTCGCGACTGCAACCGCATCATCGATATGGGATTCCCTGTGTACTACACCGGAATACGGCCGCTCGATTCCATGGGACGCGGCATGGTGGTGGCTTATGATGTTCCCATCCGCAGCGGCGACGTCCTGGTAAAACCCGGCAACCTGATATTCGCCGACTTTGACGGTATCGTGGTTGTGCCCAAGGAAGTTGAAGAAGCCGTATTGGCACAGGCTCGGGAAAAGCTGCACAAGGAAAGCCTCTCCCGAGTTGAACTCCAGGAAGGCAGGTCGCTTCGCCAGGTGTACGCGAAATACGGCGTCCTCTAGAGCCCGGCGTTTCCAGATGCGCGACTCCCTTTTCGTTCAGCCTATTGAACAGAGAGCTCATTTCCGGTCGCAATCCGCTTGACTTTTCCCGGCCTCGGGCTAGGCTGAGATTATCAGCTTGGACAGGGCAAATCGTCTGCGCATTGACGCAATCTGGAGGCAACGATGAATCGCGAATCGACGGCGACCAAGAGGGCCAAGTGTACGATGGGAGGCCTTATCTTCGCGTTCCTACTTGGCGCAGGAATAGGCTGGGGTAGCGTCACGGGTAGTATTTCTGGAGCCGTAATGGACTCCTCCGGGGCGGTAATTCAGGGAGCCGCGGTCATGGCGGTCAATACGGAGACCAACGTCCAGAATTCTACTGTGACGAATGCCGAAGGGTTTTATTCCTTCCCGGCCCTTCCTCCCGGCCATTACGAGGTCCAAATCAAGGCCCGGGGATTTCGGCAATACCGGCAAACGTCTCTAGTGATTGACGTTAACAGCGCACTGCGGGTGGATGCCACGCTTCAGGTGGGCGCGGAGACGCAGGAAGTGAGTGTTTCAGCCACCGCCGCCCACGTGGAGACCAACAACACGCAGATGGGCGAGATCATCGGGACCACCAAGATGACGTCACTCCCTTTGAATGGCCGCAGCTTCACGGACCTGCTGGCATTGCAGCCGGGCGTGGTCCCCGTTTCATCGGGTGAGTATGGCGGCTACAACAGTCCCCCCGGGGTTTCCGGCAGCCTCAACCCGGGAAATCTTTCCATCAGCGGACAGCGGGAATCTGCCAACGGGTTCATGGTCAACGGCGGCGACGATGAAGCGGCAATCGAGATGGGGGCCGCGCTGATTCCCAACCTCGATTCCATCGCCGAATTCCGGATTGTGACCAACAACGGCGACGCGGAGTATGGGAATTATTCGGGCGGACTCATCAACGTCATCACCAAGTCTGGCACCAACCAGGTCCACGGGGACGCTTTTGAGTTTGTCCGCACTCCCGATTTTGACTCCCGCAACTTCTTCTCCTCGGCCCGGGCCGGTTTGCATCAGAACCAATTTGGAGGCACGCTGGGCGGACCGATCCGCCATAATAAGTTATTCTTCTTCACCGACTACCAGGGCACACGCCTGGTGTCGGGCGTGGACACCGGCCTTATCCCGGTTCCCTCCGCCGCCGACCGCACGGGTAACCTCTCGGACCAGGCGAGCTCTTTTTATTCGATTGGAACCAACAACCAAATCGTCCCCAATACCGTCAACGGCACCTATTGGGCGCAACAGTTGTCGCAGGAACTGGGATATCCTGTGGCCGCCAGCGAGGCGTACTACACGCCCACGTGCACCACTTCCGCGGCGTGCGTTTTCCCCAATGCGATTATCCCGCAAGTGGCCTTTACCGCTCCCACCAATGCCCTGATGCAGTACATTCCGATGCCCAACTCCCAGGGGAGTTATTTCACCACTTCGGCCTTCGACCAGACCTTGCGGGACGACAAAGGCAGCGTGCGGCTGGACGCAACCACGCCCTTCGGGATGTTGTCAGGCTACTATTCCCTTGACGATTTCAATTTGCTGAATCCTTATGGCGGAGCAAACGTTCCCGGCTTCGCCGCGAGTTCCGACGGGAAGACCCAGATGTTTAACTTGGGCCTTATCAAGTCGTTCGGCCCAGGATCGGTAAACGAGGTCCGGGTCCAATACCTGCGAAATTTCATTGTCATTGCCACACCCGTGGGTGGGCTGGGGCCATCCCTCAGTTCCCAAGGATTTCAGGTGGGGGTGGGCACTCCCGGCATTGTGCGTCTGGCCCCCTTTCAAGGTGTTGAGCCTGTTGGCTTCAATAACTTCAGCATCGGGAGAGCGGACGACGCGAATACCCGTCCCGAAAACACCTACCAGGCGCTCGACAACTTTGCCTTGGTGAAAGGCACGCACACCATTAAGATTGGCGGCAGCGTCCATTATGACCAGGTTACCTATTTTCAAAACATCAACAACAATGGATCCTTTTCTTTTACCGGATCAGAGACCGGACTTGACTTTGCCGACTTCCTGATTGGAGCGCCCACCGCGTATGTCCAAGGGCAGGAGCCGCCCATGTATACACGTGACCGGTACGTCGCTCTGTATGTTCAGGATAGTTGGCGGGCCGCGCACAGCTTGACACTAAACTACGGCCTGCGCTGGGAAGTCAGCATGCCGTGGTGGGAGGCTCACAACGAAATACAAGCCCTGGTCCCCGGCCAGCAGTCGGTGGTTTATCCCGGCGCGCCGGTCGGCTGGGATTTCCCCGGAGACCCGGGCATTCCCTCCACGGTCGCCCCCACCCGCTACCGCAATTTCGCCCCTCGCATCGGTTTGGCGTATTCTCCCAATGCCAGCGGAGGATTCTTGGGTAAGTTGTGGGGAGGGCCGGGCAAGACGAGCATCCGCGCCGCGTTTGGTATTTACTACACAGCCTTCGAAGATGTTGGCAACATCAACTCCAGTGATGACGCGCCCTTCGGAAACTTCTGGGTAAGCCCCGAACCGCCCCTCTTTGCCACCCCATTTATCGATCGGGGCTCGGGATTTGACGAGGGTCAACGGTTCCCAGTGCCTCTGCCCCCTCTCAACGTCGGGCCCAAGAATCCCGACAACTCCATCAATTGGTCGATATTCGAGCCCATTTCAAGTTCGCCTACGGCCTATCTACACAATCGCGTTCCCTACGCCGAGGAATACGATTTTTCCATTCAGCGGCAGTTGGGACCCGCCACGTTGCTAAGCTTGAGCTATGTAGGTTCGCAAGGCCACCGTCTTATTGCCTCCTTGGAAGCCAACCCGGGCAATCCTGCACTCTGTCTGAGCGTAAGCCAACCGAGCGAGGTGATGCCGGGAACTCCTACTTGCGGCCCTTTTGGCGAAAACCAAACGTATAATCCAGTCGGCGGTGGAGTCATCAACGGAACACGGGCTCCATTTGGCGCAAATCTCGGCAGCGATGACTGGTTTGACACCATGGCCAACTCCAATTACAACGCTCTCGAGGTCTCACTCCGGCACGTCGTCGGCCGCCTCGAGTTGCTCGCCGGGTATACTTACAGCAAGTCGCTCGACAACGCCTCGGGTTGGGGTGGGGGCCAGGGAGACATGATTAACCCGCTCGACTACCGGCTTACCAAAGCCCTCTCCGCTTTCGATGCCACCAACAACTTCGTAACCAGTTACCGGTATCGCCTGCCCTTTGAAAAGCTCAGCCTTCCCTCCCGCCTGACCAATGGTTGGGTCATTAGCGGCATAACACGTTTTGCCACGGGCTTGCCCGTCTACCTGACCGAGCCTGACGACAACTCGCTCCTTGGGACCGCCTATGGTGGGCCTACCGGTAACACGGTGGATGAGCCGGACTATACGCCGGGAAATCTACAAATTACCAACCCTCGGAAGGCCAATCCCTCCGCGGGCACCAATCCCTATTTCAGTACCGCACTGTTCTCGGCGGAGCCACTGGGCGGGATCGGAACTGCCAGCCGCAGATTCTTCCACGGACCTGGTATCAACAACTGGGACATTGCGTTGGTCAAAGACCTCAAGATTACGGAATCGATGCAGCTCCAATTCCGTGGGGAATTCTTCAACGCCTTGAACCACGCGCAGTTCCAGGAGCCGCAGGCAAACTTCCTCAGTTCAAATTTTGGGTTTGTGACCAATGCGAACGCGGCGCGCATCGGCCAGGTTGCTATCAAGTTCACCTTCTGACCGGGAGTTGACCATGACGAAAAATCGAACGGTGCTATGGGCGGCGGGGATGGTTTTCTTGATCATGGCGCCCGCCCGCGCGCAGGAGCAAAAAGGCAACGCGCGCATCCAGATTAATCCCGGCCAGGAGTACCAGGTCATCCAGGGATTTGGCATCAACTACACGGGTCCCTACTTCCGCAACGATCAAAAGGCAATGTTCGACCGGCTGATTGACGATCTGGGGATAACGATGTTCCGCGTTGTTCCTTACCTGGTGTACAGCAACTGGGAGGAATACAACGACAACAGTGACCCGAACGAGATGAACTGGGAGTATTACAACAACCGCTACTCCCACCCGATTTTTGAAGCCACCTGGAACGGGCTCCACTACCTGAATTCCCGGGGAATCCGCCCGATGCTCGCGCTGATGGGGCCGGTACCCGGCTGGATGACGGATGACAAAGCGCCTCCGCCCCAACACAGGGTGTGCCAGGAGAACGTTCCCGCCGACAAGCAGGGGCACTTGAGTCCGGCCATGTACGACGAGTTCGCCGAGGAAGTGGTCTCCATGCTGATGTACGCGCGCAATCACGAGCACATTGATTTCGAGTACTTCAGCCCCTTCAATGAAACCGACTGTTACCCGCCGGAGGGTCCGCGCATCGATCCCGACGAGGCTCCGAAAGTTCTGGAGGCGGTGGCGCGGCGGCTCAGGAAAGAAGGGCTGGGAGACGTCCGCCTGGCCGCTCCTGACAACGCCGTCATCACCAACGACTACACCGACCCCATCCTGAAAGACGATGGGTTGATGAAACAGGTGGGGGTCTTCACCTTTCACAGTTACAGTGACGAATCAGTGGGTCCGCAAGTTGAGCGCGTAAAAGCCAGCAAGTATCCCCAGACGCCCGTTTGGCTCACCGAATACGGTGACCTGAGCGACGAGAACAAGACTTTCGCGAACCAGTGGAAGATGTTCTCCCTGGCTGCCAACCGGCGCGCCTTAACGGCTCTCAATCAAGGCGCCAGCGCTTTATTTTATTTCGATGCCTTCGACGATTACGAGGAGTGCATGAAGCGCCTCTGTTATTACGGATTGTTCACCAGCGCGAGCCAGGTTTATTCCGTTAAGAAGAGCTATTACGCCGTCCGGCAGCTTTACCACTTCGTACGGCCAGGTTGGCAGAGGATCGCCGTCTCGACCGAGGCGCCCGGGCTAACCGTTTCCGCGTTCCAAGGCCCTGCACCTGATGCGCTGGTGGTGGTGGGAGTGAAAGAAGGCGGGCCGAACCATTTCCGCATCGAGTTGCCCCCGGCAGCCGCGGGGAATACCACGAGTTGGGACGTCTATGAAACTACTCCTGAACTGGATTGCCAGAAAGTGATGACGGCCCCTGCGCGCAACGGCTGGGCGGATATCGAACTTCCCGCGGAGGCAGTCTTCACCCTGGTGGGGAGGCCCACTAAGGCCGAATGAGGAACCTGCTTTCGACGCATCCACCCTCAGACCAATGGACATAGCACTCGGTAGCGTCCACCACCACAATACTAGCACAATCCGTTTGGAGGTTGGATTTAACTGCTGTTATTTCATCGCAATGGAGCTGGCGGAGAGGGTGGGATTCGAACCCACGTGCCCGCTTTTGGCAGGCAAGACGCTTTCGAGGCGCCCCCGTTATGACCGCTTCGGTACCTCTCCGACAAAAACCGGGATACGGGGTACGGGGCACGGGAATCGAGGTCTCACCTGGCGTGTCACGTTTCCCGTTTCCCGTATCCCGTTTTATTCCTTCGCCTCCGAAAGAACTCCTGAATAGCCGAAGCACACTCGGCAGCCAGGATTCCGCCCGCTACCTCAACCCGGTGATTCAGCTTGCGGTGGTTCAGCACCCGGAGCCCTGATCCGCACGCGCCCGATTTGGGGTCGCGCGCGCCGAACACGGTGCGCCGCAAACGCGCCTGTACGATGGCGCCGGCGCACATCGCACAAGGCTCAATTGTAACATACAGGTTGCAACCCTCCAGACGGTAGTTTTGCAACTTTCGCGCGGCCCGCCGCAGGACCAGAACTTCCGCGTGCGCGGAAGGGTCGTGCAAATGGATGGGGCGATTGTGCGCGCGCGCCAGTACTCGCCCCTCCTGCACCAGGACCGCACCCACCGGGACTTCGCTTTCGCGGGCGCCCCGCTCCGCCTCGCGCAACGCCATGCGCATAAATCGTTCATCAGTGGAAAGCAAGTGGCCGGTCGCCGCATCCTTTCGCATAGGGATATCCTAGCACGCCCGGAAGCACTGTCCCATCTCCACGCGGGGTACGCGCGCCCGCCGAATTGACGGAGGCGAAGGTTTTCTATTGCACCTCTTCGCCGAGTAGTGTAGAAATTGCTTTCTCATTTTGGAATACAGGAGAGGGGACAGCAACGATGAACCGACGAAACTTCTTACGCAGCAGCGCTTTGGGACTTACGGCAGCGGCCGCCACGCAGGCACCGGGCGGCCTTTTCGCCAATCCTTACGGCAAGCCCGTTGGCCTCCAGCTTTATACGCTCCGCGATCAGCTCCAGCAAGACATGCCGGGCACGCTCAAGCAAGTCGCGGCGGTTGGCATCAAGGAAGTTGAACTCTACGATCTGTACGGGAAGACGGCGGCGGAATTTTCGAAAATCCTGAAAGATGACGGCCTCAGCGCCCCCAGTGGGCATTACATGACCCGGCATCTACACGGGAACTGGCAGCAGGAAATCGATAACGCCAAAACCATCGGAATGAAATATATGGTCAACGCCATCCTCGACCCCGAGGAACGGAAAACCTTCGATGACTGGAAGCACCTGGCCGATCTCTTCAACAAGGCCGGCGAGCAAACGCAGAAGGCCGGTATTCAATACTGCTATCATAATCACAATTTTGAATTTCAGAAATACGGCGACACCACGGCGTATGATTACCTTCTAAAGGCCCTTGATCCGAAGCTCGTTAAGTTTGAAATGGATTGCTTCTGGGTGACGCACGCCGGGCAGGATCCGGTGGCCTACTTCAAGAAATACCCAGGCCGGTTCCCGCTCCTTCACATCAAGGATATGAAGGACCATCCTCCCGCCACGCAGGAAAAGGACGATAAGATGGGAATGTTCGCGCCCGTGGGCCACGGCACCATCGACTGGAAGCGCATCTTCGCGGCTGCGCCCACCGCGGGAATGAAGCACTACTTCATCGAGCAGGATTGGTGTGAGGGGCCGCCGCTGGAAGTGGTGAAGATGAGTTACGAGTACCTGCACAGCTTGACATAGGATGCTTCACCCCTTCGCCCGGGCCACGTTAGTGGCGACATCTTGTGGCCCGCGGCGAACGGGCGTGGGGGAAGAAGGGATTGGGCCTACTCATTCCCGCGGGGAGGGAGCGAGCCAAGAAATTGGGAGACCTGGCCCCGGAAAGCCTCCACGGCATCGTTCACGACACGTTCCTTCATTTCTTCTAACTTCGGCCTGAGAAGGCTCAGTGCTTCTTGGGTCTGCGAAGCAGCACTTTCCTTGTTCGCCAGGATTTCTAGCTGGATGCGCTGCTTCATCTCCTCAAAGCCCGCGTTACGATCCCGGTTCAAAATCTCGAGGGCGGAATCCATCGCTATCACGATTTGTCGACGGGCCTCCTCCAATATCGAGTCTCTCTCGGCATAAAGGTTAGTCCTCCATGCGGCTAGCGCTTGGCCCGCATCGGCCTCCACCTGCGCCTGAAAGTGCTCACGTGCGGCCCTGATCCCGCTCTCGGTGATCTCGGGCAGGGCTTCCGTCTCAATCTTCTCGTGGGTATGCTCGGTGGTCAGCGGCGGAGGAATATTTTCTACAGTTGCGGCCAAGCTTTGCCGGGTCTCCGCGAGTCTTGCATCCAGCTCGTCCAGGTCCGCTTTCAACGCCGACAGGCGCGCACTGGAGGCCGATATTTGCTGCTCGATGGCCGCAAACTCCTGCTCTTTTGCGGCGCCAGCGCGCGCCCGCAAGTCTATTTCCACTTCCAGGCCTATCCGCTGCACGACCTGGTCAAGCCTCTCTCGGAATTGCCGTGCGTGCGCATCAGCGGTTTCGTGCAAATCCTGAAGGATTTGAGTTGCGATCTCTTCACTGTTCAAAGGGGAGGGAGGGGTCTTGACTGAGGCGCTTTCCTTGGAAGCGGGGCGGGCGGCGGGAGCTCCCTGCGCCACGGGAGTGTCCGCAACTTTTTCATCATTAGTCCAGTCGTCGGAGGGAAATTCGATACCCCAGATATTCCGTGACTCCACTAATTGGATTCCCGCTTCACGTCGGCCGGTCGAATCGTGTTTGGCGCCTACCCAGACGACATTCGCCTTGACCATGCTACCCATGGCCGGGTTTTCAACCACAATCTCCGCGCCGACGACCAGTTGCTGAGACGTTATAAGCCTCGCACCATGCCTGTTTACGATCAGCGTGCGAGTGTCTTCGCGGAAGACCTTTTGTTGCGTGTCCTTACCATGGAGCACGATAGGAAGAGAGAGATAGAGCCGGGTGCTTCGGCGGCTTGCCGCTGTTGTTGCCGTGTCATGATTCATGCAATATGTCCTGGCAAGATCTTCGCCCCGATTATAATGATGTAACCGCGGAAGAACAACCGATTCCTGGATGGCCATGTTTCACAAATTATCTCTTTGTGCAATATCCTATCGAGGGATGCTATCGCCTGTGTATATCTTTCAATCAATATCTCTGTGTCCCTAGGAAAATGGTGACAGGATGTTCGGGTGATGCGACATCATTACTGCTGTTGTGGTGTTAGCAGCACCCATCCCGGGCCCGGCGACAAATCCGAACTCCTTTGCTCCCCTGTAGCGGGGTAATACCAGGTATGGCTCTTCGGCCCATTGAAGGCGTCCACCCTGTTTCCATAGGGATCAACGCTGGGAGTAATGCCCGAGATAATATTGTCAACCTTCTGCAAGTCAGCTCGCCGTTGCGCCTGCCCACGCTCGAACGCAGCCACCTGGTCCCGCATGCCCTGCATGGTTGCCTCCAATTGCCTCACCTGCGCATTCAGGTCGTCCAACCGCTTTTGCTGGCGCTTGCGCTGATACACCAATGCTTCTTGGTCCAACTCGTTCTGCTTCTGCACCCATGCCGGACTGAGCTGGAACGACTTGGCGGAGCGTAGGATGATGTTTCGCGTCAGCGCCACCTGCCCTTCGGGAGAGATATAGCTCGAAAGGTTGACCTGCCACAAACCCCCGTTTATCAGTACGGTTTGTGCGTAAACGTAGGCAGTCGTCTCGCCTTGCGAACCCCCGCAGGTATAGGTGGCCTCTCCCTCCGACGCCCGGGTTGCCCCTTGTGGCGTGTCCAAATGCGTAAGCAGCGGCAGGCTGGTTTGTTGCGGCGTCAAGTTCTGGCACACTCGCGCAAATCGAACCTTTCCGTAAGCCTGGGCGAATTCCTGTCCCGTCCGGTATTTCGCTACCCGCCCCTGGGCCTGCGCGCCCAGATCATAAACCTCGCCTTCACGATGGAATTGGTTGGGCAGAAAATAAGTCGGAATCGCCAGATCTCCCAGGCGGATATTGATTTTTCCATCCGGAGATGTCATGTCCACCATCGTCCGGTGATCCGAATATCCCAGTCGGAACATTCCCCCCTTTACCGTCCACCCACTTGGGACTTCCAGGGTGAAGGCCTGCTCAAGGGGATCTTCATATTTTGCCCACATGGCGTCTCCCTTCGGCGCGTTGGGCGCGGAAGCCTTGCCTTCGTTCGAGCCCTGCATCCCGCACCCACTGGCAAATAGCAGCACCAGAAGTGTCATCAGACCTTGTTTAAGTTTCACTGCGGCTCTTCTTCCTAAGCCCTCTGATGAAATCAAAAACTACCACGCCGGATGATCTCGCTTCCGCCTATGACGCTCGAACCTTCCCTCTTATTTGGGGTGAAGAAGCAGATTGGCATATATGGAAAGCCAAATCAAGTGGTGCGATAGGTCAAACCAACCATCCCCCGGGTTTTGGGCATAGGGTCGGTCAGGATTGAGGCAGCCGGGTTATGTCGCTTTACCGTTGCGGCTTCAAATAGATGACTCCGAGGGGGGGAAGTGTCAATTCCACGTGGCAAGGCTGGTTTTGCCAGGCCAGGTGCATGGCTTGGCGGCCCGGCGCATTCGTCACGCCGCTCCCGCCGAACTGCGTATCGTCGGTATTTAGAATCTCGCGATAGAAGCAACAGTCCGGCACCCCTACGCGATAGCCCTGCTGCGGCACCGGCGTGAAGTTGCAAACGACCACCAAGTGGTCACCCGGCGTCTGGCCTTTTCGCAGGAAGGCGATGACGGAATGGTCGGCGTCGTGGAAATCGATCCAATCAAAACCGGTGTACTCAAAATCGATTTGGTGCAGTGCTCGTTCCGTCCGGCACAGGTGGTTAAGCTGCGCCACCAAGCCCTGGAGCTGGCGGTGGGGTTCGTAGTCGAGCAGATTCCAATCCAGGCTGTTGGCCGGGTTCCACTCAATCCACTGACCCAGTTCAGCGCCCATGAAGAGCATTTTCTTTCCCGGATGCGCGTAAAGAAACGCGTAGAGCGCTCGCAGGTTGGCAAACTGCTGCCAGTAATCGCCTGGCATTTTCGCCAGCAGCGAACGCTTGCCATGCACCACCTCATCGTGCGAGAGCACCAGCACAAAGTTTTCATTGAAGGCGTAGAGCAACGAAAACGTCAGATCGGAATGGTGGTAACGCCGGAAGACAGGGTCGACGGAGAAGTATTGCAACATGTCATGCATCCAGCCCATGTTCCACTTCAGGCTGAAGCCCAGGCCGCCGACGTAGGGGGGGCGCGAAACCATCGGCCAGGAGGTGGATTCCTCCGCGATGGTCAGGGTGCCGGGGTGGTGCTGGTGGGTGAGTTCGTTGAAGCCTTTGATGAAACTGATGGCGTCCAGGTTTTCATTGCCCCCGAACGCGTTGGGCACCCATTCACCGGCCTTGCGCGAGTAGTCGAGGTAGAGCATGGAGGCCACCGCGTCCACGCGCAGTCCGTCGATATGATATTTTTCCAGCCAAAACAGTCCGCTGGACCACAGGAAGCTTCGCACCTCCGTGCGGCCGTAATTAAAGATGCGCGTGTGCCAGTCCGGATGCTCGCGCATACGCGGATCCTCGTGCTCGTAAAGGTGGGTGCCGTCAAAGAACGCCAGGCCGTGGGCGTCGGAGGGAAAATGCGCCGGAACCCAGTCCAGAATCACGCCGATCCCGCGCTGATGCAGGTAATCGACGAAGTACATGAAATCTTCCGGCGTGCCATAGCGGCTGGTGGGCGCGAAATACCCCGTGGTCTGGTAGCCCCACGATTCATCCAGCGGATACTCTGTCACCGGCATCAATTCCACATGGGTGAAACCCTGCTGCGCGACATAGTCCGCCAATTGCTCGGCGAGTTCGCGATAGTTGAGCACGCGATCGCCTTCTTCCGGCTTGCGCCGCCATGAGCCGAGGTGAACTTCGTAAATCGCCAGCGGCGCGCGGAACCCCTGGCGCGCCTCGCGCTCCGCCATCCAGGTCTGGTCGTTCCAGCCGTAGCGGTTCAAGTCGTAGACGATCGATGCGGTCTTGGGGCGCAGCTCCGAGTAGAACCCATACGGGTCACTCTTCAAACCCAAGTAGCTCTTGTATCGGCCTTTGATTTCATATTTATAAAACTCCCCCTCGCGCAAGCCGGGAATGAAGATTTCCCACATGCCCGTCGAGCCCCGAACGCGCAGAGGGTGCTGCCGGCCGTCCCAGTGGTTGAAGTTGCCCACCACGCTCACGCGCTGAGCATTGGGCGCCCACACTGCAAACGCCACGCCGCGTACGCCGGCGATTTCTATCACATGCGCGCCCAGTTTTTCGTAAGTCTTGTGGTGCGTGCCTTCCGCCAGAAGGTGAAGGTCGAAGTCGGAAAGCACGGGGGGAAAGCGGTAGGGATCTTCGAACTCGTGCTGCCCGGCATAATCCGTCCGCAGGCGGTAGGGGAACATAGCGTGCTCGCCCGGGAAGACCGCTTCGAAGAATCCCTCCGAATGAATGCGCTGGAGCGGCACCACACTGCCGTTACCCGGGCCGCGCACCACCCAAGCCTCATGCGCGCGCGGCAGGAAAGCGCGGATCGCCACTGCAGCCTTTCCCTGCACCTCCACCAGGTGCATTCCCAAAATGTGGAAAGGGTCGCCATGCTCGGCGCGCAAGATCTGCTCGATCTCCTCCACGGGCGCCGTGGTTTCAGCCAAGAGCTTTAGTCGTGTAGCCATAAATTCCATTCTACACCGGGACGCGTCCCGCCGCCGAGGAAGGATGCGCAACGGACGCAGCGTGGCCTCGTCCATATCCGGTGCCATGCGTGATGGGGGGTGGGGAAAGGATGCCAGGTGCTGGTGGGTGAGTGCTAGTGTGTAAAGGTTAAAGTGTAAATGATAAAGGCTAAAGGACAATCTCGTCCTTATTGGCAACGCATCGCGAAGCTTTAACCCTTATCCTTTACACTTTAACCTTTCCTTATTCGTGGCACCTGCCCTTACGAGTGTTTGGCGATGTAAAGAAGCACGCTGAAGATTACGATGGGGATCAACGCCAGCATGATGTAAAAGAGGATTCGCCGGATGAGGGGTGAGCGGCGCTCTTTCCAGTCGCGGAGTTCCGCGCGGTCAGCGACCCCCACCTCATTTTGGTGATGAAGGTCGTGGGCAAATTCCGCGGCGTTCTGATAGCGCTTGGCCGGATCGCGTTCCAAGGCGCGGTAAATGATCTCCTGAAGTTGCGGGCTGATGGCCGGATCGACCTCGCGTGGTGGAATAGGGTTATTCAGCAGGCGGTCGTTCATGACAGCAAAGGGATTCTCGCCCTGGAACGGCACCTTGCCCGTCAGCATTTCGTAGAGCATCACACCCAAAGCATAGAGGTCGCTGCGCGCATCTCCCCTTTTCCCTTTGACCTGTTCGGGAGAAATGTAATCGGGCGTGCCCATGGTGTTGCTGAGCTTGGCAAACGTGATGCGCCGGGCGCCGGCATTGGCGGCGATGCCGAAGTCGATCAATTTGATGTTGTCGTCGGCGTCGATCATGATGTTCTCAGGCTTCAAATCGCGATGCACGACCCCGTAGCTGTGGATATAGCCCAACGCGTCAAGGATACGCAGGGCAATGTTTACCGCGCGCTCGGGAGGAAACTTCCGCCCGCTCATGATACGGCGCAGCAACTGCCCCTCCACCCACTCCATCACCATATAAACGCGTTCGCGGTCTTCGTCCACGAACACCTTCATCACGCCGGGGTGGTCCAGCTTGGCGCCGATGTCCGATTCGCGATGGAAGCGTTCGAAAAAAATGGGATCGCATTCCATTTCCGGATGGGGAATCTTAATGGCTACCGGGCGCCCCGTGCGAGTATCGATTCCTTTGTAAATGGAAGCCATGCCGCTGCGAGCCACAAGCTGCTCGATCTGGTAGTGATCGAGTTGATCACCGGCATGGATAGATTTCATGAAGTGGTCGGGTGTAAGAGAACACGCTCAGAAGTGCGGCCTCTTAGCGGAGCTTGTAAGGCCTCCCGCGGTACATTCCCACGCGTTCGACGCCCTTGATGCGTACCACCTGGGCGCTGATATTATCGCTGCCATCACGTTGATTGGCAAGCGTCACTAACTGTCGCGCGGCCTCGCAGCAATCCCGGTTCTCGGTGATGATGCGCGCCATATCGGCCGCTTCCAGGGCGCCGTGTAAGCCATCGCAGCACAGCAATAACACATCGCCGGGAACCACCTGCGTCTGGTTGATATCGACCTTCACGAAAAGGTCGTTCCCCAGCGAGCGCAGCAGCAGATGGCGGCTGGAGGATTGTGAAGACTCGCCCGGAGATATCAGGCCCATGCGCAATTGCGCATCGGCCACGGTGTGATCGCGAGTGAGCTGGGTCGAGCGGCCCCGCCGGATCAAGTAGCAACGCGAATCTCCGACGTGCGCAATGACCGCCCGGTCGTAACGCAACGCACAGGCCACCAAGGTGGTGGCCATCCGCGCACCACCAGGCGCGGCGGCACGGCCCGCTTCATAAACGCGCAGGTTGGCCTTATCCGCCAATCGCGGCAGGAGCGTGGTGTGGGGTTCGCCGGCGCGGGACTCACGGAATCCCTCCAGCAGGCATTCCACAGCGAGGCGGGAAGCAACCTCACCCCGCTCATGTCCCCCCACACCATCCGCCAGCACGAACAACCAACCCTGCGAACGCGCTTGCGCCGGATTGGCAGGAGCCACGTGCCCGTGCGAGTCCTCATTCCGTTCGCGGACGTTGCCGATGTCGCTTTGCTCGCCAAAATCCACGTCTAACATGGAAGCCGGATCAGCCCGATCTCCTTCGGTTAAAGATACCTGACGGGCCGGAGAAACTCCTGGGGTGTTCTCGATCATAACACCTCCTAATTGGGCTACGAAGCTACCGCCTTGCTTTCAATAAGCGTCGTTCGCTTCGTGCGCTTGCCGGACCGGAGGAAGTAGATACCTCCGAAAATGGCCCAAACCAGCGCGATTCCCAGGGCACTCAGGGGTTCCATCTTGGTGCCGTAGCCCATGAAGGGGCCGACCAGGTAGAAGACCATGCAGGCCAGATTGGCTACAACACCGAACACGGGGACCATCAGGTGTCTCACCACTTTAAACTGGGGGTGGTTGTGGTACGCAACAATGCAGATGGTGCAACTCAGGCCGTAGAGGAGGAAGGTGCCGAAGTTCGATGCCAGCGTTATGGTCAGCAAACTGTTGGGAAGAGCCGCCAACTTGTCGTGCGAAAAGTATCCGAAGTTGGAGAGGAATCCATGCGGCAAGGCCTGAATGACCGCGTCGGTGGGAGCATTGGCATCGCCGAATACCGTCACCAGGGCAACGCAACCAAACACCGCAGAAATAGCTGCCAACGTCCAAATGGCCCGGTGCGGTGAGAGGTTCTTGTCGTGCAGAAGTCCGAAGTGTTCCGGAACCTCCTCATCCTTTCCCATGGCATAGGTTACGCGGGCGCCGGTGTTAATGCAGGAAAGCGTGGTACCTACGATGGCCAGGAAAACGGTGAAGGCCTCGACCAACATGAACGCGCGGCCACGCCCTTGGCCGAACAGCGCATCGCCCACAACGACCATCATGTCGCCAACCGGCGCCGCTGAGCCCGCGGCATTTTGCATCGTATAGCCGCTATTGAGGAAGTAGTTCGCGGCGAAATACTCGAACAAATAACAGAACACGCCTTGCACCAGGAGCGAGACGATGACCGCAATCGGGACATCGCGCTTGGCGTTCCTGGCTTCACCTCCCATGGCGGTCACCGATTCGAACCCCACCAGGATCAGGATCGCCACAGTTGCTTGTATGAAGGCCCATCCAATTTTGTGGATTCCCACCACGGAGGAGGCCTTTTCGTGCGATAGGAAATTGCCGCTGGCGTCATGGGTGGGGTAGGAGATGAGGAAAGGTACCGGCTTCCCGGCGGCATCCAACTTCGCTTGCGGCACATTGTTGGCGTCGCGGACAATTGTCTCCGTCTCCTGCCCATTCACGACGCTCTTGGTGGTGGCAAATTGATAAGTATAGGCTTCACCCGAAGTCGGATCAAATTGGAAGGCCTGGGTTCCCGGAGGATGATTCATGCGATAGCCGAGCGCCATCACCGAGAACACCACCAACGCGGTAATTTGAATGATGTTGGCGGCGATGTTTACGGCGGTCGATCCGGTGACCCCGCGATGGGCGATGTAGGCGACGGCAAAGGAGAAGACAATGGCCACGAGCATCATGAAAATAGGCCCGGGATTCGAAGCGCTCATGAGATTCGGCCACAGCGTGCCCACCAGGTAACCGCAAAAGATTCCCATGGTGGCCACCATCACGCCGGGATAAATCCAGTAATAAAGGTGCGAGCCCCACCCCACGACGAATTTGGAAATGCGCGCGTAGCGCCAAGCCCTGTCGTGATTCAGGAACGATTGTTCAGCGAAGTAGTATGAGCTTCCCGTGCCCGGGTACAGCTTGGCCATTTCGGCGTAACAGACGGCTGTCGCCATGCAAAGCAGCAGAGCGATGATAATGCCGATCCACATCGAAGGCCCCGTGACTCCGGTGGTGGCCTGGATGAGAAAGGTCAGCCACAAGAATGCTCCGGGCGCGATCAACGCCATGGCATTCATCGTCAATCCCGTCAAACCCAACGTGGGTTTCATTTCAGGTGCGGTGTGCTCCGCCATCTTGCTCCTCCTCAATCCGTTTACCGAAGCATCCAGGTTTTCCGGACATTGAGCGGTCGGAAGAATCTCTCGAGTGCGAATGATGCTGGGCTTCCTGATGCCTGCGCCCGCCCGGACAAGCCCGAGGCAGTGAATTCGGAGAGGGCGAGATCTCCTCAATTTGTGTGTAAGAGCCTCACGCCTGGTGACCTGCACATTTACCTTATGCAATCGGCAATGTTGAGGTCAAAGTAATAGATTTTGTAACGCCTATAAGAATAGATTCTCACAGGGTAAGGCTTTGGAACCATTAGGAAGATCTCTCGCCCAACCCTCCCCAATGAGGTGTGCGGATTGGGATTCGAAGGCAACAGGTGCTGTAAGTAAATGAAACATATGCCCCTTCGCAGCGCTGTGCGGCCCCTGCCGGAGGCTAAGCCAAGAGTTCACCTCCGGGGGAATAACGTAGAAGCACGGCGTTGAATTCTAGGGGCAATAAAAATAATCAATTGGACGTGCCCCTGACCGGACACTAGGCTTCCCGCTTGCCCCACACTTGTTCTGATAAACTAAAGAGGGGGGAAGAATGAAAATCACTGGACTCCTCATGATGCCTGCAGGGTTGTTCATCGTACTTGCAGCCGTGGTGCTGCTCCGGACATTCCTGGCACAGAACTTGTTCGTCGCGGCCGGCATCGGGGTGGAAATCCTGGGGCTCGTCCTCTTTACTCGCTCACATTTGATGGCCAAAAGGGGGAATGAGTGAGTCCCCCGTCGCCTCCGGCGATTTCAGATCTTACGCAAGCCTTTTGCCTCCTTTTCATATTCCTACTTCCGCTTGCTTTGGCAGGACTCGCGCTGATTAATACGGGTCTCAGCCGCTCGCGCAGCGCCGCGCACTCCATGATGTCGACCTTATGCGTAATCGGCGTGGCGGCAGCGGCTTACTTTGTTACCGGATTCGCGTGGGAGGGTTATTCCGATCTGCCATCCCACACCGTAAGCATTTTTGGAAAGCAGTGGAGCTTGCTGGCAGCGGGTCACTTCTTCTTGCGCGGAGTGCCCTTGAATGGCTCCTGCGACTCGCTCGCAGCACTTTTTCAATTGATGGGCGTGGGACTGGCGGCGGTGATTCCCCTGGGTGCGGCCGCCGAGCGCTGGCGTTTGCGCGCCTGCTGCGTTTCCACCGCGCTCCTTGCCGGCATCACCTATCCCCTATTTGCCCACTGGGTTTGGGGAGGAGGGTGGCTTAAGCAACTCGGCGCGAGTTACGGTCTGGGCCTGGGATTTTTGGATGCAGGCGGTAGCTCTGCCATTCAAGTGGTGGGGGGACTAACGGCCCTCAGCCTGGTGTGGCTGCTTGGCCCCCGCCGGGGGAAATACAATTTGGAGGGGATGCCCGCCGCACTGCCGGGGCATAACACCGTACTGGTACTCTTCGGCTGCATTCTTGCTCTAGTGGGTTGGATGGGGTTGAACGCCGCCGGTTCGATCCTACTTGCCGGCATTCCACTTGGGCGAATAGTCTTGGTAGCGGTCAACACGCTGCTCTCGGCTGGCGGTGCGGTGCTTGCGGCTGCCGCGATTACTCGCTTTCGATTTGGCAAGCCTGACGCCTCGCTCAGCGCCAATGGTTGGATATGCGGGTTGGCTGCATCTAGCGCAGTGTGCGCATTTGTTCCGCCGGCCGCGGCCCTCTTGATCGGGCTCGTCGCCGGGGCGCTGGTAACTATTACGGTTGCCTGGATGGAAGCACGCCTTGGGTTGGATGATCCTGCGGGAGCAGTGTCTGTCCACGCCATCGGAGGAATTTGGGGAATCCTGGCAGTGGGCATCTTCCCGTGGACGGCGACGGCTTTGCTCCCAGATTCGGGCACACCTGCTGCGATCCAAAGCGGGCAGATGCTCGCGCAAATTGTAGGCGTTGCCACGCTGGTTGGTTTCGTACTTCCCTTTACCTACTCCCTGAACTGGTTACTCAACCGGTTCATCCCTCAGCGCATTCCCCCGGATGAGGAGCGGCACGGCGCCGACCTGTATGAATTGGGCGCTGGCGCTTACCCGGAATTCATGACTCACACGGACGAGTTTTCGCAGTGGTAACCCCCCTGTGATCAGCCAGGGGTAAGTGGTCCGGCCGAAAGCCAGCATCTTCAGGGAGTGGCACTCAGGCGGCGCGGGGGGGATGAAACCTGAGTTTTTCGGCCGGTGGGGTGCGAACATCCCAGGCCAAGCCTACAGATTTCAGCAGGCGGATAAACCCATAGGAAAGGTCGACTTCCCAGGCGCGAAGTCCGTGGCGTGCCGAGGTGGGGAAGGCGTGGTGGTTGTTATGCCAGCCCTCACCATAAGTCATGAGGGCCACCCACCAACAATTGGTGGAGAGGTCGGAGACTTCGAAATTCCGGTATCCAAAAGTGTGGCTGGCGGAGTTCACAAGCCAGGTACTGTGGTAGGTGATAACCAGCCGGACGCACATTCCCCACACTACAAATGGCCAGCCACCCACGAGGTAAAGCAGGATGGCCAGCAGAGCGGAGAGTTCAAGATAGTAGCGCCCGATGAATTGGTAAAAGGGCTGGCGGAGCAAGTCCGGGGTATAACGTTCGGTGAGTTCCTTCCAATCCTCTGCATTAGGCGCCCACATCATCCACAGGACGTGGCTCCAAAAGAAGCCATCGCGCGCGCTATGCGGGTCCCCTGCTTCGTCGGGGTACTGGTGGTGCTGCCGGTGGTTCGCAACCCAGTCAATGGGCCCGCCTTCCAGGGTCATTGTTCCCAGAAGGGCGAGGACGTATTCCACGGCTTTAGGGCACTTGAAAGACCGGTGAGTAAGCAGGCGGTGGTAGCCAACGCAAATTCCTAGTCCTCCGAAAAGCGCGTGCAATAGGATACAGCCGCCCACGGCCGCCCAGGTGGTCTGCCAAAAAACTGCGATGATGCCGACATGCATTGCAATGATGAAAGCGGCTTTGACGGGTTTGAACTGATCGCGAACGGGGACATCCGGTAAGGCCGGCGCGGCCACACTAAGTTGAGCCATGTAGTTTCCTCAAATGCCAGCGGAGGTATCAAGTCCAGTCCGATGGGGAATCCTATTTTATCAGATGTTCCAGCCCCCTGCTGGATACAGGCACCGCGAGGACGGGGCCTGCGATACGACCCCGCGGCACTTACCCGGGTGGGGCGTTGCGCAGAGGACGTCGTTTGCGACGGAGCTAGGCGGGACCGGAGGGGGTCTGCATTTAATCGAATTTGCACTTTCTTCCGGCAGACGCGAACGGACGAGACTTTTCCCGAGGCAGCTCTAGGCCAAGTTATAGTAGAATAGCCATGGACTAAGAATGAACTTTCATCCAACCTTTGCTCCCGCGACCGGATTCAAGCAAGCCCTCGAAACTCATGTTGATGAGTACTTCCGACGAGCTGGGATTTCCAAGACCGGAAACTTCTGGATGTACCTGAAAGCGACGTTGATACTCGCTTGGCTCGCTGGTTCATACTATCTATTGGTATTCTACGTCACGCATGGGCTCGCCGGAGTCCTGGCCGGCCTATCTCTCGCCTTGGCCATGGCGGCGGTTGGGTTCAACATTCAGCATGACGGCAATCATGGAAGCTTTTCCAGCCGCCCCTGGATGAATCGGCTAGCGGGGCTAACGCTTGACCTTGTCGGGGGTAGCTCTTACCTCTGGATTCGGAAACACAATTTCAGCCACCATACCTTCACGAATATCCCCCAAGTGGACGATGACATTGACCTGGGACCCATCGGACGACTCTCGCTAGAGATTCCACTCCGTTCTTATCATCGCTATCAGCATTATTACCTTTGGTTCTTCTATACCATGCTGGTGCTCCAATGGCACTTTTACAGCGACTACAAGAAACTATGGACAGGGAAAGTCGGGGAAAGAACTTTTGGGCCGCCCCGGGGGAGGGATTGGGCGGGAGTGGTTGCTGGAAAAATTTTCTTCCTCAGTTTGGCGTTTATTATCCCCTTATTACGTCACCCTTGGTGGGTTGTAGTGACATCCTATCTGTTAGTCACGATGGCCGTGGGCTTGGTAATCAGCGTTGTGTTCCAGTTGGCCCACGTCGTCGAAGAAGTTGAGCACCCAGCCTTTGTGGAAGATGCCCACGCCGAGTGGGTGATTCACCAGATTCGGACCACCGCCGATTTCGCGCAGGACAACCGGTTGCTGACCTGGTATCTCGGCGGACTGAACTTCCAGGTTATTCACCACCTCTTTCCGAGGATTTGCCATGTTCACTATCCTCAGGTGGCTCGAGTCGTCGCGCAGGTTTGCAGGGAGTATCAGATCAACTACCGCTCACACCCCTCGGTCTCTTCCGCCATACGCTCCCACTTCCGGTTCTTGAGGTTGATGGGACGCGCACAGTTACAACCACCATCCTTCGCGTTGCCGGCTCCGGAGACGCCTGCAAACACATCTGCGATGTCTGGCTGAAATCTTGCCTGAGGCTTGAGGAACATCCGTTCTTAACGCGATGTGGCCCGCCTGCGGATGAGCGTAGTTGTGTGGCTGGCTCTCGGCTGGCGGACTGACGCCTTGTAAAGAATGATGGTTGTTGTTCGGGCGCCCTGATTGATTTGGACACCTACAGGATGGGGCAATGAAACCAGCCCCCTTGCCCGTGTGCGGAGCGATCCGCTTGGCATCAGAAAAGGTTATACCTACATGCGGGCAAGCCTGTACCTAATTCGACGACATCGAGAGGATGCGAAGACTATGACCCGCTAAGTAGTTGAACTACTGAATCTCGCATAATACAGTGACAATCAGGTCAAAAAGAAAGCCCGGCGTGGTCGAGGAAGGCAAACGCGAGTTGCTGGGATTGGCGAACCCGGGTCATGCCCTGGTTCACAGCGGCGG
>Ga0187868_1000579_pt1 | contig 29251 bp, 23 predicted proteins | sample June2016WEW_13_4_FD_133014 | JGI IMG/M metagenome (GOLD analysis project Ga0187868, IMG submission 133014) | Peatland microbial communities from SPRUCE experiment site at the Marcell Experimental Forest, Minnesota, USA - June2016WEW_13_40 | ecosystem: Environmental > Terrestrial > Soil >... | reverse complement strand
TTTCTGGTTATTGGCGCGTGACCCACAATTCTTACACGCAGATGAGTTCTGAAGGAGGCGTGCTTGCATTTGTGTTGTACATCATGATTCTCTGGCGCGGTTTGGCAAACTTGGCGGCGACGAAACGGCTGTCCAGGTCCGCCGAAGAAAGAAGGATGTTGGCCAGCGCACTTCGTGCCAGCCTGGTTGCATTTGTCTTCGGTTCATTCTTCGCGAGCGTAGCCTATCTGTTCTACCCCTACTTCTTCGTCGCCTATACGACAGCCCTGTATACGATCTCGGCGCGTGAAGCGATTGAAAAGCGCAGTCGAGATAAAGCAGAGGCGAACGGACGCAAAGCGCAAAAGACCCAGAATGAATTGCCGGGGACCGAGGCAGTTTGGTCGGGCAATTGAGCATCAAGACTAAGGAGTCGTGCTCAGATGTCACAAAATCCTGAGTTCCAAACACGTCGAGCGCCTGGATAGGAGAATCGAAGTCTAAAAATGTGCGGAATCGCAGGCATTGTAACCTGGGCAGAAGGGCGCCGAGTCACTTCGCCATTGATCCACCAGATGTGCGAGACGATCGTCCATCGCGGCCCGGACGACGAGGGAATCTATACCGAAGGCGGCGTAGGCCTGGGAATGCGCCGCTTGAGCATCATCGACGTCGCAGGCGGCCACCAACCGGTCCACAACGAGGACAGGACGGTTTGGATTGTCTTTAACGGGGAAATATATAACTTCCCTGACTTAAGGAGAGAGCTGGAGAGCCGGGGCCATCGCTTCTACACCAACACGGATACAGAAACCATCGTTCACTTGTATGAAGAATTCGGATCCGAATGCGTGCAAAAGCTGCGGGGCATGTTTGCCTTTGCCATTTATGATGAGCGCCGCCGTTCTGTTCTGCTAGCGCGGGATCGCCTGGGAATCAAGCCGCTCCACTATGCGTGGCATGACGGAGACCTGCTCTTTGGATCGGAAATCAAAGCGATTCTAGCAGCGGCCCCAGAACTAAAAGAAATCGACCGCTCAGCCCTGCGCGAGTTTTTTTATTTCGGATACATTCCGGATCCTAGCACTGCGTTTACAGAGATTCGAAAGCTGCCCCCCGGCCACCTGATCGAATTCTCTGCAGCGCGTCCGGAACCGAGTATCCGCCAGTACTGGGATGTGCCACCCTTTGGGACGCACGCACCGAGTTCTGAAGAGGAATGTCTTCAGGAAATGGAAGAGCGGCTGGCGGAGGCAGTGCGCATTCGTTTGATCGCGGATGTGCCTTTGGGAGCCTTGCTGAGTGGCGGCACGGATTCATCCATCGTCGTGGCGCTGATGGCACGGGCGAGCCCCAGGCCAGTAAAGACTTTCGCGATAGGGTTCAAAGATTCTGCGTTCAACGAAAGCCAGTACGCCAAACTTGTTGCGCAGAAATTTCACACGGATCACCACGAACTCATCGTCGAGCCGAATCTGGAAGCGACGTTGACCAGCCTCACAAGCTCGCTCGAAGAGCCGTTCGGCGATTCCTCGATGCTGCCAACGTATTTTGTGTCCTGCCTCGCTCGCCAGCATGTGACGGTGGCTCTGTCGGGAGACGGAGGGGACGAGCTGTTCGCGGGCTATGACCGCTATGCGGTGCACATGAAGCGCCGGATTTTCGATGCTATCCCGCCCTGGGCGGGGCGGTGGTATCGAGAACAGGTTTACCCGCGCTTGCGCCAGGGATTAAAGGGCCGAAAGTTTTCGTACAATGTTACGCTTCCGTGGCAAGAACGATACCTCGACGGCATTTCTTTTCTTCCCGCCATCGAACGTAATTCGCATGTACTTAGTTCAGAGTTTCACGACACAGGAGAAGACTCCAGTGATCCATTCAGTCTTTTCCGTTCCTATCTTCAAGGGGCGCGCGCCACCGATGATCTCAGTCGAATCCTTTATCTGGACATGAAAACGTATCTGGTCGCGGACATTTTGACAAAGGTGGACCGCATGAGCATGGCTACCTCGCTCGAGATTCGTGTTCCCATTCTGGATCACATTTTTGTAGAGTGGGCCGTGAGCCTGCCTATCGCGTGGAAATTGCGGGGCGGCCGCCAAAAGTACATCTTCAAGAAATTAGCGGAAAGGGTCGGAGTGCCGGCCGAGGTGCTTCACCGGCCGAAACAGGGTTTTGCGTTGCCGCTGGTTCACTGGATGCGAAATGAATTGCGCGAAGAAATGGCTCGTGTGCTCCTGGAGCCTCGCACAATGCAGCGAGGTTATTTTGATCGCGGGGGAGTCCAGAGTCTCCTCGACGAGCATTTTCGCGAGCGCCGGGACCGCTCGAGCCAGTTATGGCTTCTCCTGATTTTTGAGCTTTGGCACAGGAACTTCCTCGAAAATCTTCCTTCGGGAACTTGCCCGGTGACTGTACATTCCCTTGCGTGACCTGCCACAAATGGACTCACAGCTAGCTGAAGCTACGCGCGTCTCTGTAGACCGCGGTTCCTCACAAACATCTGGCAAAGCGCCTAACTCCAGCCCGCGGCTTTTTCTCATGCTCAACACTTTTGAGACGGGCGGGACAGAGAGGCAGTTTGTGACGCTGGCGAAGGAATTCAGCCACAGTGTGTTTCAAGTCTCACTGGGATGCATCGGTCGGACCGGACCGCTGGCTCAGTGTGTGGATGCAGTCAGCGAATTCAATCTGGGAAGCAGCTTTTGTAGTCCGCAGGCGGTGCGCTCCGGGCTTCGTTTAGCTCGACATTTGTGGCGAGAGAAAGTTTCCGTCGCCCATTCCTTCGATTTCTATACGAATTTGTTACTCATCCCCTCGGCGTTTTTGGCACGTGTCCCCGTCATAATCGGGAGCCATCGCCAACTGGGAGACTTGCTGACATCTGCACAATTCAGGGTGCAACTGGCGGCCTTTCATCTAAGCGATTGCGTGGTATGCAATTCCCAAGCTGCTGCCCAGGTGCTGATTCGCCACGGTCTGCCGGAACGAAAAATCGCCGTGATTCCCAACGCGATCCCGAGCTATTGTTTTTTACCGGCGCATCCTATCCTGCCTCGCGATCCCGGCCGGGTGCGCATTGGCATGATTGCTCGGATGAACTCCTGGAAGAAGGGTCACGAGGTATTCTTGCGGGCAGCACAAAGACTTTCGAGTCAGCATCCCGAGGTGGAGTTCATTCTTGCCGGCGACGGTCCGAATCGTATCGAGCTTGAAAAGATGGCTTCAGAACTCGGACTCACGAATTGCGTGCGCTTTATTGGAGATTGCCAAGACGTTCCGGGTTTGCTGGCATCGCTGGACATGTCGGTGAATGCGTCAGCTTCGGAAAGTCAGTCCAATTCTTTGTTGGAATCCATGGCTGCTGGCGTTCCCGTTGTGGCCTTTCGAGTGGGTGGGAATCCAGAGATTATCCAAGATGGCGAGACTGGACTTCTCGTTCCCCGCGAAGACGACCAAGGTTTAGCGGAAACCATGGGAAAATTTATCGTGGAACCTTCACTTAGGGAGGCTTGCAGGAACAGGGCCAAGGAATTCGTCTGGCGAAGCTTCACCGTGGAGCAAACATGCAGACGCTATGCCGATCTTTATGAAGATCTGCTTTCGAGAAAGAACCGAGCGCCCACGCGTCAGAGAATCCGTGAATCGCGATCGTTGCAGCGCACTGCGAGATTGCGAGTCGCTATCGTTGCGCCGAGCTTGCAATACGTGGGCGGGCAGTCTGTCCAGGCAGATCTTCTGTTGCGCTATTGGAAGGATGATCCGGAGGTGGAGGCCTTCTTCATTCCGGTGGATCCAAAATTCCCGCGATATTTGTCATGGGCGTTGAAAGTCCCTTACTTACGGACCATTCTGCGGGCACCACTTTACTGGTTCGAGCTGTGCCGTGATTTGAGGAAGGCAGACATTGGGCACATATTCTCTGCATCCTACACGTCCTTTTTGTTGGCACCTGTGCCTGCACTGATCATTGCCCGGATGCTCGGCAAAAAAGTAATGGTCAATTATCGCAGCGGAGAAGCGGCGGATCATCTGCAACGTTCTAAGGTTGCGGTCTGTCTTCTATCATGCGCCGATTCGTGTGTCGTGCCATCCGGGTACCTCGCGAACGTTTTGGGAAATTTCGGTCTCGACACACGAGTGGTTCCCAACGTAATCGATGCCGGCCAATTTACATACAGGAGCCGCTCGCCGCTGCGACCCCGGCTGATCTGCCCGAGAGGGTTCGACACTTACTATCGCGTCGATCTGGTGGTTCGGGCTTTTCGTGTCATTAAGGATGAGTTTTCGGATGCCACGCTATGTCTGCCTGGGAAAGGACCTCTGGAAGGCGAAATTCGTGATCTGGTGCGCGAGTTGAATCTTACGGACGTCGAGTTCCCAGGAGCCGTTTCGCGAGACAAAATCGGCAGCTACTACGATCAGGCGGACATCTTCATCAACTCATCGTATCTGGACAATATGCCGGTCTCGATTCTGGAGGCATATGCAGCGGGGACGCCAGTGGTGAGCACTGCGCCGGAAGGCATTCGTTACATCGTGGAACAGGAACGGACGGGATTACTTTGTGAACCAGGTGATTGGAGGAAATTGGCGGAAAATACGCTTCGGCTTCTTCGCGATCCGGCACTGGCACGGCGCCTAGCAGAGAATGGAGCAGAGGAATCGAAGCGGTACCTCTGGCCCGCAATGCGATCGCAATGGCTGGAGATTTATCGGTCCATGATGACGAGTTCCCCGGCAACCGCGGCAAGCAACCGCAGAAACTGAACATCGCTGAAGGTGCAATCGTCTTGATTAGCGGAAGTGCACTACACGGTGGATTTTGTCGTAGAGTTGGTCGCCAAGCGACCACTTCGCAGCTCTCAGGATATCGGATCGTAGACGACGCCTGAAAAGCCCCTTCCCCGAGATGAGCTCCGCAAATTCCCCTATCCCTGTGTTAGCGAGGACTGGAATGCGGCACAGTTGAAATGGATCCGACTGAGGGGAATTTGCGCCGACCACGCTTGTGGCGACAGAACGATAGCCTGCCGACTGTGCCACCCGCGATACTTTTATGTTCCAGCGGCCCCCCGGACATGAAAAATGGTCGACGCGCTTTCCGATAATTTGTTCGATGCTCTCCTTTGACCCTACAACCTCATCGCGCAACTGTTGGTGGTTGAGATCGGTGAGGAAAGCATGGGTCATCGAATGACTGCCAATTTCGAAGCCCAGGTCTGCAAGTTCGCGAAGCTGACTGGGAAAGAGGTACCCTGCGTGGCCGACGAATCCGGCCACGATGTAAAAGGTAGCATTGAATCCGAGTTCGCGAAGCAACGGGGCGGCTTTGATCAAATCGGTTTCGCATCCATCGTCGAATGTATAGACAACCCCACACGGATGGCATTTCAGATCGAGCGCATCGCCGACGCTATATGCGGTGAATCCGCTTTGCTTCAAATACGCCAGTTGCGCCTTAAAATCGGCCAAATCGACTGCGTAACGTCGATAGCCATCGTCGCTTCGGCACAGGTTCCGGTGAGGCATCCGAATCTCGTGGTACATCAAAAAGATAATTTCATTGGGCGTCATGGGCGGGTTCGCGCTCTGGCGGAGGAGCAGTTCGATTCTTCTTTCCCTGAAGCCAGCCACGGAGTCTCTGCTGGCCGCGAAACAACTTCTGTGCTCCGTCGCGGAAAGAGATGAGGAGCTTGTAGCGTGCGACGGTGAAGCGCGGCACCGCGAACGGCACGCCGCCGTATTTTTCCTTATAGGGATTTTCGCCTCCCCAGTCGTACATTTCCATTCCACGGTTCTTCCAATGGCGAATGGCAAACCATTGCATCGCTTCGTTAGGCCGAAAGCTTTGACTCGCGCGGAAGCTGGCGTTTCCCCAAAACTCTGCAATCTTGTTGTAGCCAACGAAAATTCCGGTTGCGATGCACTTTTTCTGGGGATCCCGAGCCCGCACCAACAATAACCGGCCCGTTGGTTCCAAGTGCTTGATAAGCGCTCGAACATGACCCACACCGTACGTGGGAACAAGATGTTGTTTCGCGAACACGTCGATGAGCTGTTCATAATATTCGTCCGCGAACTCGAGATCGTGTGCTTCTTCGAACTTCATGCCCCTCTTTTCGGCCGTACCGATGCTCCAGCGGCAGGACTTGCTCATCCTTTTGAGTATCTCGGGTTCCGAATCGGTTAGGCAAGTCCGATAGGACTTGAAGTAGCTGGTGGGGAGATCCTGAGCCTGCCCGTCGTCCGGAGTGAAATACGGATCTGATATTTCCAGATAGTGGCATCCTATGTCAGTGAACGCCAAATCCCTGACCGCCGAAAGCGCCGCACTACGAGAAGCACCGGGAAGCAGATTGAAACCCATATAGGGAGTCGTCCAGCCTGGGAAGGGACTTCCCAGGATTTTGATGCCGAACTTTCGAAAGGTTAGCCCCGAAAAATATCCGATCAACCTGCCATTTTCTCGCAATTCGAGAACGAGCGGCTGGGCGTGCTGCGTCTCCGCCAGAAAAGACAGCCATTCGCGCGTCTGAAATACAGTGCGGTCGGCAAATTGGTCGAGATATTCCCAGTCAACCTTGGCAAGATCAATTACGTTACAATTCATCAATTGCAGATCCAATTCAGGGAGATGGTCTCAAGCTTTTGCGTACGAGGGAGTCGCCTTCCGGGACGCGACAGATGCCACCTGTTCAAGTACCTGGGCAAATTGTCCGGAAATCACGGACCAGTCATACTTCCGCGCCAGATTCGATGCGGCTCGCCCGTACTGCTGGCGCAGCTCAGGGCTGCGGAGAAATAGTGTGACGGCTTCCGCGAAACCCGACGGGTCGTCGGCCAAAAAAATATCGCGCCCGTGGGTTACATCAAGGCCCTCGGCGCCCAAATTCGTTGAGACAACCGGCCTTGCCATCGCCATCGCTTCGTAAATTTTGATTCGCGTCCCGCCCCCGATCCTCAACGGTACGACGACCACCGCGGCTTCCGCCAGATGATTGGCGACATTGGGCACTGTGCCGGTTACTTCAATCGATGAGCCGGCAAGGGCCTTGATTCGCGGCCCAGGATTGCGTCCTACAATCCGGAAAATCGCCTCCGGAACCTGCTGCAACACTCGTGGCCAAATTTCCTGGCAAAAAAATGCGACCGCGTCAATGTTAGCCTCCCAATCCATGGAGCCGAGGAACACGACGACCGAGCGAGCCTGAGAAGCCTCGGCCGCCGCATCGAACTGACTTAGATCTACTCCCGTAGGAATTACAGTGATCCGTGACACGTCGACTATCCTGGCCATCTGAACACGATCGCGCTCTGACACAGCAATCACATGGTCAAACCTTCTGACCTGATCTCCCTCGTAGCAGGCCATCTTGCGCGCCTCAATTGTGTACACGGCTTTTTTGATCCAATTCGTTTCCACCCTTGCCTCACGACGCCATATTTCTGTCTCAACATTATGCTGAAACAGGACGGATGGCTTCGAAATGACCTGCGGAAGGTTCACTCCTGCATCTGGAAAATCACAAACCACAACATTCGGAGGATCCACTTGAAGCGAATGCGCGAGGGAAAGGCGCGCAGCGTTGCTGAAGAACTGGCTCACTGCATAAGGAGTTGGCCGCGGAAGAAAACGAAGATACTCAAGGGCTCGTCCCAGCAACGCCGGCCGGTGGCCCTTCAGGAAAAGAGTTGCAGCGCCTGGGAAATGGCGCGCCACTTCCTGTTCGTAATCTTTGTCTTCTTTCTCGCGATAAAAAGTAAAGACTTTTAATTCGTGCTGCTGCGCAATCCTGCTCATGATGTGGTACGAGCGGATGCGTCCACCAGTGTTCAGGGGGAATAATCGCCCAGCTCTGACCCACAGGATTTTCATTCGGTGCATCCTTACCAACAGATTCCTTCATAGGATGCGCGAAGCTGGGGGCGGAGTGCTCTTTCGAAGGTGATCAGGTCGACCAGAGTCTGTTCCGGGCGAATCAAGGATGCGAGCTCAGTTGTTTTGACGGAACGCGTAGCCAGAACCACCACTTCTGCCGCAGCCACTACCGACTGCCAATCACCCACGAGCAGGGAGCCGATGTGCGGAATATAGTCTTCAATGTACTGGCGATTTGATCCAACGAGTTTTCCAAGCGAGACGTCTGGATCCCAAACCTTGATCTGACATCCCTCTCCGATCAAGCGCTTGATGAGTTGCACGATGGGACTTTCGCGGAGATCGTCCGTTCCGGACTTGAAACTCAGGCCCAGGACGCCGACGTTCTTTTTTCCTGCTCGCAGGATACTATTGAGTGCCCGCTCGATGTGCATCTGATTGCTGGGAAGAATCGATTCCAAAAGAGGAAGACGAAGATCCAGTTCTTTCGCGCGATGAGAAATGGCTCTGAGATCCTTCGGAAGACATGAGCCGCCGAACGCGAATCCGGGATTGAGGTAGGCTGCGGAAGCATTCAGGCGCGTGTCGGCTTTGAATGCTTCGATTGCCCCTTCCGTGTCGACGCCCATCTGCTTGCAAAGCGTGCCCACTTCGTTTGCAAAGGCGACCTTGAGCGCGTGATAGGCATTGCAGATCAGCTTAATGGATTCGGCCGTTGCGAGAGACGTCTCGAAAGTCTTGCCAGGAACCCAGTCGTAAAGCTGGCGAAGTGCACACAGGTGAGCGGGATCCAGCGCGCCCAAGACGGTGATTGTCGGTTCGAAGAAATCTGAGATGGCGGCGCCTTCGCGCAAGAACTCCGGGTTAAAAGAGACATCAAAGCCTACCCCTGCTCGTTTCCCGCTTTCTCGTTCCAGCAGAGGGATCACTAAAGATTCCGTGGTGCCGGGCGGAACGGTGCTACGAAGCACGATCGAGTGGGGCTTGTCTTTTCGGCGCAGGGCTTGACCGATGTCGCGGCAGACCTGCTCAACATGGGCGAGATCCAGTTTCCCATTGCTCTGGCTCGGAGTTCCAACACAAATGAAGGAAACTTCAGTCTGCAACACTGCTTCTTGTGCGCTCTCGGTTGCATATAGCCGACAGGCTTTATGAGATTCTTCGACCAGTTCGTTCAATCCTTTTTCAAGAACTGGGCTCTTTCCTGCATTGATGATCGCGACTTTCGCGGGATTGACGTCCACTCCGAGAACACGATTCCCCTTACTCGCTAAACAAGCTGCCGTAACGCTCCCTACGTACCCGAGGCCGAAGAGGCTCAACGATGTGGTCACAAGCACCTTAAAAAGAATAAGACATTGCGAGCGTACCGATCCAGTGTCACATATGTGCAAGTTGGCTTCCAATCCCGTCCAACCTGCAAAATCTCGTCACAGTTCTACATCCTTTATTTTCTCACAGTTATTCAGCCCCAGCGACTGCTCTTGTGAAAAATGGGGCAGAATCGATCACGGACATGAAAATGGTTTCTCATGTGGTTCTTCGAAACATAAGGTTACAGTGAGCCATGGCTGGATCGTCGACAATGGTCGGCGCGGACGCCGCACGAAAAGTGCTTGATTAAAATTGGGGAAGAACCGTCTGAGGAGATTTGATGCCATCGTTCTACCCGAGCTTACCGAGTTTCACGCGGCCAAGGCGAGAGCGGACCACGCCCGACTGAGTAAATCTGAGTGAATTTTTGCTCTTCTCGCGCATAATTGGGACGAGAGATTATGTCCACCTCCGAAAAAGCGAGTCGGCGCTGGTTGCGTTTTTGTCGCATGGGATGGGACGAAATACAGACTCGAGCACAGCAGGAAATCTCGAAGCGCTGGGACTATCTCAGCTACGCCGTTGGTCAAAATCCGGCTCGGCCGCCTTCGAGCGCCAACGCGCAAGACGGGCACGCACGCTTCTTTTTCACGCCAGAGGAAATCTCTCAAATTGTTTCCGCGCTGAGAAGCAGGTTTCCCGAGGAAGCCCAGGCAATCGTCGCGCAGGCAGAACAAATGTGCCGCCATCAGTTTGATTTATTGGGATACGAAAGACTCGAGTATGGCGCGGAAATCGATTGGCATTGTGATGTTGTACACGGAAAGAGGTCTGGACGAAAACCTTGGTACCGGATTCGCTATTTGGATTTCGAAGAAGTCGGGGACTCGAAGGTTGTCTGGGAATTGAACCGGCACCAACATCTGGTGACGCTTGCGAAGGCCTACTGTCTGACCGGTGAAGAACAATTTGCGAACGAGATTGTTCGCCAATGGTACCACTGGCGTCGCGAGAATCCTTATCCTATCGGGATTAATTGGGCAAGCAGCCTCGAGGTTGCCGTTCGCAGTCTTTCCTGGCTCTGGGTTCGCGGCATTTTGGCGGAAAACCCTGTGATTCCTGAGGCATTTTGGCGGGATCTGGATGACCTCCTCAGCATCTCCGGGAGCCACATCGAGCGTTATCTCTCGACTTATTTTTCTCCGAATACGCATTTGCTGGGTGAGGGCGTTGCACTGTTCTTTCTGGGCACGCTCCGGCCGAATCTGCGCCGGGCGAAGCGTTTCCGCACTTTGGGATGGGAAATTATATTAAAGGAAGCGCAGCAGCAAGTTCTTCCCGATGGGATGCACTTCGAGTCGTCCACCTATTACCATGTATATGCTGTAGATTTTTTCCTCCATGCGTACGTGCTCGCAGCGGTCAACGAAGTTCCGGTCGACGAAGAGTTTACGCACGTCATAGTGAAAATGCTCGAGTGGCTGGGTGCAGTCGGGCAAGCGGGCGTACTCCCTAGGTTGGGCGACGATGATGGAGGCCGCGTGTTTGATCCCCGACGCAACCGAGCCGAACACATGTTTGATCCACTCGCTCTCGGAGCGGTACTCTTCCGCCGGGCCGATTTCAAAGCCCTGGCTGGCGCGTTTCGCGAGGAGGCTTTGTGGCTCTCGGGCGTGAAGGGCCTGGCGGATTTTGACTCGCTGCCTATCCTGAGCACCCGTGGCGACTCGCGATTATTGGAGAGCTCCGGAATCTGTGCCATGACCGATTTTTCGTCGGCCCGGCAACAGCTTTCGATTAGCGCAGGGGCGAAAGTGGAAGGCGAGGCCGGCCATGCGCATGCGGATGCATTGAGCATTAGTTTGGCAATTGACGGAGCCGAATGGCTCGCTGATCCGGGCACATATTGTTATATTTCTAATGATGATTCGCGGAATCATTTCAGAAGCACTGCTGCCCACAACACGCTGTGCGTAGATGGGCGGAGTCAAGCCACGCCGGCTGGGCCGTTTTCGTGGGAGTCATTGGCGAATGTTCAGCAAACACTTTGGGTCGCCGAGCGGTCATTTGATTTGTTCGAAGGCATTCAGAGTGGATACTGCCGATTTCCTCAGCCGGTCACGCATCGCCGGTCGGTCTTCTGCCGGAAATCTCACTTTTGGTTAGTTTATGATGTTGCGGAAGGACAGGGCACGCACGAGCTCGAGGTGTTCTGGCATTTTGCCCCCGGTGTCATCGTGGAAGCGAATTGGCCGGGTGGTTTGGCGCTGAGAAATAGCAAGGGACAGAGATTGGCTTTGCTATTCGAAAAGGCCGCCGGGGTAAATTTCCAGACTGGGACCGGACGGTACTCCGGGGCCTATGGGCGAAATGAGCGTTCGTTGTTTTTCCGGGAATCCTGCTCGACGACGTTGCCGGCGGAGTTTCTCACTGTTTTTTTTCCGCTGCATTCCGTGCGGGATGACTTCGGCGAAACGGCAATGAGCTTCAAGGCCACCGAGAGCAACCCGGTTTCCGGGCACACCATTCGCAAAGGCGCGGATCGTCATGTTTTCTTCTTCAGCAGAGGCGGCCAGACTTGGCGGGCCCTGGGGTGGGAGAGCGATGCCAGGTTTTTGTATTGCCAGTTTGCCAAAGACGGCGGGATCGGTCACTTGATTCTTTGCGAGGCGAGCCGTGCAACGCGAAATGAGCGCGGCGTTTTTTCATCGGAGAAGCCCGTGAAGGTTTATGAATGGGCAGCTGGCCCCAATCAGGGCGTCCCGAACCAAAACGGAAGGCCAGCTTGGGCGGATGCGTCGAATGAGCCTTTGGGTGGCATGGAACCTCCCGTATTCGAATCGAATCGTTTCGGAGTGAAGAAGGATTAGGTAACGAAGCCATGTGCGGAATCTGCGGCGTCTATAACTTTGACCGAAATCGCTTCGTGGCTCGAGAGAATTTAGAAGCGATGAATCGTCAAATTGTGCACCGAGGTCCTGACGATGAAGGATATTACCTGTCAGGTAACATAGGCTTAGCCATGCGCCGGCTGAGTATTATTGATCTTCGGTCGGGACATCAGCCGATCACGAACGAGGACAGGACGATTTGGATTGTATTCAACGGAGAAATTTACAATCATCGCGAGCTTCGCAAAGGGCTGGAAGAAAAGGGCCATCGTTACCAGAGCCAGAGTGACACGGAAACGATCGTCCATCTTTACGAAGAGTATGGGCTGGACTGCGTCCAGCACCTGCGAGGCATGTTTGCTTTCGTAATCTGGGATTCACAGCAACGGCGTTTATTTGCTGCTCGCGACCGTTTGGGAATCAAGCCGTTTTATTTTTTGTGCGCGCCCGAGAAATTTCTTTTTGCATCGGAAATCAAAGCAATTTTGGCCTGCCCCGGTGTGCATGCAGAGCTCAATCGAAGCATGCTACCGGAATATCTGGCGTTTGGCTATATGGCAGGCGTAGAAACACTATTCGCAGGCATTCAGAAGCTTCTTCCCGGCGAAACGCTGGAGGTCAGTGAGTCGGGGAAAGTGAAAGTTCGTCAATATTGGGACCTGCCGCCAAATACTGAGGACCGCGCTGGAGATGAGGAGTGCTACGTCCGATCCTATCGGGATTTGCTCGAAGGGACGGTTTCATGCCACTTGATGAGCGACGTGCCGCTGGGTGTGTTTTTGAGCGGCGGCCTCGATTCCAGTACGGTAGCTGCACTGGTTGCAAAGATCCGAGGTGAAGCCATTGAAACATTTTCCGTTGGGTACGGAGAAGAGGCCTACAGCGAGTTGCGTTATGCACAACATGTCGCGGGACACATTCGATCCAACCATCATGAAGTGCGTGTTGACAGTCAGCAGTTCTTTCAAGCTTTGCCGAAGCTGATCTGGCACGAAGATGAGCCTCTCGTATGGCCGTCCAGCGTGTCGCTGTATTTCGTTGCGCGGCTTGCGGCGGAACGAGTGAAGGTGGTTTTGACGGGAGAAGGGGCGGACGAGACGCTCGGGGGTTACGGTCGCTATGCGTGGACGATGTGGAATACACGCATGGACCGCATGTATCGCCATCTGATTCCGGCGGCCATACGAGGACGGATCCGGAAAGAGATCGCTCTATCTGGCTGGGTCGGCGCTTCAGCTCGAAGGAAGCTCGGACACACCTTCCTCGGGCGGGACAGCGAACGCTGGTCCTCTTTCTATTTCGACAACTTCTACTGCGCCTTTTCGGAATCAGACGAGGCAGAGCTCCTGGCGGGTCAAGATGGCCTTACTGCGAATGCGGCTTACCAGCATTCTTTATGCGTTTGGCAGAATTCCGAAGGAGATCTGCTCTCGCGGCTGCTTTACACAGATATCAAAACGTATCTGGTCGAACTTTGCATGAAACAAGATCAGATGAGTATGGCCGCGTCGATTGAGAGTCGAGTACCGTTTCTGGATCATCGCTTGGTCGAGTTCACAAGGCAGATTCCGTCGCAATACAAACTGTCTGGCTTTGTGGGAAAACGAATATTGAAGAAGGCTGTGGGCGACCTCCTGCCGGAGTCCATCATCTATCGCAAAAAGATGGGCTTTCCTACGCCATTGAGCGCCTGGTTCCGCGGTGGTGACATGGAAACTGTCGAAAAACTGCTTTTGGAGGAACGCGCGACGGAAAGAGGTCTTTTCCGTCCCGAAGGAGTAAAGAGATTATTTGCTGAGCACCGGTCCGGATATCGGGATCATGCGGACCGAATTTGGAGATTGCTGACCTTTGAGCTGTGGGCGAGGGTGTTTCTGGATAGCACGGCACCCGCGGACGTGAATCGAGAGATGGGCGTTCTTGCTTGTTGGCGGTGAGCTGCGGCGCTGTCCGTGGCTCTATCTCGAATTACCGAGGAAAACTAAGTGGCGCACCTGCGCATTGCGAGCATGGTAGGAGCTAGACCGAACTTCATGAAGATCGCTCCCATCGTTCATGAAATTCACCGCATACCTGGCATCGAACACAGACTCGTTCATTCCGGGCAGCATTACGATCAGCAGATGTCGGAGTCTTTTTTCCGGGATTTGAACATCCCCAAACCCGATGACAACCTGGAAGTGGGATCGGGGAGTCACGCGTGGCAGACCGCCGAGGTCATGAGGCGATTTGAAGCCGTTGTGCTCGAGTGGAAGCCTGACGTAGTGATTGTAGTAGGGGATGTGAACTCGACTCTGGCCGCGGCCTTGGTTGCGGCGAAGCTCGGGATCCCAGTGGCTCACGTCGAGTCGGGACTGCGGAGCTTCGACATGAGCATGCCAGAGGAAATTAACCGGAGATTGACAGACGCGGTTTCCGATTTTCTGTTTGTGACGGAACAAAGTGGAGTTCAGAACCTTCGAAAAGAGGGGATCCTGGACAATCGAATTTTCTTTGTCGGCAATGTCATGATTGATTGCCTCCTCGAGCACCGAAAATTCGCGGCGAAGTCCGAGATTCTTCGGCGGCTGGGATTACAGGACGATGGCTTCTCTCCGCAGGCCTACGGCTTGCTGACGCTTCATCGGCCAAGCAATGTAGACGATCCGGAAGTGTTGCGAGAGCTGCTTTCGGCCGTTGCCGTTTTGTCTGTGAAACTGCCCGTATTCTTTCCGGTACATCCGCGGTCCATGGAGCGGATTCGTGAGTTTGGTCTGTCCGGGTACCTCACGGAAGAGAAATCGAGTACGCCTCGGCGCGGAATTGTTCCACTTTCCCCGCTGGGCTACCTGGACTTTCTCTGCTTGATGGATCAGGCACGGCTGATATTAACTGACTCTGGAGGCATTCAAGAGGAGACAACTATTTTGGGAGTTCCGTGTTTGACTCTAAGAGACAGTACGGAACGCCCTGTTACCGTCGAGCAGGGCACGAACCAGATTGTCGGGAGGGATCGGGGAAAAATTCTTGCGGCCGCCTCGCGTGTTTTAGGAGGAGAACGCCGTCCAGTACACGTTCCCGAACTTTGGGATGGCCATGCTTCGCAAAGGATATTGAAGGTTTTATTGGGAAAGTTCCAGCCAGAGCTTCTGAGGGCGGCTTCCCAGCTCCCGTCGCAATACTGAAACGGCATCGTCCGGCCGTTGCGGTCTTCGAAGCGAAGAAAGAAAACTTGGATCCCTCGGTGAACGTTTTATTCATAAGCTATGCCTATCCGCCCACGAATGAAGTGGGAGCAGTGCGCGTCGCGCGTTTATGCCGTTATTTGCCTGAACGTGGCATTGTTCCCACTGTGTTGACGGTTGACGCAAAATATTACGAGCAACAAGACGCGAGCCTCGAGGTCCCGCCTGGAATCCCAGTTGAGCGAACGCGCGTCCTTCGAACACCTCTCGACTTTTACGGCCAGCGCAAACGCGATCAGAAACCGCGCGAATCTTCGCAGGACGCAGAAACGGTCCCAACCGGCCGTTTGCGCTTTGCATTTGCTCGCCGCCAGATCTTGGCTCTATTGCAAGCGCCAGACCCATACTGGGGCTGGTACCTTCCCGCAATCCGGAAAGGCGGGGAGATAATCAAGGATGGAAAAATGTCGGCGATCATTTCGAGCGGGCCGCCTTGGACCTGCCACTTGGTCGCCCGGCACTTGAAGAAGAAATTTCGCTTGCCGTGGATCGCCGATTTCCGCGATCCCTGGATGGCCAACCCGTGGCGCTGGATCGACGATCTTCCATCCTGGCGGGACCGATTGGATCATTTCATGGAGTCGAGTTGCCTTAGCAATGCGGATGTCGTCACGTGCGTGACGGAAGCTCTCCGCGAGGATTTCGTGGCCCGCTATCCCAACTTGCCCCAGTCTCGATTTGTGGTCGTCACGAACGGAGTGGATGGCGCCTTGCCGGTTTCGAGCAGGCGACGCGCACAATCTTCGAAAACGATTTGTCTTCACCTGGGATCTTTATACAGCTCAAGCCTGCGCCGAATCGACACGTTCTGCCAAGCCGTCGTTGATCTCGTTAAGGCTGGAACATTGAACCCGGAACATTTCCAAATTGTCTTTGTCGGCTCGGAGAGTCCATCCAATGAGAAGGTCGCTGACTCAGTCGCCCCAGAATTGATTCGAAACCACTGCATTGAATTCCATAAGCGCGTCACGCGGCAAGAATCCGAAAAGCTTCTGGACGGCGCCGATGTCCTTCTTATTTTCCAGGGTGATCACCGGCTCAGCCTGCCCTCGAAATTTTTTGACTATTTGAGGACCGGGAAGCCCATACTGGCTATCGTTGAGAAAGGCGCGCTCAGCGATATGGTCGAGAAAACGGGCTCAGGAACGTGGGTGGCTCCCGGAGATTCCACGGCAATCGCCCAAAAGCTCCTGGAAGTTTTGCAATTTCCGGCGAAATCACCTGAAGAAATCGAACCATTGTTCGCGCAATTTCATTTCCGAAACCTCGCTGGCCAGTTGGCGCGGCTGGTTCAGGGATTAGCTGTCGCCCCCTCCAGTCGTGCGGCTACACAGAAGTAATCCTCGGGGATGGCACGGACGAATCTTCGCATTAGGATTCCGTGCACTTCGTGTTCTTGACAACCGCAGCACGCACGGACGTATGATGGGCGAGATATCACCATCTAAGACCTGCACGCGCTCGCCATCAGCATGTCCGACATTTCCATCAAGGAATCTTGCGTGGACACGCACGTTGAACCTCCGCGGTCTAGGCTGTCGGTTCTGCGCGAGCGCGGGCTTCTCGGAACCGCTGCCTGGTTTTTCGATAACGCCTACTATTATCTGTGGCTCCGCCTCACTCCGTCCGGCAGAAAGGAATTGCGATTCGATCAGCTTGATGGCGCACTCACGACTGGAGTGGTCGTAAAAAACGATCTGGGCGTAAGCGAGCCGGAACTTAACTTCGCCATCGAGTACGCGCCTTCTCGCATTCGGCATGTTTGGCGAATACTATCAGGCTTGCCGAAAAACGCGACCTTCATCGATATAGGATACGGCAAGGGGAGAGTGTTAATCGTTGCCGCCGATTTGGGATTTGATAAGCTAATCGGCATCGATTTATGGCCTGCCCTGATTGATGTGGCGCGCCCCAACGTAGAATCGGGAACCAAGGCCGCGTGTCAACCGCTCTGCTGCGACGCGTTATGAATTTCCGCCAGATCAATTGGTGATCTATATGTTCAATCCGTTTCAAGCACCTGTGATGCAGAAGGTGATCGCAAATCTCGAGGCATCTTTGAGAGTGCAGCCGCGAAAAGTGTTCATCATTTATATCAACCCTTTCGAAGAAAAAATGCTTGCTGCGAGCCTTCTGTTGAGGAAGGTTGAGGGAACGAAGCACGAATATTGCATTTACGAATCGGTTTAGCCTTTTACATCGGCGAGCTATCCACCCACGTGCTCTGCAAGAGAGATAATCGCGTTGGATTAACCGCGCTTAGCTTGGATTTTTACGAGAAAGAACGATTGGGACCGTTCGCGCGTTGAATCACACGAACGATCCCGTGAATTTTACTGGCAAGTGAGGGAAACAACCGAGGGCAAGCCAAAGTTATCGACAACCACGGCCACGGAAACGCCCGTAGCGGAGGGAGGCACCATCGTAATCGCAGTGGCGGTCTGCGACGTCGGCGTGACGATTACGCCATTTACCATGACATCGGTTCCAGGAAGATTCAAATTCGTGCCGTTGATCGTTAGCGAATTTGTGCCGTTACAATCCATGGACGTTGTCGAAAGCGAGCTGATGGAAGGCGCATTGGCAGGAAAGACGGCTATCTGCGACTTCATCTGCTGCAGTTGCGCGACGTTCGCTCCGCAATCCGTATTGCTCGCGCAGGCAGACTTCTGCCCGGCGGCGTAGGGGCTTGCCCCCCCGCAGGAACCGGCGGGGGTACCGGAGCCTGAGCATAGCCTGTAATCTCCGTTCGAGCCGTTGTTGTAGTTGACGAACCCGACATTGGCAAGGGAAGCGGGGCACTGCGTTCCCGTGAAGAACAATGAGCATGCGGCTGAAGGAAAGCCAGCGGCCACGTTGTTCGCGATCGTCGGATTGCTGAGCCATTGAGTCAGATACGAAACTCCGTTCGGCGCACCGGCATTGACAAAAAACCCATACTGTCCCGCGGGTACCAGGTTGTTTGTGAATGAGAATGCCGTTTCCGGAAAGTCATTATTCACACTTAGAATCTCGGTATCGATCCAAGAGACCGTATTGTGATCTACGGTCAATGCGTTTACGCCCAGAGAGACCTGCATGAAGTTTCCTGTCCCTGCCCATTGGGACTGTTTCAAATCGTCGAACAGATTATTCTGCACGAGGATGCGGTCGGTGCGATGCATCGTGTCCCCGGCAGCTGTAGCGTCTCTTCCGGTAATCGTGAAGCCACCGCTCGCGTGTGCGACGACGTTAGTCTGAAAAGTAACATCTTGCAGGACGGTGTCAGGTCCGGACTGTTGGGTGGGCGTGAAGAGAATGGCATTTCCCGTCTGTGCGTCGGCCCAATTGTTCTCTATTACGTTATTCTGGATCAGAATCCTTTGGCCTTCTTTCATTTCAATTAGATTCTTGACGGTCCAGTGGATGCCGACATAGCTTGGATCTCCGACTTTCCACGCGGTCGGTTTGTAGATAAAGTTATTCTGGATGGTTGAGTCATCGACAAATTGGTTATAGGGCGGTTGGTTCGTTGCGATCGCGCTCCCACCCCAGAAGACACCCTGGCCCGCTCCTTCGATGAAGTTATTTTGGATGAGTATAGGACCCGGCGATGAGTAGCCGGCGACACCTTGGGCTTCGAAACCGACTTCGTGATTTTCGGACAAATAGCTGTCCACGACGGCGATGTTGCTGCCGTTGATATCCACGGCGCGTGATATTTGATTCGTCGCGCGCCCGTGGATGTAGCAATGATCGACAATGATGTAGTTCGGGAAGTTTGCAGGCGAGTTTGTGGGTGTACCGATGTCAAAAACAGGTCCCTGATCGGTCCCCGTATGCTCGACTTCAAGGTTAAGAAACCAGTAATGGTTCGACGGTGCATTGGGCGCGGTCTGAACTGCGTACACATTGGTTTGCGATTGCGTGATCTTCGCCATTTTACCCACGAACTGGGAAGGATCGAGGCGCTGGCCGCGGGATGGAAGAGTCAGCCCGGCGGTTTCAACGATAATCCACTGCCCCGTCGCGCAGGATTTAACGGGCATCGTAATCGACTCGTTGTCCACGGACCCTTGCGGCAGTTGGAGGATGATTCCGTTTGGGTTGCACGAGGCAGCGTTAAGAGCCGCCTGAAGCTGGCCCGGCGTTACATTGGTAACCGTGTATGCGCTGGTATTCGGGAAGGTTGTGTCGACCGTGGCCTGCGGCAAAGCAGGAAGAACAGGCCCGCTGCCAGTTGGGGTAGTGAATGTGAATGCGCTTGCGTCCGTCGCAACCTGTCCGTCGGGTTCCTGGACGGAGACATTGACGCTGGCAGCCGGTTCCGCCGGCGTCGTGGCTTGGATCTGAGTCGAGCTGCTCACTTGCACAGCCGTGGCAGGTACGGTGCCGAACTGCACGGTTGCTCCCTGCTGAAAGTTAGTGCCGGAAATGGTTACCGCCGTGCCGCCGGCCGTCGAACCGCTGTTCGGCGAGACCGTGCTGATCGTCGCTGCCGGGGCCGCCGAGATATTTGCGGAAAGCCCGCTGGCAGTGCTGGCCGACTTGGAATCTGTGACATTCGCGGTAAACGAGAAACTGCCCGCTTGGGTAGGCGTGCCCGAGATTGTGCCGCTCGAGGAGCTCAGCATAGTCCCTGTCGGAAGTTGTCCAGCGATTGTGGTCCAAAAATACGGCGGAACGCCTCCCGCCGCGGAAAGGGTTGCACTATAGTTGCTGTTGACTGTTCCCACGGGGAGAGTAGTCGTTGTGATTTGCAGCGGGGAATTCGCCGCGGCGATGTTCAACGACACTGAGCTCGAGACGACGGCGGACTTAGAATCCTTCACCTGGGCCGTAAACGAGAATGAGCCGGTCTCAGTCGGTGTCCCTGCCATCGCTCCTGTGGATGAACTCAGCGCCAGTCCACTAGGAATCGGTCCGCTAACCACGCTCCATGTATAGGGTAGAACCCCTCCAGTGGCCGAGAGCGTCGCCTTGTAATTTGCGTTCACTGTCCCCACCGGAAGGCTTGCCGTCGTGATCTGCAGGGAGCTCACTTGCTCCTGAGTATGCGCGCCCGCGGACGGGATACCACTGCAACCCATCAAGCAGGCCACGCTGAGAGATAGAATCATAATGGAAAAAGCTCCGAACCACTGAGGGGAGCGCCCCACTGCGCTCCCAGGTATTTGAACATTTGAGTGATATGCAGTCCGGGATTTTGAGCGTGCTATTCTCGACGTCGAGGATAGCGCGGATGAGCATGTCTTGGCAATTTCGTTAGTTAATAGCCCAGTTCTCCACCCTGTCATTATCATCGGTTCCTTCGTATGGAGTGCTGGCTCATCCGTGGAACGACCCCAAGCCTTGAACGGACACAGCGAAGATTGAGGTTTGCAGCGATAATATGAGGACTGCCGGGGGGAAATCACCTGTTCCGAGGGGGAAAAAAGGTACAGTCGCGATGACCTGCCCCCCCCGTTCCCCAGTTCAGGAGTCGATCCGCAAGCGGATCGAGATTCTTAGCTCATTTTCAGCTACGGGGACAACCGCACTGAGAACCAGATCCTGAGGAGGTAAGTTAAATTCTTATCCATGGATTCAAACCGGTCGAGAAATAGCCCACTCGCGGAATTGAACAAAGAAACGGCGCTGTCGCCCGAGCTTTCCGAAATCCTCGTGGGCCCCAGTTGCGGTGGCAAAGTTGCGCTGCACGGCCCCGGCTTTGAATGCTCAGCGTGTCGCAGGGTATATCCCATAATGCGCGGAATCCCGCCATTCGTGGAAGACGAATCTTACGTGAGCAACTTTGGATTCGAATGGACCAAACACGCGCAGACTCAGCTCGATCGGGAGAGCAACGGCTGTCCTGAGACGAAGTTTTGCGATAGCCTCGAGATCTCTCCAGAGAAAATCTACGAGAAACTGGTTCTCGATGCCGGGTGCGGCATGGGCCGGTTTGCAGAGGTTGCCAGTCGCTATGGGGCGAGAGTGGTTGGAGTGGACCTGAGCAGAGCGGTAGAATCCGCACACAAAAACCTGGGTGACCGTCCTAACGTACAAATCCTCCAGGCAGACTTGCTTCAGTTGCCACTCAGAAATGGCATCTTCGATTTTATACATAGCATTGGGGTACTCCATCACACGCCTAATTGTGAGGCTACGTTCCGAAAATTGGTGCCGCTGCTGAAGCCAGGCGGTCGCATCGTGGTCTGGCTTTACTCCGGCTACAACCCACTGACATACAAAATGAGTGACTTTACCGTAAAATTACAAGGCGCCTACCGAGTCGCATCCTCTATACCTTGAGTTACGCCGCGGCTCCCCTGGGCTTCCTCGTGCTCACGTTGAAGAAAATGCGCCTGCGACCGGTTGCACATTTTATCCAAGCCTTAGTCCCAGTCACCGACTATCCGGATTGGCATTGGAGGGTGCTCGATACCTTTGATTGGTATTCGCCGCAGTACCAATCCAAACATACTTATGAAGAGGTGTTTCGGTGGTTCGAGTCAGAGGGACTCATTCATAACCGTGTCCTCAGGGAGCCGATCGGGGTCGAGGGCCAAAAGCCTTTTGGGGAGCCTCAGGTGACTTTCACCACAAACTAGCGCGCGTGAATTGTTTGGCGAAGAATTCTTAGGGGCTAATGCTCATCCGCAATGATCTCTGGTACAACCAAGGCCGTCGTGTGCGGCCTATCCATCGAGTCCGGCCGGTGTTGGCTCGGTGTATTAGACATAAAGAGGTTGCGCCCCTGTAGTTGAAACCTAAAAGAGAAAGCAGCAGCTCTTGGCCCAGACTCGGATAGAGTCCGGGGTGAGAACTCTTTTTGAGAGGAGAGCCGCTTTAAGGAAAACCTATCAGTGTACGCAAGGCTAGTACAAGGCGAAGTTCGAAGTGTTGGACAGGAAAGAAGTGACGGTGCATATACCGGTGCCGATGGTGGAAGTGTGGGGAGGAATTGCGGCCACGGATGGAGCAACCCACCGGAAAAACCACATTGCAGATTCTGCGGGCGATTCTGGAAGACGAAGTGATCCGGCGCATGGGGGACCCGCGCCGCGTCGGCCGGGTCCCGAGTCGGGTGCGGTGCGCTGGGGCCGCCAGCCAGGCTACGTGATCTTCAGCGGGCAAAAAGCAGCGCCGACTCGCCCAGGGGGGAAGGCCAATCGAAGCCGAGCCCATATTGCCCCTCTGTCCTTCATAGAGGGTCGTCATCCCCTCACAGTCCGATGCGGCAGCATGCACACAACGGACGAGGCCTTCGAATCGATTGCGAGCAACATTTGCCTTCAAGTGCTCCAATGCCGAATTTGAGGCCTCTATTGCTACGACACGTCCTTGCCGCCCGACCAGTTTCGCGCCAAGCAATGTGAGATACCCGATGTTGGCACCAACGTCGATAAAGATGTCCCCGGGTCGGAGCCGAGCCCGAAGGAAGACCTCAACGTTAGGTTCCCACATTCCAAAGTAGTAGATATATCTCTGGATTACGTCACTCGTTGTTCCTTCCATCAAAGCGCCGAATTCCGTCTTAACCACAAACTGGTAATCACGCCACGATAAATAAGGACCGATCACGCGATTCCATAACCAGCGCCGCGTGAAAGGCAGGTGACGGGAGACAATGCGAACGGTGGGAGTTACCAGCACAGCTATCGAAGCTTTTGCGCGCAACATGACACGTCCCTTTAAAAAGTATGACCTGGCCCCCGTTCTTGGTCCAGTCACTTCCGGTCTTAGCTCCATAATGCTGTCACCGGTTAACGGCTACGTGAAAATACTGCACTCCTTCATGGATGCGAATGCGTTTGGGTAATCATCTTTTCCGAAACGCGAAACAGCCAAGTTGATGAGGTTCATCCTCTAGGGTGGCTACACGCCACGCGCAGCGTTGCCCTGTCGCCCAGACGGGGCCAGTGAATAATTGCCAGAGTTCATGCCTCTCGAGAGTGAGGCCAGCTGCCAACCACTGGTTCAATTCGGTTTCCGATGATGAACGGCAGATATACGGGGCGTCCTCGCCGTAGAGGGCCTCTGGATGCCTGTAGACATTTGGGTGAGGATGGTGATGGGAGTATGGAGTGGTGAGGATCAAAACACCCCCTGTCGCGAGCAGGCGGACCGTGTTCTGCATTGCACGCGCGTGATCCTCGATGTGCTCTAGTACGCTGATGCAGGCTATTGACTCGAAGTTCTTTGCGAGCTTATCTTTGGGACCCAGAATGTCGAGGTCTAGAACGGTCCAGTGATATCCTGCACGATGAACTACTGATTTCAGAATGCTCATTTCATTCATCTCCCGCCATTCGTCAAACACCTTTGGATAGACGCGGCACCATTTCTCGAGTCGTTGCTCCTGCACGCCCCGCGACGCAGGTTCCCCTGGCGTCTCCGGCTGGATCGAAGGCTCGAAATGGTCGGCGAGTGCGAAAATCAGATGTCTCTGCCCGACCCGGGGCAGCTTCCGGGTCATTCTTTGCCAAACGTAGGCGGGAAGCCAGCGCATGCTGTTGAAAGCCTTTTCTGCGCGAGGCATATCCGGCACGGCATTCTTTCCCTCTGAAGAATTATGACACGGGGTTCGGCAGCGGAGTCGGAAACGGTAATAGAGGCGAAATCAGCCCGAAAAAAATGTTGAGGTTCTGAATAACGTGCGCCGCGACTCCCAGTCACAGTCCGATTGGCCGATCTGTCATCGTCTAGGTTAGCGGGGATGCCTAGTAACGTTCGGCGAAACAGTTCAGGAAAGTTGTGTTATTCTGAAAACAAAATAAATTAGGAGACTGTGGGTGACACCTCAGAGCGACCTTCAAACGCGCGGGAATGAGAAAGTCGGGGAGTTGCAAACAACCCATCCAATTGTTCAAACAGAATCCTTCTCTACGGTTGAAGGCTATGTCTTATATCTCTTGCACAGGAAGGCGTACGAGCACGCAGCCGCCATTGCTTCAGGAAAATCGCTTCTTGATTGGGGCTGCAACGACGGCTACGGTATGGAACTGATGCGGCCGTGTGTTGCGGAAATCGCTGGATTGGACTCGGCAGAAACTGCGATTCTGGCAGCACACCAGAGGCTCCCCGACCTTCACTCAAACATCCGACTATACGATGGCAAACGGCTGCCCTTTTCTCCTGGCAGTTTCGACGTCGTGACAAGTTTCCAGGTCATCGAACACGTCGGCGATTTGAAGACCTACCTTTCACACATTCTCGAAGCCCTTAAGTCGGGCGGCACAGCGATATTTACGACACCGAATAGAAACCTCCGCCTTAATCCGGGCGATAAACCTTGGAACCCTTATCATGTGCGTGAGCTTGTGCCCTCTGAGCTAAGGGAGTTGTTAGCTCCATGTTTTTCGACGGTGGAAATTTGGAGTCTGCGCGCCACGCCCGAGATGGAGTTAATCGAGAGAAAGCGTTGCGAAGCTAGCAAAAGGGCCGCAAAGAGGGTCCTACCACCATATTGGCAAGTTCGATCGAGCATGATCACTCAACTGAAGAGGATCCTACCAGAACCAGTGTTAAGACAAATTCGTGGGTTTGTGCGTCTTCGCGGAGAACAGACTGCTCCTAGTCAATTAGGCAAGGATATCCTAAGCACGTTTTCGACGAAGAGTGCGTTCTATTCAGACTCAGATCTAGATGATGCTTTGGACCTGATGGCAATCTGCACGAAGTAGCCCGCCGAACCTCACGTTTGCCTTCATCAGCTTACTCAACGAGACGACGAGCATCCGACGATCTATGTGGATTGGGATTAGCAGCGCTTACGACTCGTCGACCAATGAAGGTGTTCAGCGTTCGTTCAGCGATTGGGATGCCGCACGCTACCGAGGGAGTCGAATATATTTCTCATAGGTGTGATGCCACGTCAGATTGCTTCTGACATATTCATAGAACTTCGCCGCCATTCGTCGGGCATCATCTGGATGAGTCAGAACATCGACAATAGCATCAGCCAACGCAATGTGGTCGTCGATTTCTACCAATCTTCCGGTCACTCCGTCGATGATCAATTCACGTAACCCCTGTGCCTTAGTACACACGACCGGCACCTTCGCAGCTCCCGCCTCCGTGACAACCAGCCCGAAGCTCTCTCTACGCGAGGCTAGAACAAAAAGTTGCGCCTGCGCCAGAAATTCAGGAATGCACTCGTGAGGGACGTCCTTGAAAATGGTGACTCTATGCGCCAGCGACATCGAATTGATCAACTGACGAATTGGCTCGATTTCGGGACCATCCCCACCAACTAATACCAATCGTGCATCCGGCATCCGACTCAGAACACGACCAAAGGCTCGAACGAGAACATCGTGCCCCTTCATTGGGATGAACGCACCGACGCTCAAGATAGTCTTGCCTTGATTCGGAAGAGAGAATCGCGCAGGCTGCTCGTGCTCGGCAGGTGTAAATAGAGCGAGATCGACTCCGTTATAAATAGTTGTCATTTTCGCGGCTACGGTAGGGTCCAACGCCAGAACGTCAGTCGCAAGATCATTAGAAACTACAACAATATGATCCGCACCCCGCAGGAGCATCCTCCAAAGTTTCCTCTCTTGCCCCTTTGTAGATAGCGCATTCCGAACGTCACTCCCATGAAAGGAAAGTATGATTTTGCCTTTAAACAGCTTGAACTTCCTTAGGACAAGGAATAGCAGAGACGCAAGGTCAGGAAAATGCGGGTTGATGATTCTTATCTTGTGTCGATCAATGATTCGGCGCATTATCCGACAGCGACGCGGCAGACGATAAACAAAAGAAAAAAACGCGTGAACCGGATGTTGATGGTCCACAGGACTCCACAGATCCAGACAATATGGCTTTAACAGTTCCCGTTCGGCGTTGCCACCGGATTCGGACTCTTCTGAACTGACTAGCAATTGGGGAGAGAATGCTCCGCCGTCACGAAATTCAACGATGAGAGACTTCACAACCTGGTTCACACCTCCAATGTGTCGGGGAGACCACGGAAGGACAAATAGCCAACCTGGAGTGGCTTCATCGGACGTGTCGAGAAGCCCACTCGGCCCACTGCTATCATTCGAACGCATCCGTAATGCTCGCTATTCCGATAATGGGAAGGTAAAGCCTTGTATAGTATGGGTGAATGTCACTGCTTTTGTGAAGCAATTCATTGGGCTAATAGGGAAAATGAGCCGCGCTCGTATTCTTATGACTGGTATCGCTGTGAACTGGATGGCCTTTGCCATCTCGGTCATAGTTTCCTTCTTTCTCTCTCCATTCGTGGTCCATCACCTTGGGAATGTTGCCTATGGTGTCTGGGTTCTAGCTAATTCTTCCATCGCTTATATGGCCTTGCTTGACCTCGGGATGCGTGGTGCTGTGACGCATTTTGTAGCCAAGCATCAAGCGCGTGGAGAACACCTCGAATCGAGTCGTGCTGTCTCGGTTGCTCTGGCGTTTCGAACCTTGATCAGCCTGGCTGTGATTGTAGCTAGTCTGATCCTTGCGGCGTTTGCCATCAAAATCTTTCGCATACCGTCCAATATGTGGACGGCAGCGCAGTGGGCCATCGTTATAAGCGGCTTCAACTTATCTTTCAGTCTTATCGTCGGAGTATTCGTCGGGGTGCTGACGGCTTTACAGCGTTTTGAGTTGGCAAGCGGCATCGCGATCGCTCAAACGTTAATCAGTGCTGTGGGCACGGTATGGGTACTGGATAGGGGATACGGGATTGTTCCCCTAGCCATGATGCAGCTGGCGGTCGCACTCGTCTTAGGTATTGCGACGATCATTATCTGCCGTCGGGTTTACCCAGATCTGCGCCTCGGCTTTCGCTTTCTGGACCGGAGCATTCTTCCGGAACTTTGGCAATATAGCTTTTATCTATTTGTGATCGCAGCCACAGGTCAAGTCATTTATTATACCGACAACGTAGTTGTTGGCATTTTCCTGTCTGCCGAGGCGGTGACCCTTTACGCGATTGGCGGCCGGTTTATAGAGTACTTGGGGCAGCTTGGCGCATCGTTTGCTCAGACGTTCATGCCGGTGGCGACCAACTTGGCTGCCCAGGATAGGCAGGATCAGTTGCGGCGGTTGCTGATCCAAGGGACAAGAGCCGCGCTCTTTGCTTCGCTGCCTGTAGGTGGGGCGTTGTTCTTTCGAGGCTCCACTTTCATCGGCTTGTGGATGGGACAGCAGTACGCTCAACCCTCCGGGCGTATACTCCGGATCTTGCTTCTGTCAACCCTGGCCCTGGCTGGTAACCGCGTCGGCGGCAACGTCGTCCTTGGGCTTGGTAAACATAAGCCGTTCGCCTTGTGGCAGTCGTGCGAGGCCGTAGCTAATCTCACACTGAGTGTTTATCTGGTCCGGAAAATCGGAATTGACGGCGTGGCTTGGGGCACAGTGCTCCCGAGCCTGGTGAGCCAAATTGTGCTGTGGCCGCGATATATATCGAAGCTCCTGGGCCTGACCGTTTGGAGCTATTACCGGGAATGTTGGATCCGGCCTGCTCTCGCCACCGCACCGTTTTGCCTTGCGTGCCTTTGGACGGATCATTATTGGGGCGTCACCAGCATGGTCCACTTTTTTGTCCAAATCGCGGCGGCGCTGCCTCTCATACCCTTAGGCATAGTTCTATTCTTCTGGAAGGATGTGAATTGGCAGTTACGGGGCCAGGACAGTCTCCTTCGGCGCACGCTCCGAGGCGGGCTGCACCCTGGTGCGACACCTTCGGGCGCTGGCTTGGTTGCTGGGTCGTCCGATGAAATCCGGCTCCCCAAAGGAACAGGCGGCGTATGATGACCTCTATCCGCTCCAGATCGCTAAACCGTCAGTGAGACGGTACCGGAGCGATCTAAAGCGCTGATATGTCTACACTGGTGCCTAGATCTGACGAGGCTCGGATGACAAAAGATCATTTCCCGTTTGTGACCACGGCGGGAAGCGGGAAGTCTCTTGGCGTGTTGTGCCATCCAAATGAGACGTGCGCGTATGTTTGGGACGATTGCAACCAATCGCGTGGAATGTTTCATCGAAAAAGGACATCCAATAAGAGGGGGCAACGATCCTGAGTGGTAACTTTCCCCCGCCCTAGGATTTTCTTGGACACCGAATTGTGATGAAAATGAGCCAGAGATCACAAGGAGGTGTATATGAGCAAGGAGAGAGAACCAGCTTCGGGAGCCCCTCCGGTCGCCCTGCGGGCTCCTCCGTGGCTCCCGAAGAGCGGCGTGATGGACGAGGCCGATGGTCGGCGGAACCCAAGTTTGCAGCGGTTCTCCGGCTGCTGCGTGGGGAAGACCTCGAAACACTCTCGCGCGAACTGGGCGTGACCGCCGCAACGCTTTCCGGCTGGCGGGATCAGTTTCTGGACGGCGGCGCGGCAAACCTGAAAGCGCGGGAAGCCGACGTGGACAACGAAGAGACGCAGCTGCTGAAATCGCTGGTGGCCGATCTGAGCATGAGCAACGAACTGCTGCGGGAAAAGATCCACCGTATGGAGGCCGGACGCCCTTTGGTCTGGCGGAGGCCGAAGCCATGAGCCGCGCCGCTTCGCCCTTCACGGGACGACGTTACGGCGTGGCGCGAGTCACCCTGTCACCCTTACTGCCTGATGAAAACGAACTCGTTACACCCGAGATCACCCGCTTGCGTCGTTAGGCGGACCAAGTAGAATCCGCGCTTGTGATAGAAATCGAAGATTTGCTCCGGCTTAGCCACTTCGAAGGGATAGCCACCGACCCAATCGACAGCATCGTGCCACAATGACATTCCCCGAAGCGCCTTGTAATTCCGAAAGGACTCTAACGGCCGGCCCGAGAGCACGTCCTTGAGCAGCCGTTTCCACCACAGTTGCAGGAATGCTGGCCAAAGAACCAGAAAGCGAAGGTTCGGAGGAAGGCTATTATAGGCCTTCTTCACCGATCGCCACCGGCGGCTTCGCTTCCCTTGGTCGTTATAGATAGCGATAAAGAGGGTGCCTCCTGGTTTGATGATCGGCACTACATTTTCCAGAGCCTGCCACATGG
>Ga0187868_1000575_pt1 | contig 29345 bp, 28 predicted proteins | sample June2016WEW_13_4_FD_133014 | JGI IMG/M metagenome (GOLD analysis project Ga0187868, IMG submission 133014) | Peatland microbial communities from SPRUCE experiment site at the Marcell Experimental Forest, Minnesota, USA - June2016WEW_13_40 | ecosystem: Environmental > Terrestrial > Soil >... | reverse complement strand
TTGGTCGCCACTTTGACCCGGGTCTTCGAGGATATGCAATCCTACCCGGAGCTGATCCGACCCCGGCTGCTACCTTTTTGCTAGCCATCATGTCCCTTTATTTATGCGCGGATGTATAGCAGACACACCTATTTGCAGAAGGGGCCGTTGCCCCGCGGGTACCCGACCAGCTTGCGGGTTGACAGTTTCCGTGGCCGAGACGATTCCCATTTGCAGGGCTGGAGTCCAAGACCCAAGTGGAAAACCAATGACCCCGATTATTGTGCCGACGGAAGGTTTGGTTGGGGCAATCGATAAAACACCCGTAAAAAAAACCGGTACGCCCTCAGGTGACTTCGCCTTGGTCCATCCAGCGAAGTTTTCGATGTGACAGAGGGCGATGTCATGGCCCGTGTCGGCTTCAACGACCGTGAAGTGAGCGCCCGATCCCCCACCATACTGTCTTTGCCTGATATTGGCCGTCAGTTTCCCAGACTCGGGGGAAGTGTTTGCAATGACGTGCGCCGCTGTCAAGAAATAGCCATCCTCATCAATTAGAAATGCTGACCCGATGATCCCTGCATTCGGGTTTGTGGGAAAATCCTTCGGCCAGAACATTATCGGAACGACAGCTCCCTCTGTAGATACTGCGAGCTTTTGGAGACTCTCCTCAAGGGACACTTGGGTTTTCCTCTCGCGAGCCAAAGTTTGATTTGCTATCAGCAGTATATATGCGGCGATTACGATTCTATTCATAAGCAATCGCTTAGATAAGAAAACATTACCGGAGCGTCCATTGGGCAACCTCTCTGCGACAGACGTCGATTGGGTCATTCATTAGCCACCCCCGCGGAAACTACGAGGTCGAGGTGAGCATATCACTCCAACATCCTAAATCCAACGTCGCATCAGTTTCAGTGCCTAGCCATGGCCGCGGCTTCATAAAGCAAGCGTAGCGCCGACCTGGGGTTTGGGTCCGCGGCTTTTTCTTGTCTATTGGGGGCAAACCCCTTTTGGCCCGATTTCTGTTCATCATCCAAACTTTATAATTCAGCTATCGCCATTCGCTCTTCACAATTCTCTCCGCACATGCGGAGATTTCTCTCCGACCGCTAATACCGAGGTTCAAACCATGGCCAACCCAGAACACGTCAAGATTCTCGAGCAAGGGGTCGACGCTTGGAACAAATGGAGAGCGGAGAATCCGGGGATAATCCCGGACCTTGAGGGGGCGGACCCCGGGGGGGTGGACCTCCTCGGGGCGAACCTCATCGGAGGGCACCTCAGCCGGGCACACCTCCGCGGGGCGGACCTCCTCGGGGCGGGCCTCAGCCGAGCGATCCTCGTGCGGGCAGACCTCGGCGGGGCGGACCTCCGTGGGGCACACCTCATGCGGGCGGACCTCCGCGGGGCGGACCTTAGCGCGGCGGACCTCAGCCGCGTAGACTTCACCGCGGCGAGCCTCGCGAGGACGCACCTCAGTGGGGCGGACCTCCAAAACTCAGATTTCACTAACGCTTTCTTGGGCATGACTGTTTTCGGGGACAATGACCTCAGCACACTGAAGGGGCTTGAGACAGTGGAGCACGGCGGGCCTTCAACCATCGGCATCGACACGATTTACAAATCGAACTGTAAGATTCACGAGGCCTTCTTGCGTGGTGCGGGCGTCCCCGAGGACTTCATCACCTATATGAAGTCGCTGGTCGAAAATCCCATCGAGTTCTACTCCTGTTTCATCAGCTATTCGAGCAAAGACGACGACTTCGCCCAGCGGCTGCACGCCGACCTCCGGCAGAAAGGCGTACGCTGCTGGTTTGCGCGCGAAGACTTGAAGATTGGCGACAAGTTCCGGACGCGCATCGATGAATCCATTCGCGTCTATGACAAACTCATGGTGGTCTTATCGGAGAACTCGATCCGCAGCCCCTGGGTGGAAGAAGAGGTTGAAGCGGCGCTGGAGAAAGAGCACAAGCAGAACAAGCTGGTCCTCTTCCCCATCCGCCTGGATGACGCGGTCATGGAAACCGATCAAGCCTGGGCCGCCAGCCTTCGCCGCACGCGCCACCTCGGCGACTTCCGCGCGTGGAAAGATCACGACCAATACCAGAAGTCGTTCGAGCGCTTATTGCGCGACCTGAAGACGTAGCGCAGGGCCCGCTCTCCGGCCCTGCGGCTCATCCAGCGACGAAGCCGCAACCGGAAGGTGCCACGGCCGTCCCGGCCGTGCCCCAGCACGGGCGGGACGCCCGTGGCACAAATCCCCAATCGACAACGAAAAGCCGCGGACTTGCAAAACATCTCCGCGCTACGCTGGCTTTCCGGCAGCGACATTTTGTACCTCTGAGCCTGGTAGATTTCTCTTGACTTTTTAGTATCGAATGATACAATAACCGGGTGTTACTGCGGGGTGCAGTCATGTGCGCGCGCAAGTCTCCCACCTTCTCGAAGCCTAGCCCGTCCAAGCTACGAAGTACGCAGGGCAAAACTCCGGCGTCAGGATCCGAGGGACGAAAATCCGAGACTCATGCAGCGGGCGGAAGGTTCCAGTCGACGGCGGATACACGATTGCCGATTGTCGACCGCCGATTTGCAAAGTGCACCCCCCTTGTGACAGGTCACAACAATATTCTTGATAAGCAAACACCAAACCGGCGAGACGGAAGTCGAGGAGAACCCCACGCGAAGCGACTATATTTATGAAAATACAGCTTGTTAGTAGGGATTTTGGGGGTCGCAAGGTAAAAGTCAAGTCTTTGAAAGTAAGGAAGTTAGATCAGTCAAAATGGGGGCGCTGATACAAAAAGATGTTAAAAATGAAGGATGATCCGACTATATGTATGAAAACACAAGGCCAGGCGACAAACTGTCTGGCGGCGAAACCCATTTTTTGCACGAAACTGCGCCTCGATTCACGATGATCGGCGGCGAAACGCAGTGGCTAGCGGTTAGCGGCGAGTGCCACGGGCATCCTGCCCGTGAGGGAGACATGGCCAAGATGGCCATGGCACAAGGGGCGATGCCACAACATCCCCTGCTACCCCGTGATGTACTAGAAATAAAAAGGGTTATCTCTTTATGACGGAAATCTTGATAAACCCATGTCATTGAAATTACACGAGTTAATAAATTCTCAAGGGCGGGACAAGGGGAAAAAGAGGCATATCGAAAATGAAGGTATATCCCGTGATGTTACTGAAAACAAATGGGGGAAATATAGCCAGAACCCCGTACCCCGTGATGTTGATGAAAACAAACGACCTACAGCTCTTACCCCACGATGTTGATGATAACACATGGACTTAGTGAAAGAACCGGTGAGGCGTAACGAGGGGTAGCCGCAGTGAAACCTAGGGATCGGGAAGGCGAGAGTCCATTGCCGCCCAGGAGGGGTCAGACCTGTGGCAAGGGCGTCCCGCCCCAGCCCAGTCACGGCCAGGATGGCAGTGCCACATGGCCTCACGTGACACTCCTCCGAACCGGTTATCGGCAGGAGTGAGGACAGGGATGAAGGGGGCCCCAATCCGCCGGGGCGCGGCCCTCGGACAATCGATCGGGCCGGGCGCACTTCCCCGCGTCGGTAATCCGGGGCAGCGAGCACCTGGAAGAGGCGTGCGCAATTCCGCGGGGGTCCAGCGCGCGCACATTCGATCGGGCCGCCCACACTCCCCCACTTCGGTTATCGGAAGTTCCAGGTGAAGAGATGAACCTATTTGCTGACGCCGACAGTTGCAAATCCCAAATCACCCGACGATGGGACGACCCAATGGCCTGATCATAGGCGCACTTACATGTGACGAGTGATGAGAGACGGGCAGAGCGAGAGCTTTCCCGCAGTATTAATGCAATGAGTTATAATCAAAGAGATATGACTAGTATTCAGAGTCGCCCGGAGCCCCTGTCCTTTGCCTCACTCCGGGGAAATCAGGGTCTGATCGGTGGCGTTATGACGCGTTCGTTTCCACGCCTCGCAAATCGGCGGGTTTCTGCGCGAGGTTTTGCTTGCCATGTTGCTCCGCCATATTGCAAAGTGAATGTGCCCTTTCATTTCTCGACGGGATCGCCACGATGAACCCTGTACCTCGAATTCGCTTCGCCAAACCCGGACGCCAGGAGCGTTCGCTGGGTCTGGGGGTGGTCGGGTTGGGAACCGTCGGCACGGGCACGCTGAAAGTTCTGGCCGAGCACCGCGGCGAAATCCGACGGCGGCTTGGGTGTGATCTCCAACTCAAGGTGATCTGTTCGCGCAGCGTGCACAAGCGGGATCTCTCCTGGTTGCGCCAGCCCGTCCGGCTCACTTCCGAGTGGAGAGAGGTCACAAGCGACCCGGAAGTCGACATCGTCGTGGAGTTGGTGGGTGTTCTTCCGACTGCTCGCGCCATCGCCTTGGCCGCGCTCGGAGCGGGCAAGCATTTGGTGACGGCCAACAAGCAACTGGTGGCTGAGTACGGCGTGGAATTGGTTGAGCGCAGCCGGGCGCGTCAAGTGGGTTTGGGAATCGAAGCTTGCGTGGCGGGCGGAACGCCGGTGCTGCACGCGGTCCGTGAAGGGCTGGCCAGCGAGAACTTCAGCGCGGTCTATGGAATCCTGAACGGCACCACCAATTACATCCTGACGGAGATGGAGCGGCGCGGTTGTTCCTTCGCTGAAGTTCTGGCCGAGGCCCAGGAAAAAGGATACGCGGAGCCCGACCCCACCTTCGACGTCGAAGGGTACGATGCGAGTTACAAGATCGCGATCCTGGCCATGATGTGTTTTGGCCAGGCGGTGCGGGCTCGCGACATCCCGGTCGAAGGCATCACGCGCATCGAGCAGGTGGATTTTGCGTACGCGCACCGGCTGAACCACACGCTGCGTCTGATCGCCGGGGCGCGCCGCCGCGGCAGCAATCACCTGGAAATCTTCGTCCGCCCCATGATGATCCCCATCTCTTCGCACCTGGCCAGCGTGAAGGGCGCCACGAACGGGGTGTTGCTGGTGGGCGATAAAGGCGGCAACACCAGCATCACCGGCCGCGGCGCAGGGGGTGAAGCCACGGGCGTCGCAGTGCTCTCCGATGTCATCCAGATTGCGCGCTCGATTACCGCAGGGGGCGCGCGCTCGACGCCTTTTGGGTATGAAAACTGGCATGCGTCACGCATCGTCGCGCCCGGAGAGAACGTTGCTGCCACTTATCTGCGGCTCGTGGTGCGTGACCGGCCAGGCATCCTGGGGCGCGTGTGCACCATCCTGGGCCGCCATCACATCAACATCGACTCCGTCCTGCAAGAACCCGAGTGCACAAAGCAGCACCTGCCGTTCGTCATGAGCCTCGAGTCCACGCGGGAGAAGCATGTGACTCGCGCCCTGAAGGAAATCTCCCGGCTGTCTTTCCTGGCGGAGCGGCCGCTTCTTCTGCCCTTCGCGGAGTTGCCCTAACTAGGGGTTAGGGATTAGGGGTTGGGGATTAGGGATTAGGATCGAGGATTAGGGATTCGGGTTTGCCCTAATTCCTAACCCGAATCCCTGACCCCTGGCTCATCTACCAGATCAGCCACAAACCTAATTGCACCTCCCGCGGTTCACCGGGCCCGCCGGAAGCCAGGCCGGCGACCGGCTGGACGGTATTGAAGATCTGGCCGAAGCTGGCCGCGTTCACAATGTTCTGGGGAATATCAAAGTTAGCACGGTTGAAAATGTTGAATATCTCCCCGCGAAATTGGACTTTGGCGGTTTCACCCAAGCGGAAGTTGCGCAGTACGGAGAAATCGCAGCTTCCGAGCCCTGGACCGCGCAGGATGTTCCTTCCGGCATTGCCAAAGGTAAACCCGCTCGGCGTACTGAAGGCCGAGGGCAGCACCCACTGCTGCGGGGTTTGCTTGCCCGGGTAGAATGTTGTACTCGCAACGTTGGGGCGGTCCGTATCGGCCTGCACGGTGGCGTTATTGATCTCATCCGCACCGCTGACGTTTCCGCTCACGACCGGAGTAAAAGGCGGGCCCGACTCGATGGTGAGCACGCTCCCCACCTCCCAGCCCTGAATCAGGTAGTTGAGGCGCTGGTTCTGGAGTTTCCCGGTGGTGGAACCGAACGGCATGGCCCAGAGATAAGCAAGGGACAGGCGTTGGGGAAAGTTAAAATCCGACACCGATTTTTCCGCCGCCACATCATAGGAGTTCTGCGGGAAGTTGGGATTGCGTGAATCGGCGAAGGGACCGGATGCGGTATCGATCGACTTCGAGTACGTGTATGCGGCCAGGACCGAGAGCCCTTTGGAGAATCGTCGCTCGACCTTGGCCTGGAGGGCGTGGTAGATGGAACTCCCCGCGGATTGTGTGTAAGCGAAGTTGGCGAGATAGGGAATCGGCGAGAGGCAACTGCCCGCTTGACAAGCCGCCAGTGTGGACGCTTGCACGGCCGCCGACGCGCCGCTCACGTCTGTCATATTCAGGGGCTGATTGGGATCCGTCTCCTGCACCAAGTGCAGTCCGCGGGTTCCTACGTAGCCGATATCGATGAGCCAGGTGCTCCCCACCTGCCGCTGCACATCAGCGCTCCACTCCTGGATGAACGCGTTTTGGAAGTTCAGTTGGAATGGGCTCATGCTGGGGTAGCTGGTGCCCCCAATGTTGGTGAGGGCGTTTTGAATAATGGCGCCACTGCCAGGGTAAAACGTCCCGGATTCGATCAAGGGCAAGGCGTCCCCGATGTTGCCCTCCTCGAGGTGGACAAAAGGAGGATTAGCGGCTTTCTGGAAATAGACGTCCCCAAACGTCTGGTCATAGAAGATTCCGTAGCCGCCGCGCAGAACCGTTTTGGAATTACCGAAAGGCTGCCAGGCGATGCCGATGCGCGGCGCAAAGTTGTTGTGATCGGGATATTGCAGCGAGCGGTTGCTCGCCGTGCTGCCCAGGTTGAGGGTTTGTTGGGCGCACGTTTGCGCCGTGCACGGCTGCGGGTTGATCTGCAATTGGCCGGTGTAGGGATTCTGCGTGGGGTTAAAGCTCCAGAGGGTTGCGGCTTTGGTCCCTGCTACCATCAAATCCCCGTTGCTGAAGTCGAAGTTGGAAAAGTCGTTGTTCTTTTCCGTCACCAGGCTCTTGTACTCGTAACGCAAACCGAGGTTCAAGGTCAGATGGGGGCGCACTCGCCAATCATCCTGGACGAAGAAATCGTATTCGCCGAACGCTCCGGAGATGTACTCCTGGAATCCGTTCAGCCAGTACTGGGGAAGACCCAGCAATGCATCGGCAACGCTGTTTCCGAACTGGCAGGTGCCGGTTCCCGCGCAGGGCAGTCCGATTTCTCCTGCGAGCCCCGCCTCCTCCTGCGAGTTCAACTGTCCCAAGCCGCCGGTTACAAATCCGGTGAACCCGTACGCTCCGCGGTAGTTGCTATCGACCGTGAAATTACCGCGACGGACCAGGCGAACGTCCGCTCCGTAGCTCAACGTGTGGGTTCCCAGAACGTGCGTCAGCGTGTCGCCGACCTGGAAGGTGTTGACGGCGCCCGTTTCCGGAACGCTGGAGTCAGCTCCCATGCTGGCATACCCTGAATAGGTCATGTCAGGGATGCCGGCGGATTGCCCCTTGATTTGGTTGACGCCATTGATGCCGAGGCTTGAAGCCAAGTCGTTGCCCAAGTCCTCATTCGATTGCCGAAGCTGCCAGCGGTTGTACCCAAGCTTGACTTCGTTGACCAGCTTGGGGCTGAAGATGTGGGTCCAATCGAGACCTGCCATTTGGTAGGAGTTGTGGGAAATCCGGCCATATCCCGGAACCGTCGTCAGGCTTTCCGGAACCGTGCCGGATGGCCAGAATTCGCGGTCAAGGTTGAGACTGTAGCGGACAAACAGCGAGTTCTTGGTGTCGAACTGATGGTCGACGCGCCCCGTCATCGTATCCGTATTCACCTGCCGGTCGACCAACGCGGTGTAGTTGGCAGCGCCGCAAGAGGCGCTGGCAATGTTAGGGGTGGGGTATTGGTTCACCAAGCCCTGCCCTGCGGGGTCAGCCTGCGGCAAGACCTGGCTGATGTCGGTAAAGGGCTGAACGGACTGCTGCATCAGCGCGAGAGGGTTGATCAGCACGGTCTGGCTTGAGCAAGCCGGATTCAAAAGGTCAGCAAAGTTGCCTTCGCGGTCAGAGACGGAAGGAACGAGGAGATTGTCGTAGAAGTTGCGGTGCTCGCGCGTTCCTTCGTAGGCAAAGAAGAAGAAGGTGTGGTCGCGCCCGTCATAGATCCTCGGGAGGACAAGCGGCCCGCCGAGCGTCGCACCGAACTGATTGCGGTGCATGGGAGCCACCGATGGATCAAAGAAATTGCGCGCGTCAAAGTCGGTATTGCGCACGTACTCGTAGACGCTACCGTGGACGTCATTCGTCCCGGATTTGGTGACCATGTTAACTTCGGCCCCAGCGTGCGCGCCGAACTTGGCCTCGTAGACCCCGGTCTCCATGCGGAACTCCTGCACGGAGTCAAGCGGAGGAGCCACGGTATATTGACCGACGCCCACCGAGGTGTCATCCAGGCCGTCCAGCCAATAGGAATTCATCGAGTCGCGCATTCCGTTGACGTTGATGGAGCCACCGCCCCCGCGGGTGCTGACCGCGCTGCCCGAGGTTCCGGGAGACACGCCAGGCACGAGCAACGCGAGTTCCAGAAAATTCCGTCCGTTCAGAGGAACATCGTTAACCTTTTGCTCGTCGATGGTGGTTCCTACGGATGATGTTTGGCTTTCCACCGTCGCCGGATAAGCCTCCACGACGATGTAGTCGCCTGCCTGGCCCAACTCCAGTTTGATGTCCTCGCGCAGGTGCTGATTCACGAGGAGCGTCAGGGGGCCGCGGTCGAATTTTCGGAACCCCTCTTTCTGGGCGCCAAGGGCGTACCGTCCCGGAGGAAGGAGAGGAATCTCATAACTGCCATCTTTGGAGCTGGTCACGCTACGCGAAAAGCCTTTGTCTTTTTCCGTAATTGTCACGACGGCGCCCGGCACCACCGCGCCGCTGGGGTCTATGACAGTCCCCGTAAAACTGCCCTGAAAGGTCTGCCCCCAGGATGCGATACAGCCAACACAGATCACAAAAATCAGGGATTGTGAAGCCAATCGGATTGATAATGGCAAGGTTCGCATGGTCCTCCCTTCAAAGTCCGGCACCAAGGTTCCATTATGTATGACGCAAATCTGCAGGAATAATCACCATGTCTAAGATAGTCGTCTGCTAGCTGCAGACCAAGATATAGCCCCTCACAATAGCACGAATTAGGGGGCTGGCAAAGCCGTTCTAAGACTGTTTCCAGCTCGCACCTGCCAAAGGGGGGAAAGGCTTAAATTCAATGGGATACCTGTGAGTTGGGGGCTTTGCCGGTGGTAATCCGGGAAGTCATTACGCAAGCGTCAATTGATTTTCGCAACATTCCGTTATTGAGGATGAAATGTGGGGGTAACATGAACCTCTCTCCCCCACGATCTCAGACTCGGCTATCGTTATCACCAAAGTGAAGCCTGACGAGCAAGCCTGCTGCGATTGCCTGCCTGCGATACGGATTTCGTTTACAATAACCCCGCTGAGCGAGATCTGATCCGCGCCCGGGTCGCACTCGTTGTGAGGGATCGAGCGGGAGGTTCTGATGGAGTTGGAAAAGGGGACATTCGAAATTCTACGGACAGCGCTCAGGACAATGGAGGAGGGCTTTGCCTCACTCCCCGCCATCGACGCGCCGGCGCCGGACAAGGAGCGCATGACCGAAGTGCTGCAGGACGTCGCTGTGCGCCTGCGGGACAATTACCCGTACTTCCATCCTCTTTATGCCGGCCAGATGCTGAAACCACCTCATCCGATTGCCCGCGCCGCATACGCTTTGGCCACTTGGATCAATCCCAATAACCACGCGCTGGACGGCGGGCGTGCGAGTTCGGCAATGGAGAAGGAAGCGGTGGCGGAGATTGCCGGCATGTTCGGGTGGGAGGCCCACCTGGGGCACCTCTCGAGCGGCGGCACCATGGCGAACCTCGAGGCGCTCTGGGTTGCGGGGCAACTTCATCCGGGAAAGAAGATCGCCGCCTCCGCGCAGGCCCACTATACGCACCATCGCATCAGCAATGTTCTGGGGCTGCCGTTCGCGGAATTGCCCTGTGATTCACGCGGACAGATGGACGTTCAGGCTTTGGCGAAAAGACTAGCGGAAGGCGACATCGGCTGTGTGGTGGCAACCCTTGGAACCACAGGGACAGGCTCCGTCGATCCCTTGCCAGAGATACTCCGTCTGCGCGCTGAATATAGCTTCCGCTTGCACGTTGACGCGGCCTACGGTGGCTACTTCACCCTCGCCGGAAATCTGACGGAGAAAACCCGCGCCGCGTTTGACCAAATTGGCCAGGCAGACTCCATTGTTGTTGATCCTCACAAGCACGGACTGCAACCCTACGGGTGCGGGTGCGTACTGTTTCGCGATCCGGCGGTGGGGGCGTTGTACAAACACGATTCCCCCTACACCTACTTCACTTCTTCGGAATTGCATCTTGGCGAGATCAGCTTGGAGTGTTCGCGGCCCGGGGCCTCAGCCGTGGCGTTGTGGGCCACGCAAAAACTGCTGCCGCTTGTGCGCGGCGGCGAGTTTGCCACTGGGCTGGAGGCCTGCCGGGAAGCAGCGCTCACCTTGGCGGATCGGCTCGCCGCGGATTCCCGATGGTTTGTGCCTTTTCTCCCTGAGCTGGACATCGTGGTGTGGGCCCCTCGCGCCGCGTCCGCCCGCCTCGCTTCTGAACGGTCCCAGCGAATCTTCACGGCGGCTGCCAACCGCGGCCTGCACCTCGCGCTGATCCGCTTGCCTGTCGAATACTTCCCTTCACTCAAAGAGCCGCAGGGCCGAACCGCGGTCCCTGCGCTACCCCCGGCGGAATCTTCCGATCAAGGCATGGTGCTATGCCTACGTTCAGTTTTGATGAAACCCGAACACCGCGAATGGCTGAACCAGATTCTGCTTAGACTGGATGCGGCATTCAGGGATGCAATGGAGGAATAGCGGAAATGGATGATCCCAAACTTGCAGAGCTTCGCAGACTGGTCGGCCAGCATCAGAAGCTCGTCTACGAGGCAGTCAAGGCCGGAATGGTGGCCGAATTGCCGCATGAGAGTCAGCTCAGCGCGAAGGCAATGCAGGAACATATGCACTTGAAGCACGTCCACAATGCCCTTGAGTTCGCGGACCTGCGGGAGGGAGAGCCATACGAAATCACGGTGGGTGACGATACCGTAAACCCACTGGCCCACGTCAATAGCCATGCGGCCGTCAAAGGGCAGATCGAGCAGGATCCTTTAGTGAGGGCCGCTTTTGAAAAACTGGTGGCCACAGGAACGTCAGCTCATCACGCCGAACACGTTCTTAGTGCAATGCTGTTAGAACTCGTGTGGGAGGGCAGCCGGGACCTCGAGACTGGGAAAGATGCAGCCAAGGCTCAGTCGAACTACAACCGAAAACTTAAGAAACTCACCCAGGATTCGGCCTTTCGCAAGAAGCTCACTCGACGAATCGGGCCCGATCATTTTGTGTTCGAATAGACGGAACTATCGAAGACAAACCTCACGGACCGATTCCACGGGCCAAGCTTTAGGCTCGTACTTCATAGCTCGCAGAGCAGGTAGAGGGCAGCCAAAATCACGAATGGAGATGAATAAAAACCGGGCATCGGCCGGGGAAAGCGAAGGGAGGCGACGGTGCGGCCCCGGACGGTTCCCCCGATATGAACCAAACCATTGGCAAACATGACGGCGGCGAAAACGTAGCCGATGGGGCGCATCCAACGAGCTCCGCGTAACACAAAGATGGAAAGGCATAAGAGCAGGACGTTTACCGCTACCAAACCAGCCAGCCAACCCCTGATCGTGTAAACCGGCAAGGGCAGCCAAGGCCACCTTTGACGCAGAGCCATCACGGTAGGGTTGTAGACGGAAAGGAATCCGGTGGCGGCTTCGTCGATGACGTGCAGAGCCAACGCCACGCAGAGAGCAATCCAAGCCCAGAAGAGCTGGGCATGGGGGACTGCGGCCAAGCTGATGACCATCAAGATATGCTGTGGAATTATCATGGGCTCATCCTTTCATTTGCTTTTGTTTTACGGATGCACCGATCCCTCGCAGGTTGAATCCCGCAATGGCTTCGGCGAGATGTTCCGCCGAGGGACGCTCTTCCGGAGCTCGCGCCAGCCAGCGGTATACGGCTTCATAGACTGCGCCTGCCCAGCAACTTGCTACGACGGCAGCGTCCAGAGATGGCAAGCGGCCCGCCATCGCGCGCAGCGCTTGTTCAACACCCTTCGTATGACTTTCGATGACCTGCCGCCGCACCGCCTCCAGTTGCTTGCCCAGCCCGGAAGATTCCACAATCAAAATCCTGGCCTCCTCCGGGTTTTCCGCCAGGAAGTGGACGAGCGCAGTCACCGCCGCTTTCATTTGTGCCAGCACGTCGGGGCCGGCGGCGCGAATGGCTCCGTTGAGCGACGAAGAAATTTGCTCGCCCAGGGCTTCCAGAGCGGCCGCGAAGACATCTTCCTTATTGCCAAAATAGAAATAGAAACTGCCGACGGAACTCTTGGCCGCGCGCACGATCATCGGCACCGTTGTCGAGTGATATCCCTTCCGCCCGAAGATGCCAATGGCTGCTTTCAGCAACCTCTTCCGTCGCGCTTCTTTTCGGTCGGCCATTTTCGCGGTCGTGCGGTACGCCATCCGGAACCTCCTGCAAACTCGCATCCGGGGAGACAAGGAACACGCCGGCTCCCCGGATTGGTAATAAAATGACGTTTCATTCTATTCTTGTCAAGCGAAATTCTTCAACCCAACAATGAACAAGCTGAGGGGGTGATGAAGGATAAAAGGGGGGGCGCAGCAGGGTCGAAACAACGGGAGACTCAAACCGTCTTGGGTGGGCGGAAGTGTTTCGTCGATGCCCACAAAGAGATGGGCAAAAGGCGCGGAGTGCATCCCGAGGGCGCGCCGCATGGTATCGATCGGCGCGGTAGGTCGGGCGCTGGCCCGGAATCAGCAATACTAGACCCACCTTACATTCGGTCGGGGAGCAAACGAATGAGGCAAACAGCCGACTTTGCCGCAAACCGTGGATCAACAAAATCAATCGCTTGGCAGCCGTCCTCCGAAAATTCACATCTAACGGATTGACAAACTCAGGTCAATGCGCATAGTGTACGCCATCTTATGAAGATACTTGTACTCGGGTCCGGTGGACGGGAACACGCTTTGGCGTGGAAGCTGCATGAGAGCCAGCAGATGGAGGAACTGTATTGTGCGCCCGGGAATGCGGGCATCGCGCAGGAAGCGGAGTGCGTTCCTGTTGACCTCACGCAAACAAAGGCCATCGTGGGCCTGGCGAAGCGGTTGGGCGCGGACCTGACGATTGTCGGGCCGGAAGCGCCTTTGGTCGCCGGCGTCGTCGATGAGTTCGAAAAAGAGGGGTTGGCCATCATCGGCCCCAGCAAGGCTGCCGCACGCCTGGAGGGCAGCAAGATCTTTGCCAAGGAATTCATGCAGCGGAATAACATTCCTACCGCTCGCTTCGAGGTGGCTGAGAATTTCGAGCAAGCGGTTAATATTCTGGCGCGATTCCCGCTTCCCGTGGTGGTGAAGGCGGATGGCTTGGCAGCGGGCAAGGGGGTGGTGGTTGCCCATGACCACCTGGAGGCGGAACAGGCCGTCGAAGACTTCATGCTTCGCAAGACCTTAGGTGGCGCGGGCGATCGGGTGGTCATTGAGGAATGCCTGACCGGCGAAGAAACGTCCTTCATCGTTCTCACCGATGGCCGCGGTATTCTCCCCCTAGTACTGACCCAGGACCACAAGGCATTGCTGGATGGGGACCGGGGCCCCAATACCGGTGGCATGGGCGCCTTCAGCGATGACTCGATTCTCAGCGAGTCGCTCCACGACGAAATTCTTCGCTCCATCGTTGCTCCCACGCTGGCGGGCATGGAAATGGAAGGCTCTCCCTACCGCGGCTTTTTGTATTTCGGGCTGATGATGACGCCCGCGGGCCCCATGCTGCTGGAGTACAACGTCCGCCTGGGCGACCCCGAAACCCAGCCTATCTTGATGCGGTTGCGCTCTGACCTCGCGGACCTGTTAGTGGCGTCGCGCGAGAGCCGATTGGCAACCGTGGATGTTCATTGGAGTCCCAACCCTGCCGTCTGCGTGGTGCTAACATCCAGGGGCTATCCGGGAAAGCCGGAAGTCGACAAGGCCATTGCCGGTTATGAAGGGGTAGAATCATTGGGGGGGGTCAAGGTTTTCCATGCCGGAACGCGCGTACAGGATCATCAATTGCTTACCGCCGGGGGGCGCGTCATGGGAGTAACCGCCATCGCCGAGGACTTGCCTTCCGCCATCCAGCGCGCTTACGCAGGAGTTAACAAGCTTCAGTTTGAAGGAATGCACTACCGGAAAGACATCGGGGCAAAGGCGTTGCAGCGGGTTCCGAGGCTCCCGGCGCCCAAACGGGCGCGGGCCGCCAAAGGAGACCGCCCGTCTTCGCGCAAATAAGGCCGGATTCGTAGAGGGTTCACACCATTCCACAGGGAGGAAAGAAAAGATGGCTGAGAAGCCACTCGTTGGCATCGTTATGGGCAGCGACACGGACCTGCCTGTCATGGCCGAGACCGCCGCAACCTTGAAGAAATTCCAGATCCCCTTTGAAATTGAAATCACTTCCGCACATCGGTCGCCCGTGCGCACCTCCGAATACGCGCGCACAGCGGTTCAGCGGGGCCTCAAGGCAATCATTGTGGGGGCCGGCGGGGCGTCGCACCTGGCCGGAGTGATCGCCGCGGAAACCATCCTGCCGGTAATTGGCGTCCCCATGGCCACCACCACGCTCGCGGGGCTCGACGCCTTGTTGTCCACGGTTCAGATGCCGGGCGGCGTGCCGGTGGCGTGTACGGCCATCGGGAAGCCCGGCGCGATTAACGCCGCAATTTTCGCCGCGCAAATCATCGCCACTTGTGACCCCGCTATGGCGCAAAAACTTGTTGAACATAAGGAACACTTGGCGCGCGCTGTGGCCGAGAAATCGGAAAAGCTCAAACGCGAATTCCAAGTGTAGTAACGAGTGACAAGTGACGAGTGACGAGCTGGAATGAGCCACCTCACGTGACTTTTTCCCTCTTGACTTGTCACTGCACTATCGTACTTGCTCGTCACTTGTCACTTTTCACTCGTCACTGAAGTACGGAGCTCTTGTGTTTATTGGCCACTTCGGAGTAGCGCTCGCGGCGAAGAAGGTGGCGCCGCGCACCTCCCTCGGAACCCTGGTGATGGCGGCGCAATTCGTGGACCTGCTCTGGCCGCTCTTTCTTCTCATGGGCATCGAGCGGGTGATCATTGCGCCGGGCAACACCGCGGTGACGCCGCTGGATTTTATCTCTTACCCGCTTTCTCACAGCTTCCTCGCAGATTTTGGCTGGGCTTGCCTTTTCGCGGGTATTTACAAGATAGTTAAGCGTGACTCACGGGGGGCCATCTGCCTGTGGTTCGTGCTTATCAGTCACTGGGTGCTCGACGCACTCAGCCACCGGCCCGACCTTCCACTTTATCCCGGCAGTTCGACGTATGTGGGCCTGGGGCTTTGGAACTCACGTGCGGCGACAATCTACGTGGAAAGTGCGATTTTCGCACTCGGTGCGGTGATTTATGGAAGAGCCACTTGTCCCCGCGACCGCATCGGCTCCCTTGCCTTCCGGTCATTTATCGCCCTATTGTTGCTGTTTTACCTTCTCAATGTTTTCGGCCCTCCGCCACCCAGCGAGAAGGCAGTCGCTTACGCGGCTCTCGGTATGTGGTTGTTTGTCGTCTGGGCCTACTGGCTGGACCGCCACCGGTTGGCGAACCCCCCCTCGCCCCGACCTCATTGCCATCAGCCCTGTTTCCGACCATAATCTTGGACCGTGAGTTGTCGGCCCGAGATGGATCCTCTTTCCGGCGGTTCGCCGACACTTCTCGATGATTGACGGGCGCCTGGGGAAATACGGTGAAAGGCACAAAGCATAGGGCGCGGAGCCGATAAACAAATGTCCAAACGATTATGGTATGCACTCCTTACCGTGTTGTTGTCCTTGCCGCTGGTCATAGCCGTGCGGGAGCAATCAGTATCCGCACCCTATCCCCTGGCAAACGAAAAAACCTTTCATTGGCCAAATGGGAAACGGGTTGCGGTAAGCCTATCATTTGACGACGCGCGCATGAGTCAAGTCGATCGAGGCTTGGACCTGCTGAACCCCACCGGGGTCAAGGTCACCTTCTTTGTTACCCCAGACGGTGTGAAGAAGCGGTTGGAGGGCTGGAAGCGCGCGGTGGCCAGCGGCCACGAAATCGGAAGTCACAGCGTTAGTCATCCTTGCACAGGCAATTTCCCCTGGTCTTCCCAGAATGCGCTGGAAAACTACACCCTGGAGCAGATGTCTCAACAACTGGATGAAGCGAATGCCGAGATTCAAACTCTTCTTGGTGTGCGCATGGTGACCTTCGCTTATCCCTGTGGCCAGAAGTTTGTTGGGAGGGGCCGCCAATTGAAAAGCTATGTCCCTCTTATTACTGAAAAGTTTTTGGTAGGACGCGGCTTCTTTGACGAGTATTTTAATGACCCGGCTTTTTGCGATTTGGCGCAAGCCGGCGGGACTGTCTCCGACGATTTGGATTACATCCAGTTGGTGAAACTGATTTCCCAGGCCGCCTCCCAAGGCGGGTGGATCATTTTTGCCGGCCATGAGATCGGGGAAAAGGGGTTTCAGACTACGGACGCGGTCGCTCTGGCAGCTCTCTGCAAGTACATGCAGGATCCGGCCAATGGGGTCTGGGTTGACACCGTCGAGAGAATCGGCAGTTACGTTCAGCAGCAGCGCGCGGGCCGAAGTGAATAAGACGATACTTTGCCGCCGCACCTTGCGCCCTGCTCGCTGTCCTGCTCGCAGTTCGACTTGACTCCCACAAAGCGAACCGTTATCTTCTTAGATAACAAACCTGTGAAGAGCCCTTTGCGGGCGAGAAACTGGGCGCAGAAAGCGGTAACCCGATGTCCAAGCCATTATCCGCAGTTGATTGCATTGGCCCGGCATTTTCCCAGACCAGACAACAACTTTTCTCCCCCTTTCGACTCCAGCGCTGGACCCGCTTGGCCCTCGTTTGCCTGATCCTCGGTGACTTCGCCGGTGGGGGTGGTGGGTCTCCGGGGGGGAGGTTCAATTTCCCTGTATCACAAGGCAAGGGCGGCAAAAGTTTATTTGCTATCCCCAATATTGATTGGGACAAGATTCTCCCTTGGCTGCCCTGGATTCTTGGAGGCGTTGCTCTGGTGGTCGCGCTCATTTTACTTTGGATTTACATCGCCTCGGTGTATCGCTTCGTGCTCTTTGATTCTGTTCTTTATGATCGCTGCGAGCTGAAAGGGTGTTGGAGGCGTTGGGAGCCGAGTGGCCGAAGCTTTTTCTATTGGAGTCTCACCATCCTTGTTGGGTTCTTGGCTGGGTATGCCGTGCTGATCGGGACTCCGCTGCTCATCGCTTGGCGCGCGGGATTGTTTCGCCATCCGGGCGAACACGTCGTGACGCTGATTCTCGGCGGTGGCGCGATTTTCCTGCTCATGCTGGCATTCTTCGTGTTGGGCGCGGTTGCCGCCCTCTTCGCCAAGGATTTCTGCGTGCCCATTATGGCGATGGAAAAAGTGGGCGTGCTTGACGCCTGGCGGCGCCTGCTCCCCATGCTGGCAGCGGAGAAGATGGCATTCACCGGCTATGTGTTGATGAAAATTGTTTTGTCGATAGGGAGCGCGATCATTTTCGGAATCATCACGGTCATCGCTCTAGTTGTGCTGCTTATTCCTTTGGGGATCATGGCTCTTATTATTTTCTTTGGAGGTAAAGCCCTCGGGCTTTCTTTTGACGTCGCCACAATCAGCATTCTCGTGGTGTTGGGTGGCATCATTCTTATGGGCATTATCTATTTGATTGCCCTCATCAGTACGCCTGCCATGGTCTTCTTTCAATCTTACGTGCTCCGCTTTATGGGCTCCCGCTACCCGGCGCTGGGCACTGTGCTCTTCCCTCCCCCGCCAGAAACTCCGCCGCCACCTTCCCTCGGCGAACCACCGATACTCGAGCCATCGGTCGGGTGAACGACTGATCGGGTGAACCGATGATTTGTTCACCCGATTATTTTCTCGCCCGGCTTCCTGGTTTTACGGCGGGAATTCCTGCCTGGCATAGCGGGCACTCGGCGGGTTTGTAATTTTGAATTTTGAGAGTGATGAGCGCGGCCTTGGGAAGGCCCAGGTCTGCTGTCCCGCCGCTGCGATCGATCAAGGCGCCCGCCCCCACCACCTTGCCGCCCGCTTGTTCGACGCAGTGAATTGTCTCGCGGGTGGAAAGTCCCGTGGTGATGACGTCTTCCACCACCAGCGTGGGTTCACCCGGCTCCACGCTGAAGCCGCGGCGCAGCGTCATGACGCCTTCTTGCCGCTCGGTGAAAAGCGCCCGCACACCGAGGGCTCGAGCCACTTCGTGAGCCACCAGGACGCCCCCAAGCGCCGGCGCGGCCACGACCGATGCTCCCAGATGACGCAGTTGGCCGGCCAATTGTGAACACAATTGCTCCGCCACGCGCGGATGTTGCAGCACCAGCGCGCATTGCACGTAGCGGTCGCTGTGGAGGCCGGAAGAAAGAATGAAGTGTCCTTCCAGAAGGGCCGAGTGCTTGCGAAATATATCAAGGATGTCGTTTTCGGTCATGATTGATGAGCCTGTAGCGAATTGGGAGTCCGCGCCTGTTGCATCTCCCGGGCAATGGCGTCCGCTGCGGCAGCGGGGTCTGTAGCGCCGGTTATGGGCCTTCCGATGACGAGGTAGTCTGCCCCGGCGCGGATGGCACTCCCGGGAGTAGCGGTACGCGCCTGGTCATCATTCGCGCCCGCGGCCGGACGAATGCCCGGAGTGACAATCAGGAAGTTGGAACCACACGCTTGGCGGATGACGGCGATCTCACGCGGGGATGCCACCACGCCATCCGCGCCGGCGGACTGCGCAAGCCGCGCCAACCGGACGACAACTTCTTCCGGGGAGCCCAGGAATCCCACCTCGGCCAAATCTTCCGCGCCGAGGCTGGTCAGGGCCGTGACCGCCAGCACGCGAGTGGGCTGGGCCACGCCCCTTGCCTTCGCCGCTGCGCGCACACCCTCCACCGCTGCCTCCATCATCTTGCGGCCGCCCGAGGCGTGCACCGTCAGCAGGCTTACCTCCAGCATCTCCGCCTGATGCGCGGCGGCACGCACGGTGTTGGGAATGTCGTGGAACTTGAGATCAAGAAAGACTTGTTCCCCCAAGGCCACGAGATCGCGAGCCACCGCCGGGCCCGCCGCCGTGAACAGCTCTTTCCCCACCTTGAACATCCCCACGTGGCCGTGGAGCTTTTGCGCAACTCGCAATGCGGCCTCGGCGCTCGGGACATCCAGCGCCACAATGATCTTTTCTTTTGTCGGCATGGTTGTCATTTTAGTGGAAGGCCACTCTTTCGTCAATTCCTTCAAATTCAGCATAACCGCATTTCTTTTCTATAATATCTCAGCATACCGGCTCACGTGTGCACTTGCGCCACCTTGATGTCCGATTTCCGAGGTTATTTGCTTTATTTACAATAACATCTCAGGGTTTTTGATAACCCCTTTTGTTTCATCAACATCTCAGGGTGGATGACATTTTATCGAACCCGTGTCTTTTGTTTTCAATAACATCTGGGGAGCTACCTCCATTTTTCATCATCGACCCGACCCAACTTGCCGTTCTTCATTTTGGTGAGCATTTCCGTGATTCTGAGGACTTGCCGCATATTGGAATCTTCCCACCTCTGCATGAGCATGATGGGGCCGCTCCGATCATGTGGCGCCATCAGGGAATCCAAACCGTGGCGCGAGTGGATGGACCCCTCCGATTCCCCCTCGCCATCAATCGATTTGGGATTGATCCTGGCAAATTGCTGGATCATCATCAGGTTCAGGTTCTGCCGTTCTTCTTTGCGCAGTTCTTCATCGTCCGGCAGCGTGCCTTCCGCGTCCGGGTCCGAGCCGTCGATCACGGGTCCGGCGTCTTCCGTCCCCGGCTCCATCAAGCGCCGCATAGAAACCAGGATCGAGTTCTCCTCGCTGCCGGGTTCCAGCGGACGGTCGCCGTAAAGCTCGTCGAAGATCTCGAAATCCTCAGGGCGAGTGAAGCGGCCTGGCTGGTTAAGCTCGGAGGCAAGGGAGATCAGTTTATTGGCCTTCGCTTTCAGCACCCGGTCAACGACTTGCAAGAGATTGGGCTTGGGCAAGGACCGCTGGAGTTGCTCCACCGTCAAGCTTTCCTGGACGCGGTCGGCGCGCTCCATACGCCATAGGGCGCGGGCCAGGCGCATCACCAACCTCATCTCCATTTGATTGGCGGGCTGCCAGATTTCGGTCAGGGAATCCACCAGGTATTCGAACCGTTCTGGGTCTTCCCCCAAGGCCGCCAGGATTTCGCTCTGTGCCTGGGAGTAAAACCCATGGCGCAAATTCGCGGCAGCCGCCCGCGCCTTGCCCTCGGATGTTCGCGCCCCTCGCGAGCGCCGGCCATTGGCGCGACTTGATGCAATTCTTTTCTCTGTCATCTTGGGTCTTTTCGTTAACGACATCTCAGCCTCCTGATTGTGGCAGACGGCTCATCCGCTATTGCCGTCACGCTCTCGAGCGAGCCGTCCTGCGGGTAAGGATATTGAGGGAGTGAACGTGCGGCAGGTCATGAGTACGCCGTTCATGCCACAATTCTAGCCCATGCACCTACGTATTGTCAAGAGATATTTTGAACATTTGGTAATCAAACAAGAAAATAATTTTGATAAAACGCAGATTTTTGGGTTTAAGGGACATTGTGTCCGCACGCGTCGGCGCGCGCCGCTTGCAGCGCCGATCTCAGATCGCCGCACGGCGGTTGGAGACCGCGGCTCCAGGAGACCATCGCGGCGATCGTCGAATGCCCGTCTCAACGATACTTGTGGGAATGGAGCAACGCCTTGACCTCGTCGTGATTCCCCAGGAAAGATACGAACAGTTCAGATGGCCGGTCCTGAAAAATGAAGCGTAACGAAACATTGCCGCGACACCCGAAAATCTTATTGCCCAGTTTCCGAATTCCGAGGCCACTGTGCACGTGCGGCCGGCCAAAGGTCTCTGGTAGCTCACACAGCGCTAAAGGACACTCGGCTCTTTCGTTCTTCGGCAGGTTCTGTAAGCGTCGTAACACCGCGGGGTCAATCGAGAGGAGCTTACTCAAGCATGTGCCTCAGTTGCTCGGTCGAAACGGTCACCAATTTCCCCGACCGTTTGAGTCGGCGATAACGTTTTTCGGTGGCATCCGCTAACGCCGCGACCTGGTCCGGCGTCGCCGCGTATTCGCGCTGTGCGTAATCGGTGGATTCCACCTCGACCCTGCGCAGCGCAATGATTTCCGCGCCGCGGATAATCCCGATGTCTTGCCCGTTGGCAGCAGCATCAAGCCAGCGACTCAGATTCTTCTTAGCATCCGTAATCGTTAGAGTCTTCATAGAGTTCTTATAAAGTCTTTAACGCGCCTTGTCAATTCCCGTTCAACCTGGTTCAGCCCCCACCGCGCGGAGTTTCGGGCTGATCATCGCTTGCACCCTTTCCGAAAAGCTCGCAAAATTCATCCGAGGATTTGCGCAGCTCGAGCCAATCCGCGAACAGGTCCGGAGTCTCCAGCCACACCTGGTACCAGCTCGCGATTTCATGTTTCTCCTGGCGCTTCGGAGCTTGGACGCGCGGGTTGGCGGCGAGGCTTCGGGCGCGCAGTTTGCCTTTTCTCACCAGCGCGCGGACCATCGACATCCCAAGGTGATCCGCAGCGCTTGAATACTCGCGAAAAATCGCATCGAGCCGCAGCAAGGATTGTTCGGCGCTGGCCAAATCGTGAAATCCCAGCACGCCCTTTAGCCGGCTGGCATAAGGTTCCGGCATGACCGGATCGGAATAGCGGTCCTCGTACCGAACCTCGTACCCGGCCTCGCGCAGGATCGAGGCAATGTATCCGAGCGAAGTTCTGTCGCCGGGGCCGAGGCAGCGGCGAAGTTCGTTGCGGGCCGCATAAAGATCGCCTACCTCGAGAGGGCGCTTGCCACGCCCATGGAAGAAATCAAGAAGGATCTGTTTTTTGCTCTGAGGGGGAGGCATGTTTTAGTCCGGGAGGCGACCTGCGGAAGACGGTAGAAGGTAAACAGAAGACGGTAAACGGCAAACACGGGGCGGCGTTCAACGCCGTTATGCTGTATTCCGTCTACCGTCTACCGTCTACCTTCGACCGTCTCCGAACTCCTGCTTCCCTCCTATACCGTGCCACGTTGCGCTGATGTTCATCAAGGGACTTGGCAAAAACGTGGCCGCCGTGATTATTGCTCACGAAATAGAGCGAGTTGCCGTCTGCCGGGTGAAACGCGGCACGAAGCGAGCTTTCTCCTGGATTGGCTATCGGTCCGGGCGGCAAGCCGGCGTGGCGATAAGTATTAAAGGGCGAATCGAAATTCAAGTCGCTCACGCGGATGGTCCCAATGGGGCGATCGGCAAGACGCGCCGCGTAAATCACTGTGGGGTCGCACTGAAGCAGCATGCCTTTTTCGAGCCGACGCGTAAAGACTCCGGCCACCACCGGGCGCTCCGCGGGGTCGGGGGTCTCCTTCTCCACCAGCGAAGCCAAGGTGGCCGCATAGTGCAGGCTCTCCGAGCCGGGAACGAACTCATCGTGAAACCGTGTCTGCATCACATGCCGGAAGCGAGCGACCATGGTGGCAATGACCGCGTCTGCTGTAACTCCGCGGGGGAATCGATAAGTATCGGGGAAGAGGTAGCCCTCGAGCGTGGGAGCTTTAGGATCCAGATCGTGGATCAGCGAGGTTTGCTCCGTCTTGCGGAGAAAATCAGCAGGGTCAATCGCCATACGCTCGGAGAGAATGTGCGCGATATCGAAGCGGTCTGAGCCTTCGGGAACTACCGCCGAATAGAGATACACATCCCCCGCCACCAATTTCCGGTACACATCAATGGGGCGCAAGGGCCGGTCGAAAAGGTATTCACCGGCTTTCAGGCGGCGGTGATAGCGCCCCATCCAGTAGCGGGGGAGAAACGGCCACCGATGGGCAAGGACGCCCCGATCCACCAGAAGGCCGGCAATCGCGGGCGCGCCCATGCCGGGAGGAATTTCGAGCATCTCGCGGCCCGCAAAACCGCGGTACGGGCGGTAGAGGTCCCATACCCCCCAGGCCGCGCCCGCCAGGCACAACACCACGAACATCGCTGCGAGTTTGCGCTTCATCCCTCGGCTGCGCTCCCCCGGCTACGCTCGTTTTCAAGATAATCCAGATAGCTTTGCAGGAGCAGCACCGCCGCCAAGCGATCCACGGCGCGCTGGCGTTTGCCGATGCTCAAGCCCGCCTCGCGCAGGGTTCGATTTGCCTCGAGGCTCGTCAGTCGCTCGTCGCGCAATTCCACCGGGCAGGGCAAGCGCCGGCGAAGCTTTTCTGCGAATTCGGCGACAAGCTGCGACATCGAGGTTTCGCCGCCACTGTGACCAATGGGGTTTCCCACCAGCACCTTCTCCACCGCATATTCTTCGACGAGCGAGCGCAGCCGCTCTAAATCATCGGCAATGCGCGTCCGTTCGAGCGTGGGCAGGCCCTGCGCCGTCATCCCGAGCGCGTCCGACACTGCCAGGCCCATGCGCTTCGTACCGAAATCAATAGCCAAAATGCGTGGAATCACTGTGGTGTGCGTCCGCCGATGTCAGCCGCTATTTCGCGGCGATCCCGCGATGCTCTATGGCTGCCGGGATTTGATGATACACCCAACGAGCAAAATCGCGGCAGGATGGAGGGAGCTTTCCCCCATCCCCGTGAATGGAATCGACATACCTTTGCAGTTGTTTATGTTGGGTTCCAATGCTTAATGCAGGTGCCGCTCAGCTTGAAACTTCCGCCGCCTCGTCTGCGGACTCCCCCACCTTCGTGGGCCGGTCGGCGAGTTCCAGGGTCACGGCTTTTTCGTTGCAGCAGGTGTAGCGGTCGCAGCGCAGGCAATCACGCCAGACTTTGGTGGGGAACCTTTCCCGTGGAACTTCATGAAATCCCAACTTTGCAAAAAATATGGGGGCGATCGTGAGGGCGAACACGGTCTTCAGGCCGAAGGCCTCGGCTTCATTAAGGAGCGCTTCCGTAATCTCCCTGCCGATGCCTTTGGCTTTCAGTGTTTCATCCACACACAACGAGCGGATTTCCGCGACGTCCTGGTTATAGAGCTTCAGCGCGCCGCACCCCACCAGTCTGCCCTCTTCCTCGGCCACCACGGTGAACTCCCACACGTTTTCGTAAAGGTCGGTCAACGTGCGAGGCAGCATGATGCGCTCCTCGGCATAGTGATTAATCAGACGATGGACCTCAGGCACATCATTCAATTTGGCTTTACGAATCGTCAACTGCGTAACCTCATTCTAGGGGCTGGGGACTGGGGACTGGGTTTGGCTTTTCCCCAGCCCCTAGCCCCCAACCCCCAGAACCCAACTAAGCGTGCGCATCCTGCATGAGCAAAAGCATGAGTGCCTTTTGCGCGTGCAGCCGGTTCTCCGCCTGGTCGTACACCACGGACTGGGGCGAATCGATAACCTCGTCCGTAACCTCCTGGCCGCGGTGAGCCGGAAGGCAATGCAAGAACAGTGCCGCGGGATCAGCAAACGCCATCAGATCCTTGGTCACACGGTAAGGCGCAAACACCTGGTTGCGCAAATGCGCGGCGTGTTCCTGGCCCATGCTGGTCCAAACATCGGTATAGACCGCGTGTGCCCCCGCCACCGCTTGAACGGGATCGTGGAAAGCCTCGACGGTCGAGCCGGTCTCCGCCGCAAGGGCGCGGGCCGTTTGCAAGACCTCCGGCTTGGGCTCGTAACCCGGCGGCGTCGCGACGCGAACCGATGCTCCGAGCTTCGCTCCCAGAATCATCAACGAGTGGCACACGTTGTTGCCATCGCCGACGAAGGCCATCTTCAACCCCCGCAGATCACCAAATTTCTCGTGCAAGGTAAAGTAATCCGCCAGCGCCTGACAGGGGTGGCAGAGGTCGGTCAGCGCGTTGATGACGGGGATGGAGGCGTTGGCGGCCAACTCCAGAACGGATTCATGCGCGAAGGTCCGGGCCACGATGCCATGCACCCAGCGCTCGAGGTTGCGAGCGATGTCCTTGATGGCTTCGCGCTCGCCGAGGCGGGGTTTGGTGTGTTCCAGGTAGACGGCAAAACCACCCAGGCTGGTGATTCCGACTTCAAAGGTAGTGCGAGTCCGCAGCGAGGGCTTTTCGAAGATCATCGCCAGTTGCTTGCCGCGCAACGCGTGCGAATATTTTCCCGGAGTTGCCTTGACTCGCTCGGAGAGATCGAAGAGGAGCTTCAGGTCACCTTGGGTCAAATCTGGATCAGCCAGGAGATCCGGAACACTCAGGGTTTCCGGTTTCTTGATCGTTGACGTCATCGTCATCACCGCCATTATGCGTGTACCCCCCTCATTGTGGCCGCCGGCTCGAGCGCTGCCAGGACCGGCCTTAAAATTCCTATCGCTTCGTCGACGTGCTGCTTTTCAATTATCAAAGGCGGCAGGAAGCGCAGCACTTTCTCCTGCGTGCAGTTCAAGAGCAAGCCGCCTTCCAGCGCCTGCCGCCCCACGGACTTTCCTGAGGTCATCAATTCCACTGCCATCATCAGCCCGTCGCCGCGAACTTCCTGAATCACCGGAAGGTCCGCGCGCAACTTTTCCAGCTCCTTGCGGAAGTAAGCTCCCACCTCTTTCACCTGGGCAAGGAAGCCCGGGCGTTCGAGAATCTCCAGAACTCTTAGTGCCAGGCGGCATTGCAGCGGTCCGCCCCCAAACGTAGTTCCATGCATGCCGGGGGAAAAAGCCTGCGCCACTTCCTCGCGTGCCAGAATGGCAGCCAGCGGCAGGCCCGCGGCCAGAGGTTTGGCCACCAACACGATGTCGGGCTGCAAACCGAACTTGGTATAAGCAAAAAAGCGGCCCGTGCGCCCCAACCCGCACTGGATCTCATCGCAAATCAACAGCGCCCCGTGGGTGTGGCAAAGTTCGGCCGCCGCCTTCAGGAAATCCTCACGAATTTCCACTACGCCGCCTTCGCCCTGAATCACTTCCACCAGCACTGCCGCGACCTGAGGCGTAAAGCTTTCGCGCAGGTGCGCCGTGTCGTTCAGGCGGACGAACCGGACGCCCGGGGGCAGGGGTTCAAAAGGCTCGCGATACTTCTTCGTCCAGGTGGCCGAAAGCGCTCCAAACGTGCGCCCGTGAAATGAGTTTTCAAGCGCCAGAATCTCAAAACGCTCGAAAGGCCCCGGCGCGGCGTGCTGGCGGGCGTAGGCGCGCACCAGTTTCATCGCCCCCTCAATAGCTTCCGTGCCGGAGTTGGCGAAGAAGGCGCGATCCATGCCGGAAAGGCGCGTCAACTTCTCCGCCAGCGGCGCCTGGTAGGGGTGGTAGAGTAAGTTGGAAACATGCAACAGGGTTTCCGCTTTGTCCCGCAGCGTGGCCATGATTTCCGGGTGGTTGTAACCCAGCGAATTCACCGCCAAGCCCCCGAGGAAATCCAGATACTTCTTCCCCGTCTCGTCGTAGATGTAACACCCTTCGCCGCGCACGGCGAGGATTGGCATCCGATCATACGTCGGGATCAGCACGTGCTTTTCGAGTTCAACTATCTGGTCGCGGTTCATGAGCCCTTCACAATCCGGGTTCCGGCAGTTTTCCCTTTTTCGATCGCGCGAAGCAACGCGTTAGGAGCTGTGGTCGAAAGGATGTCCACTTCGCCCACGTTTTGGCGCAGCGTCCGTGCGCAAGAGAGCAGCTTTGGTATCATCCCGTCGCGAACAACTCCCTCGCTTATCAAACGGCCGATGTCTCCCAGTTTCACCACCGGGAGCAGGTGCTTTTCCGCGTCCCAGACTCCGCCGGATTCGGTGAGGTAGAGCAGCCGGTCAGCTCCGAGCGCCACGGCCAGCGACGCCGCCAGGTCGTCGGCATTGATATTCAAAAACTCGCCGCGGGCGTTCACTCCCAAGCTGGCCACCACAGGAACCATACCGCCGCGCAGGGCGAGGTCGAGCACCGTGGTCTTGACCTTGTGTGGGCGGCCGACGAAGCCCAGGTCCTGCCTGCTCCCATTCGTGCCCACCAACAGCTTGCGCGCGCGCACCAGGCTGCCGTCGCCCCCGCAAAGTCCCAGCGCGGGCTGCCGCAGGTTCTCCAGCGCCGCAACCCACTGCTTATTCACCAGTCCCGCCAGCACCATCATGGCCACGTCGCGCGTGGCGGCGTCGGTTATACGCAAGCCCTGGTGAAACTCCGTGGCGATCCCCATGCGCTCGAGGGTGCACGTCAGCACCTTGCCGCCGCCATGCACCACCACCACGGAATGGCCGGCGCGGTGAATCGCCGCGATCTGCCGCGCCAGATCCTTGCGGCCCTTCGGGTCTTCCGCGCCGTGCCCGCCGATTTTGATGACTAACTTCATGCCCTTAAATCTCAAATCTGAAATTTCAAATCTCAAATCTGCAATCTCGAATTTCGAATCTCGAATCTCAAATTTGAAATCTCAGATCTCAAATCTCAAATTTCAAATCTCAGAGCTGAAAGCTCAGATTTCAAATTGAAAATCTCAAACCTCAAATTTGAATTTCAAATTTCAAATCTGAGATTTGAGATTTTCAGCGCAAGCCTGTTTCTTGCGGGAATCCGAACATCACGTTCATGTTCTGGACCGCTTGCCCCGCCGCACCCTTCCCTAGGTTGTCAAGAGTGGAGACCAGAATAAGCCGCCCTGTGGGCTCATCGAGCGCAAAACCAATGTCGGCATACTGCGTATTCGCCACGCCCAGAATTTCCGGCATCGTTCCCGCCGGATAAATGCGCACCATGGGCGCCCCTGCGTAGAAATCCTTGAAGAGCGTTTCCACGTCGCTCACCTTGCGCTGCGGCGAGAGGCGCAAATAAATCGTGGTCAGGATGCCCCGTGTAATCGGCAGAAGATGGGGCGTAAAAATAAAATCCCTGGGCGAGAGAGCCAGTTCCTGAAGCATCTCCGGCAAATGGCGGTGATGGAAGATGCCATAAGCCCTCAGGTTTTCGTTGACCTCGGGAAAATGCAGCTTCTCGCTGGGCTTGCGGCCGGCGCCGGTAACGCCGGATTTCGAATCGGCAATAATCCCGGCGTGAACATCCACCCAGCCGGCTTTCAAAAGAGGGGCGACGGCCAGGATCACCGATGTCGGATAACATCCGGGGTTCGAAACCAACCGCGCCTTGGCTATCTCGGCCGCATGAAATTCCGGAATGCCGTAAACCGCCTCGTCCAGCGCCTCTTTGGCGTGGTGATCGAAGCTGTACCAATGTGCGTATGCCGCGGGGTCTTTCAGCCGGAAGGCTCCGCTCAAGTCCACCACGCGCAAGCCGCTCTCGAGGAGGCGTGGTACGATTTGGTACGAGGTTTCGTGCGGCGTGGCAAGAAAAACCACGTCCGATCCCGAGTTCACGACTTGTTCGACATCGAGGGGTTCGCAGAGGACGGAGAAGCGTCCGCGCAACTTGGGATGGGAGTGTTCTATTGCGAAGGCCTTCTTGCCGTCCCTGGCCGACGACATCAGGCAGGCGACGGATGCGGCGGGATGGCGGGCGAGGATGGTTAAGAGTTCGCACCCCGCATAACCTGTGGCGCCAATCACCGCGGCGTGAACCACAGCATGCATGGGCGAATCAGCCCCGGCCCCCAACGAAGCTTTTGTTTCAGCCGCCGTATTCAATGTTTCCGTCTACCCACGTCTCTTTAAGGAATATTTATACAACGCTTGTATAAATATACCTTTTTATACCGGATGGGTGATTTCCTGTCAAGAAAAATGTTGATCGCTGAAGGATTTGGGGCGGATTTTTCCCCCGTCGGCAGTAAGCACGTAGTGGGTCAAATTGGTGTTGTAGCGGCGAGTTCACCTCGCCATACCGACGTAGCGGCGAGTTTACCTCGCCATGGTGGCGTAAAGCCGCCTTTACGTCCAATTGGCTCGGCAACGAGCCAGATGGAAACCGCCACGATGGCGGCGTCGGGTAAAGTATAATGTCGGTGTCGCGCTCTATCCGATGAAAGACGTTCTTATTCTAATGCGCGTTCAAGTTGAGACTAACAATCCAAGGCCAAGCCGTGAGACTGCGCAAGCGCTGCGGGTCTGCAGCGAGCCGGGGCAATCCCTGGTGCAACTGGCGGATGACGGC
>Ga0187868_1000574_pt1 | contig 29378 bp, 24 predicted proteins | sample June2016WEW_13_4_FD_133014 | JGI IMG/M metagenome (GOLD analysis project Ga0187868, IMG submission 133014) | Peatland microbial communities from SPRUCE experiment site at the Marcell Experimental Forest, Minnesota, USA - June2016WEW_13_40 | ecosystem: Environmental > Terrestrial > Soil >... | reverse complement strand
TTTCATTTTTCTTTCTCTTCCTGAATGTTGGATTCCTATTGTCGCACGACATAATATATAACTTTTTGAAAAATTCATTAACGTTAATTGTCAATTTTAACGCAGCTTTTGCAAAGTCAACTTGACAAAGCTTGTGAAGTTTAGTTAGGTAGCGCGCAGAGGATGAAAAACAGAAGAATTAGCGACTAACCCATATTCGGCAATAGTGCGCGCTTAAATACTTTGAATTACATAGTGTTAAGTAGAATAACTTGGCGTAACATGTGATAATATGGTAAAAAGCGTGATAAACCTTACCGAAAGGGAAAGCAGGATAATCAACATAGTGAAGGCAAAGTACGGTCTCAAGGATAAAAGTCAGGCTTTGAGCATAATACTCAAACGCTACGAGGAATGCGAGCTTGAGCCGCAACTCAGACCAGAGTTTATCAGTGAAATGGAGGAAGCCAGAAAGAAGGGTAAATTTGTAGAAGTAAAAGACTTTGCAAAAGAGTTTGGAATAGAGTGATTTCTTGTACTGCTTGGAAATCGAAGAAGAAGTCATCAAGACATTCAGAAAGCTAGGCAAAAAGGACAGAATGCAGTTAGAGGCAGTGAATAAGAAGATTCAGCAAATATTAGATGATCCATTGCAGTTCAAACCTCTAAAACACCCCCTCGAAGGGCTTAGAAGGGTTCCTGTGGGATCCTTTGTTCTTATATACGAAGTATTCGAAAATCCTAAGAGAGTTCGAGTTTTGAAGTATAAGCATCATGATGAAGCTTGCGTTTAAGGCGCAAATTTCTGCTTTTCTAATTTTCCGTGTCTGATAGGCAAAGTTAAGCGCGCGCCATGCTTGCTAGTCAATGGGAGCTGCATCCCAGCCCAGAATGGCGTCAGCGATGGATCAATGAGGCAGAGAAGTGGCAGGATACTATTCCAGAGGCAAAAGCGTTATTGAAAAAAGTTTGCAAGTAAAGCGCTGGTCACGGTTAGGTGCTCGTTATCTCCGTTTTTAGTGGAGAATGATGACGGCACAGAATTAAAATAAGGAATCGAACCAGCACAGAGCGCGCCAAGCGGATTGATATATTCTGTTTTTCCCTATGGTTCAGCTGGTTGGGCGGGATCTATGACTTCCTATAGACTGCGGAAGTCAAAAGTCGCGGGTGGCAGTTTCTTGCGTGACTCTTTTCTATTTTAATGGGTTTCTTTTTATTTCTTTGATTTGGTCGAAGTCTGCATCGTCGCTTAGTATTGTTTTTATTTTCTTGCTAAGTGCTGATGCGATGTGGATTGAGTCTCTTGGGCTCAGTTTATATTTGCCTATTAGTGCTTGAGCTTGCGTTATTACTTCTTCATCGACGTTTATGAATTTTAGGTTGGGGAAGCCGAATAGTTTTTGTCCTTGAGCTATGCCGTCGGTTTTGCCTAACAGTTTAGTGGCTACCCAAACGACTTCATCCCAGGTTAATGTTGATGTTGAGGCGAGCCGTGTTCCATTTTCGATCTCTACAAGTATTTCTTTGGCTTTCTTTGCTTTTGGCTCCGAGTCTGGGGAATATAAGGCTGAGAAAAGGAATACGTTAGAGTCAACGTATTGCATGTCTTTGTGCTACCTCTTCGTTTATTATTTCTTTGATGTTGACAACATTTTTTAGTTTTGGGGCATGTGTCGAAGTGTAATATTCGGTGTAACTGCCCTCGATTTTTGGTTTGCTTATGATTATTTCATCACCTCTAATTTCTAAAATCACTTCAACTCCGGGCTTCAGACCCAATGCATCCCTTAATTGTTTAGGGATAACTACTTGACCTTTTTGTCCAACATTTTTCCTTGGCATGTGGGATACCACTTAGTAACCTTATCCAACTTAAATTTATACTTTCCCACTAATAAGTGCCACTAAAGTTTCATAAACAGTGTGCTTGTTTTATGGTACACTTAACCTTGATGCTCAAAAAAGCCCCTGACTTAAAGCCAGAACTTCGCTATGCTGCATAGTCAATGGGAGCTGCATCCCAGCCCAGAATGGCGTCAGCGATGGATTAATGAGGCGGAGAAGTGGCAGGATAGATTCCAGAAGCCAAAGTGTTCTTGAAAAAAGTTTGCAGTAAAGCGTCTTGTTATGTTAGGGGCTGTTACCTCTTTTTTTGGAAAATGATAACAGCCCAGGATTCAAATAAGATTTAGTTGAGAAGGTTATACAAAAAAATGTTGGCGATGCAGAGCCTGTTTTTGGATTGACTACTTTCACTTAGGTATTTGTTTTATTTAAGCTAGCATATAATAGGGTATTCATGTTTTCTACTATGCTCAATAGTTTTTTGGATCGCGTATTTTTTATCTTAGTCCAATTTGATGGGAATTGTTGTCTTGTTTTGCGAATAAAGGGGTTTGCGCGAAAGTTGGAATTTAGTGGGGCGGACTGAGCTGGAAGTGGTAAATTTAGACTTATGTTGGTGAGTGCGCGTTCGCTTTTAAGGAAGTGTATTTGTGTGCTACTCAAAGACTGGGCTTCTCGCATGTGGTAATGTTTATTAATACTTAAGACTTATGATATAAAACAAAGGGAACGCATCGTGGAATTTCCAAAACTGCCCAAAGCTGCATTAATAGCCATTGCAGTAGCTGGAATACTTCTAACTGTAACAGCAGCCGCAGTGCTTAGCGCTAATCAAACCGTTCCCCTAAACGGAACAATAACAGCAGTAAACTTGGGCATATACTCAGACAGCGCTTGCACACAAACTTGCACGGCCCTAAACGTTGGAACCCTCAATCCAGGCGGCACCGCCACACAAACAGTATACATCAAAAACACTGGCACGGTTTCGGAAACACTAACGATGACCGCAAGCAATTGGACCCCAAGCAGTGCCAGTTCTTCATTAACTCTAACGTGGAACCAGCAAAACACTGTTTTACCCGCAGGACAATCAATTCAAGCAACACTAACATTAACGGCAGCATCAAATACCGGTAGCCTCACGACCTTCAGCTGTTCCGTAACAATCACTGGCACACAGTAGCCAACGGCACCTTTTTCTCGTTTCTGTTGAACGTGTTTGATTTCCAGGATTTTAAATTGCTTGTTTGAGCGTCTTGCTTAGCGAAATAGAATTTAGTTTTTATGAGATGTTTAAAAAAGAACTAAGAGGTTGTTTGCTACAACTGCTGTCATTATGAACAGCAGGTAATTGTGGCTGAGGTCACGAAGTATTTTCCTATGAAATTGCTGCTTGACGCTTTAGCGATACTTCCCGTCACCAGAAAAATGAAGCCTGTGAACATGACTACAAGGATTTTTAGGCCAACGAAGGCTATGATGTTTGTTTGGGTGAGTGTTGCAAGTAAGGGGTTAATTTCAATTGCGCCTTTGCCTGTTACGCCGACTACTGTGGTCAGCAAATCTGCTACGCCTAGAAGAATTAGGGCAGAGCAGATTATAGTTTGTATTTTGACCCTGCATTCCAATTCGAGTTGTTAAGTTACCATATGAAGTGATACGCTCTACCCTCATAGCAGTTTTGAATGTTGGTTCGTATTAACTGATATATGTGTGAACAAGAAAATTGATCGGAATAATGCAATAATTGAGGATGTGACCTTTGGGATTTGATAGTTATTAATCCATATGCGTTGTATTTGTTTTGAACGTGGGTCTTGAAATTTGTGACTTTTTGTTTGTTTTAGGTGCCAACGAGAGTCGCATGGTAACATAGCACCGACTGGCTGGAAAGAAATATCACACAAACGTTTGAAAAAGGATGCATGCGGTTGGAGTTTTCAAAAGTACCTTTTGTACGCCTACCAGAATTAATTAGAAACATGTTTGGTTTACATTCTAGTGGCTGTAAAAGCAAAGATTAAACCTAAACTATCTTTCAAAGCGTTATTACTGTCATAGTCACGACTAATCAAAATAAATGTTACAAAAAGTGTCGGCAGGCAGCATGTTTTGGGCGGTGTACAAAAAGCAATCGAGCGGAGGGGTTAGCGGAGAATCTTTTATTAAGGTTGGAGAAATTAGTGGATAGTTTTGTTAATCCTCTTTTAACCCAAGAACTTGCGGTGATAAACTCAAGCGATAGTGCTGAGTCGTCGCCGGATTCTTGCTTAAAGGTGGTGTCCCAGTAGACGCAGCTAAGGTATAGCCGAGCACGTTTGGTAAGAGGGAGTTTTGTGTGTTTGTGTTTACTTGTGTGCCTGAGGGTGTTTGAAAAATAACTTGTGCGGGGCCTTGGGTTAGGGCGAATACAGGTGCTTGAAGATAGGAGCATGACTACGATTATGACTATGCCTGCGATTTTTGCGATGTCGACTCGGTTGATACCTTAAAACTAACAAGAACTGAAAACCTCCAAGAATTAACTTTGGGGAATTAGACCGATAAATTAGTTTATAGATAGATAACTATAGGAAATATTTATTTACCGACTTTGCATGACAGGATTAACTATGATTCAAATTGAAGCTTGGGCTATTGCAGGAGTCCTTGTTTTATTTTTGTTAGCCATAGCTTTCCTGTCTTACTTTATTATAAGCAAAAAGCTTTTTCCTCAAGTAATCGAATTTGGGCAAGAAATCAATCCAAATGAGGGAAGAACTGTTTCAGAAATTGCAGGCTATGGGATCATAAAAAAAATCGAAATAAGAATGCAGAATGTTAATTCAATAATAAATATAACAGTTGATCAAACTAACTTCCTAATTTTTAGTCTTTCAAACAACAAGAATTCAGGTTATAACGTCAAAGAAAATACTCTAGGTGCACAGATACAGTTGTTCGAGAGGTTTAATAAAAATTTTAGCGTTTATTTTCAAAATCAAAGCGATATTACTCTTTTTTCGAGTGGATCAATCCATTTTGAAATTAGGAAACCACTTGGCATTACCATAAAAACAATTCTTGCCGAAATCCGGAGGTAAAAGCGTGTGTCCATATTTTGAATTAACTTTGCGAACGGTACATCGCTTCACCCAAAATATACTTAAATGCTGGTACTGTTTCGTTATTAGTGAAAACTGAAAATAATTAAACAAAAATTAAGCAGATTCAGCTTGCTTTGTACAAATAAAAAGGAGGGCTATACCGTTAAGACAAAAAAAGCGTTATTCTTAACACTTTGGTTATATTCTTTTCTACTTTGGCTTTATCTAATTTCAAGAATAGTTATTGATGGCGTTGAATTACAAAGTTTGGTCATCAATGGTTTACCATTTTTTACTTTTGTAACATTAGGGATTATTTCTTTCGTTTTCAGCATGATATGTATGTTTATATATCTGGGGCAGACCTAGACTTTGAAAATAGATTCATCACTTCACTCCATACTATACCCTAAATGCAAGGGGAAAGGGGCAAAGAACGCGGGAGACCTATGGATTCTGAAAAGGAATACTCTAAAGTCGATTCCGGAACGAGTTCATGATTCGAAGTCAGAAATTGGTATTTAGATTGGTAAAGAGGTATTAATGGGTTTACAAATTATTATGGATAGAAGTTGGAAGGTTACAGGTTTCTTAGGTTTAAGCGTTAGGTTTATTAAATCGTGAATCTTAATACTATTGTACCCGCGGTTGCTCGACAAACAAAACGCCAAATGATCTTCACGAGTTAACACACAAATGAAAAACCAACTCTTAGCCGTACTAGCAATCATCATCGTTTTGACAGCGTTCTCCGTAAACGTAGGTAACGCGTCTCCACAAGCGGTTGCCACTCTCCAAGTAAGCGGAGTCGTGCAACAAACGCCGACGCCAACGTCTACTCCAACGCCGACGCCAACGTCTACTCCAACGCCGACGCCAACGTCTACTCCAACGCCGACGCCAACGTCTACTCCAACGCCAACGCCAACGTCTACTCCAACGCCAACGCCAACGTCTACTCCAACGCCAACGCCAACGTCTACTCCAACGCCAACGTCTACTCCAACGCCAACGCCTACCCCAACATCATACGACAATAATGCTGTTTGGCTTGGAGAAGCCAATGATGCAATAGGTACAAATCTTTCAAGCGTGGTTTCAACTCTTGTCGCTAATCACATAAAATATGCTGTTATTATGGTGGGTTACTGGAATGCTACAACCCCTTCAGCTCCATCAATCAATCCTCATTTCCACCCCCTGACATATTTTTCATCTGTTTGTTCCACTTTAAAGAGCGCTGGAATTGTACCTATCGCTTGGGTGGAGGGCGGTGTCAGCTGGGGCGAAAGTGCAGGTACCCCTGATGTTACGCCAGCTAATTATGCGGCTTACAATGCACGAATTGCAGAAGTGATGGCAATTGGCTTTAGCGGCTACAGCGAAGACATCGAATCCTATACCGGCACTCAATCACAGTACATAAATTACCTTAATCAACAATATACATTCCTTCACAACATGGGTAAACTTTGCATGCCTGCAGTTTCATCAAACAACGGTGGCAACAACATCAACGAATATCTTCATGTAGACTACATCTTATCCATGTTCTATTGGACTTCAAGCCTATTTGAACAACCCGACGCTAACATTTATTGGCAAGAAGAATTTGGCTTAGGAACCTATCACTCTACTTTCGGCTCTCCTGGATCACCCATTATTTTCGGCCTTGATGGCGTATATGATAATCAGAATCCATTCAGTTGGCAGTTAACGCAGTTCACAAACTGCCTTAACCTTTACGGTTCTGACAATTTAGTCGGTATTTCTCTTTTTTCCTACGACTTCATGAACAGCACAGATTGGAGTACCTGGATAAGCTGGAACCAATCCTAAAAAAACTTCTTTTTTCCTTTTTTTTGTTGAGCGAGTTGGCTGCTAACATGAACTCTTGAAGATGGTTACTCTCCAGATCATAACTACTTTCTGGACAACAAATCTTATGTGCAAACTAATCGAACAAGGAAACCTAACGTTCCAGAAAATCTTACCGGGCTAAATAGAGAGGCTGTAGAACGACTAAAACAAGAACCCGAGGTGTTTTTTCGCCTTCAGCTGCTCAAGAAGAAAACAACGAAGCATGGTTAGTCTATTTTCTGGATTGATTAGGGCAAAGGCTATCTGATATAGGACCCAGTTACCTTTCAGTGCTTTAAGGAAAAAGAATTTGGCAAGTGCTTTCTCGTTTAGGGAGTAATAGCTCCAAGATAAATAAAAGTAAAGAATAGCTTTTGTTCTATTGGGAATTTCTTTGCCATATTCCCGTAGAAAATATTCGTAAATAATGGCACCATCCTTAATCGATCCTTTTTTGTCTGACGGCATAGAATTTTTACCGTGTATTCGGTATTTAGCTAGAGGTTCTTTCATGAAAAAGAATTGGTGCTCATTCGCCAAGTTTACAACGAATTTTAAGTCGTTAAGGTATTTCAGTTTTTCATCAAATTGAATATATTTTGTGAAGTCTCTTCTGTGAATTAAGCTGGAATCGAAAATAAAATTTGCGTACAATAGTTCCTCAAAAAGTCTGCCACTCTTTTTCTTCTTGTTGGCTAAATTTATTTGAGTGAACGTTTCTCCTGTTGAAATACTGTTTTTGTCAATTATCTCGCCTTCAGACCAGACAACTAGCGAATCATTTTTCTCCAATATTGCCAATTGCTTTTCAAGCTTTAACGGGTTCCACACATCGTCGGAATCAATATAAGCAATGTATTTGCCCGATGCTTTTGATAGCAATTCGTTCAGGGTTGACGAGATGCCCAAGTTTCGTTCGTGGAAAAAAGCTTTGATTCTTTTGTCTTTCTTTTGGTAGTCTTCGATTATGGCTCTTGAATTATCTTTAGAGAAATCGTCAAGTATTAATAATTCAAAATCTTTGAAGCTTTGGTTTAGAATGCTTTCAATCGTTTCGGGGATGTATTTTTCATGATTGTAAGATGTCATAAGGACGCTGACTAAGACCATAGACTTTCACCATTAAACACTATTTAATATTTGGACTGAATTGCTAAATTTTTCTGATATCTGATCAACTGAGCTTTCTTTTAGCCAAAAAATTTAGACAAAAAGAGTATTGCACTGCAGATTCTCTCCGTCACAGGTAATTTATCACTAATTTCTTGTTACGCGCACTGCACTGATGCTGAGTTTGACGCTGGTTTAGTTTCTGCGATATTCACTAATGCAGGCAGACACTTTTCTGACCTCGTCTTCGTGTAACCACGGATGAATGGGTAAGGAGAGAATTCTGCCGCAGAGCTCCTCGGTTACGGGCAGGTTTTCTCTAATTGCGTACGCGTTCTGTTTGTGGACTGGGATTGGATAGTGTATTAATGTCTGGATTCCTTTTTTTATCAAGTGCTTCTGCAACCTATTTCGTTCTTTGCTTGTTATCACATAAAGATGATAAACATGTTTTGCGTATTCTCTTTCGAGAGGGATTGTCACGTGTGCGTCACTCAGGAGTTCGTTGTAAAGCTTGGCATTTTTTCTTCTTCTTTCGTTCCATTCATCCAGTTTTCTCAGTTTTACCCGCAGTATTGCAGCTTGGATTTCGTCTAGCCGGCTGTTGACGCCCACGAAATCATGGCTGTATCTTGAGGATTGACCATAGTTCCTCATTTTTGCAAGTTCTTCCGCTAGCTTTCTGTCGTTGGTTGTAAGCATGCCGCCGTCACCGTAGCCTCCGAGGTTTTTCGTCGGATAGAAGCTGAAGCAGCCGACGGTTCCCAAGCTTCCTACTTGCCTACTGCAATATTCTGAGCCGTGAGCTTGACACGCATCCTCTATTACATGTAAGTTATGGTCTTGCGCAATTTTGAGTAGCGGAGCCATATTTACTGGATGACCATAAAGATGGACGGGTATTATCGCTCGTGTCCTTTCTGAGATTTTAGTTTCAATTTTTGAGACGTCCATATTAAAAGTGTCAGGTTCAACATCAACAAAAATGGGTGTTGCTCCGTTTCTGCTTATTGCGTCGACGGTGGCACTCATTGTGTGTGAAACCGTAATAACTTCGTCGCCTTTGGAGATTCCCAAAGCTTTTACGGCCAGATATAAGGCATCAGATCCAGAATTTACACCTATTCCAAATCTGGCTCTAGTGTATCTGGAAAACTCTTTTTCAAATTGTTCTACGTTTTCACTTAGGATGAAATGACCACTTTTTTGGACTGCTAACATGGCATCTGCTACCTTATCACCTATCTCCGCAAATTCTCTTTTGAAGTCTATGAAGGCAATCATGTGTTTTTGACAACCTATTATTAAGAAAATTCTGTCTGAACAGGAAGCGAAGATTTTTTCAATGATTAGCGTTGTGACTTACCGAGGGGCAACTAGGAGATCACTCTTTTATTGAGGAAGAGAGCCTAACGCCCGAAAAGGCAATCAAAACTATTTCCAATTGAATGGATTTTCTACCAGGTTTATTCCAAACTCCAAGTCAGAAATGAGCTTGGATAAGGCGACCACAATGGTTATGTCGTGAGCAAGTAACGAATTCTCATCATAAGGAACATCCGTTTTATTGCTAAGTATACTTGATAAGTCACTATTTAGGCTTATTTTTCCTAACAGGAACCGTTTGTCCTCTCTCGAAGGCTGCCCGATAAGGTTCAATGCATAAACCCTTCCGTGATGCGTTACGGTGATTCTGAAGAATGAGAGCGCATTTACAAGATCTTTCTTAATGTATTGCATGTAATCCCTTTTGGGGAAAATAATCTCATTGAAGGTATCAGCGATGCTTACGCTCAATGTGCCATATTCATTTAGCAGTTTCTTCTTTCTTACCTCGGTTAAAATCGACCTCAGCTCTGATCTTTGCTCTTCGTTGAAATCTTCAACATTTTTTGATTCGACAGCCCTGAGATCAAAAAAGTCAAGTTTCAGTTCTTGCGCAAGAGTCAAAGCTTCAGGAATTGATTTGTAGTTCTGTTGTACGACCACAAAACCTGCGCCAACCTTAACGTTTGACTTAGTCCTTCGTTTGGTTTCAACCAGTTTTTTCAAATTTTCCGTTACACGTTCGAATTCGTCCACGCCCATGATTTCAATGTAGCCTTTTCTGTCAGCTGCGTTCAGGCTTACTCTTACCTTGTGGATCTTTACTAATTGTGCGATAACGTTAGTGGAATTGAGCGCAATTCCATTGGTGTACAAGCTGACCTTCAGTTTGCGTTTTACTCCCGTTTTCAGGACATCCAGTAATGAGGGGCTTAAAAGGGGTTCTAGACCGCCGCTTACATCGAGATTTTGACCATTCATATCTGAAAATTCGTTGATCAAACAAATGTATTCTGGAGTGGACAGAATATTTTTTTCCTGGTCATACGAATGGCCATTTCTGTAACAGAATTTACATTTTGCGTTGCAAGACTGACTGATGAAGAGTTCAAGAGTCTCTGGCGCAATCGGTTTTTCTCCTTTTATTATTCTTGAAATTCGTTCGCCATTTTTTGATAATCTTTCCATAGTGGTAATCAGGAATGGATAAGGAGTGAACGTAGACAACTCTTTTGCTTTTTGGGAAGATCTGATGAAGGAATACGTTTTTCTTAGATCTGCTTTTGTCAAGTCAAACTCTCTGCATATTTCACTGGAGGGGAGATACGGCTTCAGAAAAAGCTCCTTTATAACCTGAATATTAAGACCATTGGACTTCACGCTTGGGAGTAACTCTTCGAGACTCTCTTCGAGTTTCTTTGAATAATAGCTGTCTCCGAAAATATTTTCTAATTTCATTATTTTTAAATCTCCTAAAAAATATTTTTAAACAAAAGTTGGAGTGAATTGATGTTCTCAAGACTATTTTCAGTCTTGTATGCACTTTTGTCGTTTCTATTTTTTTGCGGGTTTTTAGAGTCTGTAACCAACGCGGGCACCAGATTATTAACCAAGTATGAATTGAATTCTCCGGGATATTTTCAGTATTGCATCCGATATTTTCCATCCGCACAGAAAGGGCGCTATTGTAAAAACATCCTAATTTAGATCGATGGATATTCATGATGATTTTTGGCTAGTAAGTACGAATATCGGATCGTCATATTCAAAGGGTAACTAGACAAGAATTTCCTTTGAAGTTTCTCTGCCCTCATTTCAATAACACGTTTAGGTATTTGACCGCTCAGTTTAGCCGCAGGAACATGAGGATTTGCAGAAAATTTGTATATAGTTACATTCTTAAGAAACAGTGGAAAATTAAGAAGTCTCATTGTAGCCTTAAAATCTTCTTCTGTTTCTGTGGGAAAACCAACCATGAAGTGTGTTGCAAGATTGATTCTCGGATATTTCCTGTTAATGTATAGCATCATGTTTCTCCATTCTGCTGCCTTGTACTGCCGACCCATTAATTTGAGAATTCTATTGCTTCCAGATTCAACTTGAACGCCCAATCTGCTTATTTTTTCAGAAGCGAAGATTTTATCGAAATTTGCAAACATGTTTTTCAAGTAGCCTGGGCTAAGTTCGCAAATAATGATTCTGTAGTTTGCATCATCGCTTAGATCAATAAGCCGTTTAAGCAGATCACAGGCGTTTAAGCCAATATCTACGCCATAAGCTCCGAAGTCTTCCGCGCAGAGCTCGAAGAGTCTGTAGCCTTTTTGTAAACCGTCTTTAAATTCAGAAATTACCTTTTCAATCGGCTTGCTCTTCACCTTTCCCCAAACAAGATGCTCACTACAGTAAGTACAATGGGCTGTGCATCCTTCAGCAACTCTTACGTAAAAAGTCGGAGTTTGCGAATTGAAGAATATCGCACGAGATAAGACATATCGCAGGTAACTTAACTTATTCGGTGAGGTACCAGAGTCGAGTTTTTCTGTTATAGGAAGGTTAGCATCTGGAATTTCCAGTGTACTTGAGCATTTAGTGACGTTCAATGCTTGCTTGAGAATTTCCTCAAAGGCATACATGTCTGAGGGCCCAATGAGGGGGCCGTCGAAATTTTTCTTTAGTGATTCAGGGTTTTGTTTTGAGAGACAACCCCAAACTACAAATCTCGCCGAAGGCTTCATCTTAGATTTAAGAGCCGCGATCAAACGTATCGATTTTTCTTCTTGCTTTTCAGTTAGTCCACAAGCATAAAAGATTAGCAGGTCGGCTTTAGTGGCATCTGAGGTATTGATTATTTCCGAGTTAGACTTCAAAAAAAACTGATTTACATACTTGGAGTAAAGTTGACCTACTTCGCACCCGTCAGTGGTAACATAAATTTTCATTAAGCCCTTTCCCTCTCAATTGTTTCGAATTTGAAGTCTTGGATTTCGACGATAGAATAAATTTGGTGCCAGAGGAGAGAAAAATAGCTTGCTCCAAATCCCCCATGCCTTGTGCAGTTTTGCGTTAATCAACAAATCTGCTCCCATGATAATTGTGTTTGCATAGTTGTTTTGAAGAGCCCATTTATTTTCCGGAAGAGATTCTAAATCGGAGCTTATTCTTTCAGCGAATCTGCTCTGTTTTTCGCGGTATTCATTAACGCGAATTGCTAACTTGCCGCGTATTGTTTCATAGTTGCCGATGAGGTCATTGAAAAGATCCATAATCTTTTCAGCTGTGATTTCGGTAGTGGGAATAGTAAACTTTGAAAAATCCACACTGTCAGCAAAGTCGTAATGTTCTGGTGCATAAGCGAGCCCGATAAAAGGAGTGCTTGCGGCAGCGCTAAAAACCAGAGAATGCAGTTTCTCGCCGACAAATATCTTAGAATTTGAAATCAGATTCAAAGTGGCCTCGATATCTTGCCATTTTTCAAAGATGCCGACACCAGCCTTTTTGGAAAGATTTTCGACATCCTGCATGTTATTTTTCCAGAACGGGATCAGAACTACTTCGTAACCACGATTTTTCAAGACACTGCAGACTTTGCTCAACTCTCTGAGCACTCTGTCTCTGCTTCCCCAAGAGGATTTAGAAAAACCTGCACCGACGTTTATCGCAATTCTATTGTTGCACTCTTCTAAGACTATTGTAGGTTTTAGGGATAAGCAAGGATCACCTATTACTTCGGAGTCTATTCCCCAATCTCTTAATAGCGCTTTTGAAATATTACCTCTTACACCAATCAACCTAAAATTAATTAACTTGAATCTATCGATTAGTTCTGGACTAAACGGACCATGCCACACGGGGTCTAAAACACCCGCACCAAAAACATATTCGTACTTTACAGGTCGCATAAGCGAGGCAATTGCTGGCAGGATAGTGCCACCGCCGACAAGCGTTGTCTGGCTATGCTTTTGCCTGAGCGGAGAAGTTATCCGACGAAACTTATAAGGGTATTTAGCAAAAATGTCTTGGTCAATTTTGTATAGAGCTTCATCCCCCATGTTGTAATTGGGAGTCACCCCACCCACATAGTTTATTATGTTTTCCATGAAATTCACCACTTTAGGTTGTTGGTTTTCAGCAAAGATTCACTGTTCGGTGGCACATATCTAAAGTGCATTTGATTGTAGGGCCTCAATTATAGTTTGAAACTCCGGTTCAGTCATGAACGGGAACATTGGAAGCGACAAGATTTTTGAATATAATGCTTCAGCATTTGGGAAGTCCCCTTTCTTGTATTTTGTCGTGTTTTTGTAATAAGAAAAGTAGTGAAGAGGAATGTAATGCACTCCTGCGGTTATGCCTCTTTTTTGCAAATGACTGTATAGTTTGTTTCTAGTTAATGGGTACGGTTTTTCAACCTTAACTTCCAACAGGTAAAAAACGCTTTGGCGTAGATCATTGTTGGGATCGTGGAGCATTTTGATTCCTTCGATTTCTTCCAAAGCAGCCTGATATTTCCTTGCAAGTTCCCGTCTGGACTCTGTGATGAGATCTATTTTTTCCATTTGTTTCAGACCTATGGCTGCTTCAATTTCGCTCATTCTGAAATTGAAACCTAAGTCGGTAACGTTATAGCGCCAATTAGTTGTCTTTTGGATCGGAGTTTTTGTTTGGCAGTGATTTCTCACAAGTAAGGCTCTGTTTTGCACTTTCTTACTGTTTGTCACGAGCATTCCGCCTTCACCCGTGGTTATGTTTTTTGTGGGGTAAAAGCTGAAACATCCGACGTTTCCGAAACTGCCAACTTTTTTGCCTTCGGCAGTTGCCCCATGAGCCTGAGCACAATCCTCAACCATTTTAATATTGAATTTTTTGGTTAATCGACTGATTTCTTTCATGTTGCAGGGAAACCCGTAAAGATGTACTGGTACCACGCATTTGACGTTTTCATTAGTTTCAAGAATAGACGCCAACTCTTTCGGGTCGATTTCTCCGTCTTCGTCTACATCACAAAAAATAGGCTCAGCTCCATACCATCGAATAATGTTTGCAGTAGCAACGAATGTGCAGACTGGAACCACAACGGAATCACCTTTCTTTAGTCCCAAACCATCCAGAGCCAAGTACAAAGCTGATGTGCATGAGCTTGTAGCAACCCCGTATTTGTCTCCCACAAAGTCAGCAAAGACTCTTTCGAACTCAGCTGTTTTCGGACCAAGCGTCAGCCATCCGGATTCAAAAACTTCCCTGATCGCATCTATTTCTTCGTCACCTAGTATGTTTTGGGCTTTGCAAAAAGGAATTGTGTCCAACAATATTAACCACTCAAATCAATTATTTTCTGCATCTGCTGTTTCCTAACCACACTTATTATTTCACTTACTTCAGGAAGGCTAAATAGAATAGTTTATTCTCATTTTCGGAATAAGTCTCCCTTGGTAACATTAGCATCAAACTTTTTACAATCCTAGCGAACTGAGATAGTATTTTGTTCCAGAGTTGTTTGAAGAATCGAAAGAAGCCTGTCACCGACTGCATCTGCACTTCTTGTACTGTACATATCGTAACCGACATCTTGCATTTTCTTGTAAAAAAGCGAATCTTCATAAAGTCGATTTATCTTTTTCACCAACTCGTCTTTGGATTTTGCTACACAAATGTCTAAAGTCTTTGATAAGAATACATTGTTTAACATCAAAAGAGGAGTCCTGCTTCCCCAGCAATCTCCCAAGAAGCCCCATCCACCTTCTTTAACTGGAGTAAATGCATAATAGCTCTCAGCAATTAGCTTCAATATTTCACATCTTGGTAAAGCGGGAATATACTTAATCGCTGAACCATATTGCTTTTTTAGGTTCCTAATGATTGACTCATGAGGACCCGATCCGATTACTAAGAACTCTTTTGTAGGTGTTTTTTCCAGAATTAGAGGTATGATCCACTCAAATTCCTGAGTATTTTTATTAGGAAGCAATGTGCCCGCATAGATTGCTCTTAATTTATTTCTATTTTTTGGAAGGATGCATTCTTCAGGTATATGGGCAGGCCAAGGAAGATAATATATTTGCTTACCATGTTTTGATAATAAATGCAATAATTTTTCGTCTCGGGGTTCAGAGGTTATTACCGCGTCAGCTTTTTTGCATAACCAAGACCAATATGAAAGCCCTCGGATTGGCTGCCTCATTAATACTCTAGCTAACATAGTCTGCCAGCTACCCATAGATTGGCTAAATGCAACATTACTGGCAATCTCCATATGCAGTACAATCGGTATTTTCAGATATTTCTGAATCTGAAGTGCTAACAGCATGTTTTCTGCCAAGTGGCACAAAATTATATCAGGTCTTAGTTCACTAGCAACTTCCAAGACTTTGTTTAGTCTTATTTGAGGGAAAAAGCCCATTTCATTAAAGTTTTTGAAATTATCGTAGAGACGATAAATTGGGAAGCCATCCATATTTTCAAAAACAGGTGGCTTTGCATAATTTCCACGTGCACCCAAAGACTTCCAGGTAATAAAAGTCAACTTGACGCCTTTTTTGCAAAGCCTAGTATACACATAATAGTCTTCGCATAAGTTTTTTGACATTACAGGAGCCAAAACTAAGACGTTCATGATTTTCACTTTCCTTGACTTTCAACAAAACAGACGAAATAAGTTGCAATTCTTTTGAATATCATAGAGATTGGCTAACAGCTATGCGGACTCGAAGGGACGCTATTAAAACCGCGCTACCGAGATTAGCCACGCTACTCAATATCCGTCTGCCAAATCCATTGAATGAACAAGACGTTGGAAACTTAACTGTCACTACCACCATGCTCTGTGTGCATTTTGACAAACTCGAGTACGTTGTCTGAAAGCAAATGTGGGAAGGTAGCTAACACTCTTTCCAAGCTCCAATTCCACCACTCAATCTGCAACAGTCTCTCAATTGTTTCCTCATCAAATCGCATTCTGATTATTCTTGCCGGGTTTCCTGCAACAATTGCATAAGGCGGCACATCTTTGGTTACGACAGCACCAGCTCCTATTACGGATCCATCTCCGATCTTAACCCCTGATAATATTATCACGTTCATGCCTATCCAAACATCATTTCCGATAGCGACATCCCCTTTGGTTCCATGGCGCACTTTGAATTTCTGAGCTTCTTTGAAGAATGCTGTAAAAGGGAATGTAGTCACCCAATCTATGCGATGTTCACCGCCGAGAAGGATAATAACATTTTCTGATATTGAGCAGTATTTTCCGATGGATAGATTAGACTCTTCAGATGCGTCTATAATCTTGGGTGCTCCATACGAATATTGTCCAATTTCATACTGGGCAAACAATGGATTGTCCCTCATGAACTTGTACTTTACCCGATAGTAGTGCTGCAGCAATAAGGAGGTTACCGTTCTGAGAAAACCTGAGGCTTTGGTCATAATTTTCGAGGAATCCCCATGCGCGCGTTTATTATACTCTCTCAAGGGCACTTTTTCTTGTTCACTCATGAAAATGAACGTGGCGTTTCATAGCGTGTGCCAATTTTTGACAATCAAAGGATCAAGCAAAGTACGACAATTTTCTAAATCGCATGGCGCATAGAAAAGCGGGCGCGGTGCATCTGTAATTCTGATATTTGTGGTCTTGTGAACCACAAACCACATGTAGTGTTTATAACTTCTTCTTTTTCATGCTTCTTGAGGAGCTTAATCAAGTTCTGTTATGAGAATTGTTCAGCGTGCGCGATTTATGGGCGAGAGCACTTTTGTGTTCGCTTTGCCGGCGAATATGAGTTCAAGCTCGGCTTTTCAATAGTTCTCGTGCTAATGCTTGGTGAAGAATGGTAGAGCACGGGCGCGCGAAAATCTCGCCAAATAATAATAATATAATTTTGTGAAGAGACCAAGTTTACGTTGACTTAGACTTTGAAAATGATAAATTGGACTATTTACCTGTACAAATCGTATTTTATTAATATGTTTTAGTTTTTCAAAGAAAATTGCATCATTCGGATGCGGAAATGGGGTTTTGTTAGGATATCCTCTAGCTTCGAAAAACAATGATTTTGAAAATAATACTGGCATGTACCAACCTAGGTTATCATCTTTTATTTTATTTCGCAGAGGAAAATTTTGGGCAAAATTCTCAAATTCTTCTTTCTCAAATGTATTCCAATCGAATCCAAACGAATGTTCTATGACCTTTTCGCTCGCTTTTACGAATCCAGGTTCGATAACTGCGAAGGTGATAACTGATTTGCTTTCAAATAGAATTTTTTCGTCCCAATTTCGAGGGAAATACATATCATCGTTTACAAAAAGAATATATTCGGATAAAGACAAAGATGCGCCGAGATTATACATCCCATATACATCGGCGTGCGCGCCTGGGTTCTCGACATATTTAACCCTCTTGTCACAATTCGTTGGAATTTTAGAAAAACTTAAAAATGAATTGTGATCTCCGTCCCAAATTACAATAATACTTTCGAGTTTTTTTGAATTCATTAAAAGACTATTAGCACAATTATTAAGATTTATTAATGAATTTGTTGGAAATATTGCAGTATACTTCTCTTCCATGATGTTAAACCACCAACCTCTTTAGCTAGTATTATCAGCCAAACCTTTCCTTTGTTAACAATTAGGCGGCCGGATTTAGTATAAAAACCTACCACAATGGAAAAGCCAAAAACAACATACGGAAAAATTATGAGCCCAAAGATAAATTAGGAACACGAATGCTTATTGAATTAATGGGAAGGAATAACATTCCATATTTCACTAATGCCATTTGTATAAATTAGATCGTTTTGATTGAGAAGAGGCGAGATTTGAGAAGTGTTGGACGAAACAGAAGATGTTATGGCGCCATTCAGTATGTTTAAACTGCCTAAGTAAACATAATTACTTTGTGGTGTTATTGTACCATTAATTATGGTGAATATTAGATTATCTGGAATTAAGCCATAGCTAACAAGTGCATGAAACCCAGAGACATCATCAGGAAAAACCTCTGCTGATTTAACGTTATGACTTAGTAACCAAGAAGCACTGAACACATCCTGTTCCGAAATATACATAGAGTTGAAATTCTGTTGAATAACCGGATCGGACGACGTACTAGCCCTAGAGTAGTCCAATGAAAAAGATAACGGAGCAGCCCCAATAACGACATTTACAAATCCTGACTGCGAGAGAAAATAACCAACTATCACGATAAATAGGAGTATTTCTGTAGCCTTTTTTATGTTTCCCAAGAAACGCTTCTTAGTCATTCTTTTCCACAAGATGCCAGCACTATCGATTACCAGCTCCCCGCCCATCACAAAACAGGGCGATAAACATAGAAGGGTTATGGCATAAAACCTTGAGAAATTCAAAGAAGGCGCAAGATTAGGTACGGCTAAACACAATAATAAAATAAACCCGCTTAGAATACACAATATTTGATACTTCGGGTCAATGGACCACTTTTTCGTTTTTCCTAATAATCCTAATAATAATCCGACAACTGCAACAGCAAGAATTAAAATGGCTAAGATAAAAAAAATCCAATAGATATCGCTTGCAAAATTTATGTTACTTCCTGCAGGATGAGCACCAGATAACCCCCTGGAGGATGCTGTACCAAAATCTGAACCAAAGGCAGAAAATATGAAGTTTAAAGAGGAAACTATTGAAACAGTTATTGAAGAAGCATAACTATACCACGAGAAGGCTATTAGAAATAGCACTAACACCGATCTAAAATCCAATATATTATCTTGATATTTTTTGATTTTTGATATTATATACAACGAAAGCACCAAAAATAAGTATATAAGTGATAGTGAATAGCAAGAAACAATCAACGCGCCCCCAAAAACAATGAGAAGGCCCCTTCGTTTGCCAACTGGCAGATTTTTATCTATGATAATTAAAATTGATAAAGCTAAGAAGAGTGTTGCTATTATCTGTCTATCAAGACTTAATGGCTCAACCCCGTAAAAAACCATTGAACCAGAAACAAAGAATATAGAAGCCAAAAATGAAGCAGTCTTAACTAATTGTTTAGAATATACAGTAAATAATGTAACAGGAACAAGAGAAAATGCGAATGGATAGAGACTTTTGAATACTACCTCGCCACTGCAATTCATCAAAGAATAATATATCGTAGGAAGGATAGTTACACTTAACATGCCACTAAGGTTGACTGTGGACATCAAATTAGTCGTAGTTGAAAGGAGAGCCCAGTGTCCACTGTTGGCGGTTACTTTAAAAACATAGAATTCAGCATTAGCATCAAAACCCATTATATATCTTGAAGTGAGCACAACTTGAATTGTAAGAGCCAGAGAGACTAAAAAAATTACAGCAGGTAATGACATAACAGAGGAAAATCTATTTGAAAAAATACTCAGTCCAAACAAGATCACTATTGAAATAATCATCAAGGATAAAACGTAAACATTTGTATATAATGAACCAACTACCCCAAGAATCAAAGGTATAATCAAAACTGATTTAGGCGCCAAATTCTTTAGATTAAGAAAATTATCACTTAATTTCAGATTCGTAGTCAAATCTTGACGGTACGCAACAACTGATATGACTAACGTCAAGAGGCTTAACGAAATTAATAAAGGAGTTGAGGTCAAAGGCATTGAAATGCCCAGTGTTAAAAATAATTCATTAATTAACAAACCTGTAAACATTAAAAATGCTAAACTCAAACCTACTATAAGCAATATTTTTTGAACAAGCATAGTTCCAGTTAACTTTAGAAGCCTAAGAAGAACAAAACCAGGAATAAATGAAAGATAAATAAAAGCAACAATAGGTCGTAAAATCGGAATATTAAAAATAATCACGATAAACAAAAGAACGTGAAATACAAGCAGAGCTAGTAAAGGCTTGACCATCTAGCATCAACCAATGAATTGCTAATGATCAGAAGGGGATAGCACGTGCTTTTCATACAATTCATGCGAAAGCATGCCTTATGAAACTTCTTTAATCTTAATACTTCCATCAAAGGTAGCCGCATGAGTTGACACCATTCCTGAAGCTAAACCCTCGATTGGTCTAAGGTTATCCGTTTAGTAAGCATTTAAAAACGTTCTTAGAATCTCTGCTTCAAAAGCTTTTCTATGAATCGGAGATATTTCTTGCAAATCGAGTTAATGTCAAGTTCGGCTTCAGCAAATCGTCTCCCATTATACCCTTTCAAGTTAAGAACATTCTTCGGAGAATCCTTTGCATTCAAAATCGCCTCGGCAAAGGATTCAGCTGTAGGTTTGCAAACAAAACCGCAATCAAATCTTTCAACAATGATGGATGTCTCATCAATACTTGTTACAATAACCGGCTTGGCCAATGCCAAAAACTCACCAAATTTTGTTGGAAAAACTGCACGTCCGCTGTAGCCTGCGCACTGACCAGAGGGACTTACTAAGACATCAGATTGCCGTAATTCGGATATAAGCTCATCCTTCGGCAACCAATCAAGGCATGTTACTTTCTCTTTTAACCTATTTTTTATATCGGTCTTGATGGCTAAATCTTCTTTGCGAAAGCCCATAAATTTGAAATGAATCTTGTTGTCGCGCAGAATTTCTGCAGCCTTCACCACGTTTTCGATTCCTTGGTATTCAGCATATGAACCGGAATACGCTACAGTGAATGGATGTTCCTGTGAATTGTTGGTAGTCAGGTTTTGTGAGCTAAATAACTCCAAGTCTACGCCATTCAGAATCACCTCAACATTTTCTTCTTTGATACAAGGATTACGATCAAGAAGATTGTGCTTCAGTCCTTGTGATGCAACCGCGAAATGGTCGAAGCCGTTAAATCCTAAGTATTCTGTCAAACGCGCATTGACCCCCCTGAAATATCCTTCAAGGTTAAATCTTCCTTTCTCAAAAAGGGAACTTTCAGCCAGTGCATCGTTGTGCATATCATAGATCAATAAAGTATTACTACGAAGCAGAGGTTTTGTCAATGCCAAAACGTACGCCGAACCATTTCCTTCAGCTATTACTACATCAAATTGTCTTAGAAAGCGAAGGATAAATGGAATATTAAGCGGTTGAACAAGCACAGGAGAACCGAAGAACAATTTCCACAAGAAAAGCCGACTGGTATTGGCACCTAATTTTCTGCAATGTTTTTCGATGTTAATTATTCTACTCTCATAAGCAGGTGCATTCTTCGGCGTCCATGAAGACACGAAAAGGATCCGCATTAACATATTCAACCTTATCTGGCCATTTAACCATCTTACATAAAAAAACTGTGAAGAGAAAACAGAAATTTTGTTACTTTTGGCTCTTCATCATGCAAAGAAGAAACAGTTGATACTGCACATCAATTCGCTTTTACGGGCAATTTAAGGATTGCATTTTGTAATAGTCTTTTAACGTATTCATAATTAGGCATGCTTATCGCTTTCCGCAGAAAACGTGTAATATTTATTACTCAATTAACCCGATCTTGTGAAAATTGATCGTGACCCAATATTATGAATTGAAAGATAAACCTCTTCAATTTTGCTTGTTATTATATCCCAATCATAGTATTTCTGAACATGCATTCTTGCATTAGTGGCGATTTCTTCGCTAAGAGTGCTATCTTCAATTAGCGTCAAGATCGCATTTGCAAGTTTCTCAGGACTGTTAGTAGGAACAAGAAGACCTGTCTTAAAATTATCAATCACATCTGTAATACCAGATATCGCTGTTGCAACAATTGGTAGTCCACACGACATAGCCTCAAGTAAGGTTGTTGGCAAACCTTCGCGATAAGAAGGAAGAACATATACCGCTGCATTTTGATAGTATTTTAGGAGAGTCTCGTGATTAACGTTTCCAGCAAAAGAAAAATTTCTTTCAAGATTAAGGGCAGAGACTAATTTCTTTAAGCGCCTTTCTAAGGGCCCGCTCCCTGCGATAACAAATTTGAAATTTGGATATTTCTTGCAAACGTGCACAGCACCTTTGACTAAATCAATTAATCCTTTTTCAGCACTGAGACGACCTGTGTATAGAATATAGGACTTCTTGTTTTCTTTATGATTTTGAGGACAAAAAAACGTGGAATCAACAGCATTATGAATTATCTCTAAATCCTTTATCCCATAAAAAAGCCTTAATTCATCTGCACAAGCCTTGGAAATGGCAATAACTCTATCGGCACTTCTCACAATTTGGCGGTCTATTGCTATATACATCAATGAAAAAGTTTTAACTATTAGTGAGGGCAAATCCAATATCTTTCGATAAGGCACATAACCTCTCATGGTCCCGTGTTCTGTAACTACTTTTGGCAAACATGTATCAACAAATGGAATATTTGCATTGTGCAAATGAACCAAATCAAAATCCGACTCAATGGATTTAAGAAACTTAGAAACAAAAAATCCGTGTAATTGAAGATGGAATGGATAAATCGGAATGAATCGAACCCGATACACAATTATGCCATTAATTGTCTGTTTAAAATAGGGCTCTTTCCACGAGCCACGAGTAATAATAGCTACTTGATGTTTCCGCTCAATCAATTTCCGTGACAAGCCATAAACATGGTAACCTGGCCCCGCAGGCACAGGAGGAATACTGTCACAGATCATGCAAATACGCATTTCCACCACATCCAATAGAAGTTAGGAAGTCTTGCAGATGATCATTTTTCTGCTGCATTTCCAATGCATTTAAGTTAGCTGCAACTGCGCGCGCAGAGTGAACTCGTAAATTTAATCGCGTTATGTTAATTGAATCCGCTTTTGGCCCTAACGAGTTGAAATGACGACTTTTTAACCATTTTTAACTATTAAAAGAGACAGGGCCGCGTGCCTTTACAAAAAGATAAATATTCATATCAAGTTTCGAGCTGTTGCCACAACCAATATAAAGAATCAATGAGAATAATCCATTCCTTTTTTCAACCTATTGGCACTACTCAAAGCATAACCAATGCCCAATCTAAAGTCATCGAAACTTCGTATTCCGAACAAATTATTCCAGAACCATCCACTTGTATAGATTTGTCTATAAATTTTCTTTCGCAAAGAAATGAGTTCATTTGTTTCAAGATTAGAAAGTTTGACTGGTATTGTATCGGTTGGAACACAACTCAAACCACGCCAATCTATCTTTTCTCCTGCAAGATTCAACCTTTCTGCATCATACATAAGTTGTGTCCCACTGAAGGGCACAACAGTATTCAGTTGAAATCCAGTTGGCTTTGTTTCAATAATGAAATCTCGAGTCTTCAAAATCTGCTCTTTGTTTTCACCAAGATAACCCATCATAGTGCTAATGTATTGCTTGATTCCAGCTTGTTTTAGAATACGGATAGCTTCTTTCCCTTGTTTTACGGATATGCCCTTCCCTGAAGCTCTAAGCATTTCGTCTGTTCCAAATTCAATCCCAATACTCGAACCATTGCAACCTGCCTTTCTGAGTGTTTTGAAAAAATCTAAACCATGCTTGCAGATCAAGTCTGCTCTACTGTTTATGAACCATTTAAACTTGAGGTTTCGCCTCATTATTTCATCTGCAATCGCAAGACACCAATCTGAATTTATTTCGAATGTATTATCAAAGAAGGAAATGTACTTAACATTGCGATCTTTTACAAGATATTCAAGTTCATTCACAATTAATTCTGGCTTTCTCGGAAACCAGCCAGTATTTGCATCCACACACATCCCGCACCGATAAGGACAACCTTTTGATCCTCGAACCACAGCCCATGGAGAAAGCCACTTTGTTCTTGTATAAAACTTATGGAAATCCAGAACCAAATCCCAAGCCGGCGGAGAAATGTCGTTCACTTTTGTATAAATCGAGTGAGAATATGACGGAAAGTTCTCGATAATCTTTGGAATTGCGTACTCATAGTGATATTCATTAAGAAAAACGTCAAGATCTTTGCATTCCTTCATTACCCTTTCTGGAATGGCTCGAAGATTCCAACATAACATCAAAGTATGATACAATCCTTTCCTAACTGGATTATGCGAAACTTTCTTTGCTACCTCAACAACTTTAATATCCTCATAAAATGTTGAGGGTGTAGATCTAAAGATTATCCAATCAGGCTCAATACGATTCATATAATTTTCAAGTGCTGACCATGACGAATTGTTAGTGTTCATATCAAAAAGTTTCACTGTATATCCTTCTGATTTGAGTACCCCACCTATGTAAACCAAAGAAGTTGGAGGATGGATACAATCCCTATCGCTATTCTCGCAACGATCTTCTCGAATAACAGGAATTCCATTAAACCGAGGTGGATTTACCAATAACACATTCATCTAAGAACATCCTCATAGACATGAATTGTCTCTTTCACTACTTTCTCCGGGTTGAAATTTTCTTTAACATGTTGATAACCTTTCATTCCCATGCATTCACATAATTTTTCGTTATCTCTAAGCATTGTAAGATAACCAGAAAGTTGGTCAATATTTCGTGGGGAAAAGAAAAATCCACTCTCCATGTTCATAACCTCAACAGATGAAGGTATAAGAGTGCTTATCACTGGTCGTTTACAAGCCATAGCCTCAAGCAAAACAATTCCAAAAGACTCATAAAGCGACGGCATTACAAACACAAAAGATTTCTTTATTTCTCTGATCAGTCGTTCCCTAGAAAGTTCCCCATGAAAAACATTATAGTTAAGACCAATAGATTCACATGCTTTTCTAAATGTTATGAAGTCTTTTCTTTTAACATTTCTACCACAACTCATAGCAGTTCTAGGATTTGTAGATTCTTGATTCAGAGCTTCAAACTCTGAAATATCAACGAAGTTTGGTATTACTTCAATCTTTTGACTTGGAACCCCATAATTCTTTGTAAGCTCATCTCTTAAAGTGTGACTAACAGAAATTAACTTAGAAGCATTATCAAGTGTAACTTTCTCAAAATATCGTCCAAGATAGAACTTCACCGACTTTTCATAGTGCCACTCAGTTCTAAGAAGTGAATGAACCGTCACAACCATTGGAGTCTTTGTTTTACAACCAAATGGGCTTCCTTGAACATGAATTAAATCAAGACCTTGCCTATCAAGTTTTTTTGCCTTCTGCACTGCCCCAAAATTTGTCAAACCATACTCTTCTTGAACATCAACTCCTTGTTCTCGTAAGCTCTTGATAAGACTTTTCATGTGAGTTCCTATTCCAAATTTTGAATCTCTTCCAAGCATAGCCACCTTCATATCTTCAACACCTTGAGAAACTGTTTTCTGAGTATCCTCAGTAAGCGTCCTCTATCTCCAAACCGCTTCAGAAAGGCTGAGGCATAACCAACTCAATTGTTAATCATTACCGACTGAATTATTACCTTTAAAATTCTTAATCCATCTCTTATTGGATTCAAACGTGAACACCCGTTCGCTCTCTTTCTTACCAAAATTGGAACTTCTTTTAATGAGTACCCATTTATAATTGATTTCAAGGTTAATTCGGTATCGACCGCATAACCCTTTGAAGTTACTACTGTTTCTTTCAAAACCGTTGACTTGTAAGCCCTAAATCCACTCTGACTGTCAGTTACAACACTTCCTGTCATTATCAGGATTAATAGATTTATCAGGTGGTTTCCAAATAAGTTAACTCGCGTGGTTGTTTTTTTGCCTTCATCAGTATTGAATCTGGACCCCACTGCGACGTCGGCGCCGTTTAGGACAGGAGAAATAAGTTTTCCGATATCTTCTGGATTATGAGAACCATCTGCATCCATTGTAACAATGATTTCGCCTCTAGCGTATTCAAACCCGCACTTAAGAGAACAACCTTTACCTTGATTAGTTTTGTTTGATAATACTTTAGCGCCATTTCGAATAGCGACCTCTTTCGTCTTGTCAGTGGATCCGTCGTCAACCACAATGACTTCATGGTCCATTTGAACTTGTTCATCTAATTTATGTAATTCCGCTAAAACATTGCCCAAGTTTTTCTCTTCATTGAATGCTGGAATAATTATTGAAACAAGAATCCCCGATGTTTGCTCACCACTTAGTTTAGTCATACCCGGTACCTCCCATTCTCGTGGCTTCAAATTTCCAGTTTTTTTGTTTATCAATTTAATTTTTTATAGAACAAATTTTTCTGAACAATTTTCAAGGATCTCGATCAAAAAAAACACGAAATCGCATCTGAGCTATGCCGTTCTTGTAAGATTCAAATTAAGCGTAACAAAACTGTTATCAAACTGGATCGCGCGCTGGCCACCAATAGAGTTAGAGGTTTAAGGAATGTTGCCTCCTACACACTCTACAGCATACTTTGCTTAGTCTTAAACAGGGAAGCGGCTCAAAATACTGGAAGAGTGGAAAAAGCAGTTTCACCTACATGCTTCAACACATAATATCGGGACAAGGCAGAGCGCCATCCAGAAATGAATAACATTATAATGAATATCAACCCAAGAAAGTCTAACTAGTGATAATGAATGCCCACTAACAAGTACGCGCCCGCGGGAAAGTAAAATATGCTAGTTTGTTAGCTCGTGTCGGATGGACTTTTGCTGAGATGAAATCTGTTGTCCAAATTCATAATTCTTAAGAAGACCACGTTGACTACTATTTATGGATATAGAATGTTCGGGAAAAGTAAAAGGCAGATAAAAAATGTGACGTTCGTACAACCACTCAAAGACGAGGCATATTTCTACACTCCAATAGGATACTCTATTAATTTGCAGAGCTCTAAAGAAAAAAAAGGAAAACAGGTTTTCAATGATTCTACTTTGGCACTCGCAGGTAAGCTAAAGCTAATTTTTGAACGCGAAAAAATGACTTGGTTTGAAATCAGAGAGGAGAAATCACCAACACCAGCAAAAGACGAACACTCTTTTGTACTGTATTATTACCCTCATCGTTTGGTGGCGTGTCAGACTTCCTCTCTCGATGAGAAGGCTACATTGCAGGATATAAAAAAACTGTTTGATTTCATTGTAACAGATGACCAGACTAGATTTGCAGAAGTTCAACAAATGCAATCGCCGTCAGCATATGGATTCGTCGCAGGAGAACCACACGAAGAATCAGAATCTATTTCTATAGTAGCAACAGACCAAATCAAAGACATTATCCTACAAACAGTCAAAAAAGAAAAACCCGAAACTAGAAAACAAATAATTGCAATAATGCAACAGCATTACTCCATACCACCCGAACAAACAAACAACCTGCTCATAGAACTTGAAAACGAAGGCCTCCTACAATTCACAAGGGAAGAATCGGCTAAGGGCGCGCTACCGCAGCACAAAACTGGTACCGTCCAGACAAACTCAACATGAACACACCCCATAAAATGGGGTCACCCTGAAAGCTGACACTTTCCCACACTCCATCGAAGCGCTCTCTCGTATTCTTACATAGAAAAAATCCAAAACCTTTTAACTAGAATCCAACAACTAAGGATAGAAGGTATAATAAATTAGTGAAGAAACTAAAGAATTACTAAGGCTTAAGGGTTCTGAATCGAGAGGCAGCCGAAAACATTGGAAGATATAATAAAGCAGTCTCACCAACCTATTTCAACACATAATATCGGGACAAGGTAGCGCGCTTCCAAAAGCACTACATCGAAGTTATTCATATAATTCGCCAACATGCTAATGTGATAATTGCTATTGGATAAAGCGATATCCTTGAGATTTTAGTTCTTCAAGATTATGTTCGAGTGAAAGAGGACAATTAACTAAATCCAAAAATTTTTTCCGTTCCAGTTTTACTTGTATGGACATTTTGTTAATCAGGTAATCGTTGATTTCACTGCTTCCATGGCTGACTTTTGTATGGATAGAAGTTTTCTTGCCGTTTACATAGAGAATTAGGAAAGTGTGGTCACCTTCAGCTTGAACAAACCCTTCTTCTCTAAACTGCTAACTACTTTTCTTGCTTTAAGAGTAGCCAAGCATACGCACCTATTTTTCTTACGTATCGAAGAATTCTTCTCTTGAGTTCTTTAGCGGCGCTTGTTAACTTTGCATCATTTTCCTTGCCGTACTTATTCCAAATAAATATGAATTCATCTTCAAAATCTTTGACGCAGCCTTCAAGTTTAGGCGAGACAGCAACAATGCCTAATTCTTCGTTTCTAGAATGTCGCCTGTCCGTAGCGCTGCATCAAAGTTTTCGTCGGTGACAGTGCTGGTTACGTGGATTTATCCTCAACCGTCAGATTTGAAAGCAACGGATACGAACCCGGCTCTCGACAATTCTGTTTAGGTTAAGCTGAATATCTCTGTTCTGGTGTCGGCACAAACATGACTAGCTCTTTCTGAACAGACAATTTTGCTGTTTCTCTTTTGGAGGATAATCCAGTAAAGGCTCCAGCCACTGAACCAGAGAAAGACAACAACTGGCATTAGCAGGAAAAATACTGCTCTGTTTCGCCTTCGCATGAAGTGTCATCGGCGCAGACGACTAATAAAACTTCATAACACGTACATATATATCCCCTATTATAATTCCAGTTCCTTCGGTCCATTCTAGTCAATTTTAGCTACAAATAATTTCACAAATAGCGTCCGCATGTGGATCAAAATGGTTTCAACACTTCAATTTTGAACCTCCGAAATCTAAAACATTCGTGCACGGTTCAAAGTGAGCGCGCTGGTTTGTCCCTAAAATGTTGTTTTGAGTTCAACCGCCTGCGCGCGCTAGTGGTGTCCGATATAACTGAGACCGTTTTTAAATTGCTTTGCACTACTTAGAATTCGCGTTTAATACGTTGTTTCTAATATTATGCGCTTAAAAATTTCGACGCCATTCCTAACGCCTAGTTTCTTCTCGCCTAATCTTTCGCGGTATTTGATGGGAATTTCCGCGATGCCAAAACCTTCCAGCTTCACATGATGATTAAGTTCCACCTCGACGTCGAAACCTTTGGATTTCACTTTCCAATCTCTAAGAATTTCCGCACGCAGTACACGCAACCCTGTCAGCGGATCGGCTAACCAGACGCCGTTTAGAAAGTTTTGAGCCAAACCTATGAACCGATTACCAAGGTAAAAAGCGTAATTCGACCCCTTCAGGTTTAAGTAACCACTGAACCGGTTACCGCAAACCATACCCACTTCCGGATTCTTCTCAAGTATTCGGATCATCTCAGGAACGTGTTCAGCGGGGTACGTATAATCTGCGTCTGTGATAACCACGTAATCAACTGTTAAATCC
>Ga0187868_1000540_pt1 | contig 30226 bp, 30 predicted proteins | sample June2016WEW_13_4_FD_133014 | JGI IMG/M metagenome (GOLD analysis project Ga0187868, IMG submission 133014) | Peatland microbial communities from SPRUCE experiment site at the Marcell Experimental Forest, Minnesota, USA - June2016WEW_13_40 | ecosystem: Environmental > Terrestrial > Soil >... | reverse complement strand
GCGGCGCTCCACGCCATCGCGCGCGGCGCGGACGGCGCCATGCGCGACGCCGAATCCACGCTCGACCAGCTCATCAGCTTTTGCGGCGGCAAGATCGAGGAAGCCGATGTGCTTTCCATGTTCGGCCTCGCCGCCCAAAGCCAGATCCTCGGTTTGAGCCAGGCCGTGCTCGCCGGCGAAATTCAAGCCGCGTTGAGCCGATTGAACGAACTGGCGCAAAACGGCAAGGACCTCGGACGATTGCTCACCGATTTGCTGAATCATTTCCGCAACCTGCTCATTTTCCGGGTTTCGCGCGGCGACCTGAATTTGCTTGAAGTCTCCGAAGCCGAAGTCGCGGCGCTGAAAGAACAGTCCGGACTGGCCAATACCGAATCGCTCACCCGAATTCTCGAAGTCCTGACCGATTCCGAACTTCGGCTGCGCGACACCGCGTCCAGGAAAATATTGCTCGAAGTTGCCATGCTTAAAGCCATCGAAGCCCGCAGCGCCATCAGCCTCGATTCGGTTTTGAAGCAGCTCAACCAGTTGCGCGGCGGCCAAGGTGGCGCAGGCGTCACCGTCGCGCCGCAGCACGGCGAAGGCGGATCGTCCGCTCCAACTTTCGTAGCCGCGAACGTAAGTTCGCGCAATAAGCCCTCCCCGGCTCCCGCTCCGACAAGTTCCCAAGCATTCGTGACAAATGCGCCGACTGACGTCGGCGGCTACAGCGACCTGGCCGGGTTGTGGGCCAAGCTGGTTGAAGCCGTTGGCCGCGTCAGTCCTTTTACGCGAAGTTATCTCGTGGACGCAAATCCGGTTTCGTTCGATAAAAATCTGCTCACGATTGGTTTCGATCCCGAATTTGAGGATCACCTTGGTCTCGTGGACAACGCGCGCAACCACACGCTGCTCCAAACCAAACTCGCGGAGCTTGGCCATGCAAACGCGCTAATTAAATTCGTCAAAATCGAAGCGTCGGCGATGGCCGCAAAGCAAAACGAGGGCGTTGGAGTTCAAGCTTCAGCTTGTTCGACTGACACGCTAAAGCGTGAACTCCAACAAGCCAAACCGGCTGCGTCTGCCGTGCCGGCCGCAAAATCTAAACCGGCCTCCGTCCCCTTCGACAAAAACGATTTCAAAAACGACCCGCTGATCCAAAAGGCCCTGGAAATTTTTAAAGGCCAGATCGTTGAAGTCCGCGCTTGAAAATTTGCAATCTGAAATCCGCAATCTGAAATTAAAATATGTCCAGCATTGGCAAACTCATGAAACAGGCTGCGCGAATGCAGCAGCAAATGGAACAGGTGCAGGCCCAACTCGCGGCGCGCACCGTCGAGGCCGGCAGCGGCGGCGCGGTCAAAATTACCGCCAGGTGCGACGGCTCCATCGCGTCCATCAAGATTGATCCGCAAGCGCTCAACCCGTCTGACGCGCAGTTGCTCGAAGACATGATTGTGACCGCCGCGAACCAGGCACTCGGCCAGGCCAAGGAAATTTCCAACGCCGAAATGGGCAAAATCACGGCGGGATTGAACATGCCGGGGCTGATGTAAATTTTTTAATCGTCCTCGTCCTCGTCCTCGATTTTTCGATTACGAGGACGATTACGAGGACGAAAGGGACGATGAATCCAATTCCAGAACCCGTTGTTTCGCTCATCGCGGCGCTGAACAAGCTGCCCGGCATCGGGCCGCGTTCCGCCGAGCGCATCGCACTGCACCTCGTCCAGACCGATTCGGCGGTGGTGAAACAACTGGCCGACACGATGCTCCATGCCCGCGAAAAAATCCAGTTCTGCACGACCTGCGGCGCGCTGACGGAAAAGTCGCCCTGCCCCATCTGTGCCGACACGCGGCGGGATGCCTCGCTGGTGTGCGTGGTCGAGCGCGCGGTGGATATTCTGAGCATTGAGAAATCCGGCACGTATGGCGGCAAATTTCACGTGCTCGGCGGAAAAATTTCCCCGCTCGATGGTGTTGAACCGGAGGACCTGCGCATTGCCGAATTGGAAAAACGGTTCCCACAGGAGCCCATCAGGGAAATTATCATTGCGCTGGGCACGGACGTGGAAGGCGACGCGACGAGCCATTACCTGGCCAAACGGCTGGCGCGCAAGGGGGTCAAGATTTCCCGCATCGCCTACGGTTTGCCCGCCGGGAGCGGATTGGAATTCGCCGATGAACTTACGTTGAGCCGCGCGCTGGAAGGCCGCAGGGAAATGTTGTGAGCACCGTCGTCGCTTTCGATCTCGGCAAGGTTTTGGTGGATTTTGACTACCACATCGCCGTTTCCCGGATAGCCGCGCGCAGCACACTGCCGCCTGATGGAATCAAAACCTTCCTTGGACAATCCCACGCCATCATTGATTACGAGTCCGGCCGGTTGACACGGGAGGAATTTTATGAGCAGGCGCGCAAAGCCGCCGGCTTTCGCGGAACAATTGAGGAATTCGGCGAATTTTTCGCGGACATTTTCACGGAAATTCCGCCGATGATTGAACTGCACGCCGGACTGCGGCGCCGCGGCGTCCCGACCTATATTTTTTCGAACACCAACGACCTCGCCATCGAACACGTCCGGCGGAGTTTTCCGTTCTTCCGCGACTTCGACGGTTACATTTTTTCCTGCGAAGTCGGCGCCATGAAGCCCGACGCCAAAATGTACGAGGCATTGGAGAAACTGGCCGGACGGCGCGGCGCGGAAATCCTTTACATTGACGACCGGCCGGAAAACGTGGCGGCGGGCGCGGCGCGCGGCTGGCGGACGATTTTACACAAGACACCGGAGAAATCCCGCGCGGCAATGGAAAGATTTCGGTTGTAGCGTCGGCGCTGTGCGCCGATTCATCCGAGCCGCAGGCTCGACGCTACAGCTAGTTCGAGCGCGGCTTGACCGGCTTGACCGGCTTGAGGCCGACCTCATGGGCGATGTCGTCGAACTCATCGTGACTGACTTCTTCGAGTTGTTTGCCGCGGGCCTTGAGCTTTTCGTTGATCTTGACGGCCTTTTCAGTCATCACCTCGTGCGTTTCCTTCGTGCCGCCGACGAGCGCAAAGTTCGGCCCGGTCGTCAGCCGCTTGTGCCCGTCGGAATCCAGGCCGACACCAAGCATTATTGCTCTGCGTTTTTTCTTTTGGGGCGCGTTCGCCATGAATTCAAACTAAGTGCAGCCCTGGTCGCGGTCAAGCGCGCGGCGGTTGAGTTTCGCAAAATTTTAACCGAAAACCAAGATTGGAAGCCGGATACTTGCGGGAATCGCGTGAGTGGTTCGTCATGGCGATTTGCAGCCGCGAACATCCGTCCGCGCTCATCAGAAGAAGTTTGCGCCGACTGATGCCGGCGGCGGCTGCGTTTTTCGTTAAATCATTTGCGCCGCGAATGGGCGCGGTCAGACATCTGCCAGGGTCCATACTTGACTGAAATGGCGCACTCTTTACAGTGCCCGGTCTGAGCAAAACTTTTTAATGAGCATGCGTTTTGAATTCCATGAATAGTCGTTGGGGATCTCTCATTGCAGCCTCTCTGGCAGCTTTTGCCAGCCTCGTGATAACCTGGCAGTTCAGGCATTACGATGGAGGAGAGGACGGACAATACGGAACATATGAGTCCCTGGCGCAGTCCTTTCTTCGGCAGGGAAAACTGGCAGGGATTTCTAATATCGTCGACAGGAGTGGGGAAACTATTTCAGCCTCAGGAACAAGCCGGTATTATGATTTGGTTTTGCCAAAGAAGGCACGCGTTTTCATGACTGACATGACCGGTCCCACCAACTACGACAAGATTGGGTATTTTTTTTATGCAACTTACTATCTTTTCCCTCGTGAAGTCGGCGTGAGTGTGGATCAGCCAGGCCGCTTAACCAAGGACGGCTTTCTGGGCAGGACGGCTGAATCCGATCAGGAAATTCTTGCCCATGGATTCGATATGGGGTTCGACCTTTCTCCGGGGCCCCGACTGTGGGTGAAAGCACTGAGGGACCTTCCCTTGAAGTTCCCAACCAATCCGGCCTGGTTTAACTCCGGTTATGACACCGTCATAGCGTTTCTTCTTCCATTGTTGACGGCGTTGGCGGGGATGTGGCTGTTCCGTTTTTTGTTCCCTACCTTGAGTGAGCGGATGCCGCTGCTGGAGCAACTGGCCTGCGGCTTGGGCTTGGGAATGATGGCCGTGGCGGCACTGACACTGGGCGTCAAACTTTGCGGTTTTCAAGGGCGGGGGCTGATTCTCATGGTAACCGCCGTTGGGGCAATTGCGGAAATATGGCGCGACCGCAAAGTCTATTGGACCGGGATTCGTGATGGTTTTGGGAAGATGGTTCGTAGTCCCGTTATCGCCGCTGTTTTTGTGGCGGGAGCGCTGGTGTTTCTGGTTCTCTTCCGTCTGGCCGGTTTGCAGGAAGTCACGGAATTTGACGCCGTGGCGGCGTGGTTGCTCAAGGCAAAAATAATCCACCTCTATACCGGAAGCGAGATCGTGCAATGGTTTTCCAATCCGCGTCTGGCGCATGCGCATCTGGATTATCCCACGCTCGTGCCTTCGCTGCATGCAGCCACGTATGATTCGCTCGGTCATGTGGATGAGTTTGTCACCAAGTTCTGGCCCACTTGGATGCTGTTTTTCCTTATAGCCGCCCTGGCCTCTCTGAACCGTGCCGGAAAAGCATGCTTCCATGCCCCGTCATTTGCACTCCTGGGTGTATTGCTGTTGCCGGCCACCCAGATGTTCGTCCAGTGGGAAGGCGGGGTTTTGCCCATGGTCTTCTTCACCGTTCTGGGATTCGTGCAATGCGCTTTGTGGCTGGTCGGGAAAGATCCCGCCCGGCTCGGCCTTGGGCTGACGCTTTTGTTTGGAGCGGCCATGTCAAAGTTTGAGGGCTTCATTTTTCTGGCAATGGTGGGAAGCTGGATTTTGCTGCTGCCTTCGGCACGACCCTCGTTGAAACCGTCGCCCCGCTTCTGGCCGGTGCTGGCGTTCTGTTTTCTGGCGGCTTTGCCCTTCGTCTGCCTGCGTCTTCAAATACCCACATTGAACTACGAATCGAGTTGGGCCAGCCACGTCCTGCACCATCCAACCACCCTGTTTTCAACCCTCTCAAATTGGGCCCGCCTCTTCCAAATCGAACTGGCTCGATTGTTTGTGAATCCCGACTTTGCAAACTGGAATGGTGAAGGCGGACAGCTTCATTGGATCGGCAAATGGGACGGCCTTTCATCATTGTATAATCCTTCGACACTCGGTCTGGCATGGCTCTGCCTGTTTATGACGGTGGCGCTTTGGTTTGCCATTCCCACCCGCCGTCAAATCGTCGTCTGGATCCTGGCAATGTTTCTCGGCGCCGTGGCTGCGTTGAGCGGTGTATTTGCCAGCTTTGTCAACATCACCAGTCTGGCTCATGTGATCGGTTACACTGTGGATTCCGCCGCGGGACGATACCTTCTCCCAGTGCTGCTGGCCTGGTTCGCCACGATCTTGACCATGTTTTTTGCCGATCTGCCATCGGCCACCACTGCCGACCGGGGCCTGCCTGTTTTGAAAAACGGCAGCTGGTTGGCAGCTGGCGCGCTTTTGATCCTGGCTTTGGGAGTATTTGTCCTGCCGGAAAACGAATCCACCTTGCCGGAGAATCCGTTGCAAAGTGCGGCGGCTGCAAATTCCTTGAACGGTTCCGAAACCAACGCGCCCGGAAATCCCGAACTGCAAAGGAGAATGGAACTTGCCATCCAACTGAACAAGGCCGGAAAGTTCGCCGAGGCGGTTCAAGCGTATCGCGAGGCCACCCGCCTCTATCCCAATGACCCTGTGGCGTTAAACAATCTGGCCTGGAACCTGGCGGCAAATCCCAGGCAGGAATTGCGTAATGGCAAGGAAGCTGTGCAGTTTGCCAGCAGAGCTGTCGAGTTGACCGGCCAGCAACAACCGGTTTTCATAGGAACCCTTGCTGCTGCTTATGCCGAAGACGGCCAGTTTGCCAAGGCCATTGAAATGGCTAAAAAGGCGCGCGACGTCGCTTTGTTGAACGTCCACCCGGAAATAGCTGCGGTAAACGAACAATTGTTAAAACTATACTCCGCAGGCAAAGCGGTCGGCTTGACGAATGGACCATAGCAGAAGGCTTCAGGGAAAATCGCCGCTTCGAGGGCACTCTTACCAAAATTCAAACCAATACCCATTCTAGAAAACATTTGGTACACTGGCATAGCGACCTTGGAGCGCTAAAGGGTATGATGGTATGATGGCCGCACGGCGGCCGGGCGTTCGCAGAATTTTAACCTGAAAACCAAGATTGGAAGCCGGACACCGGCGGGCAGCGCATGGGTGGTTCGTCATGGCGATTTATCGCCATGGTCGTCAGTCCATGCTGATCAGGAGAAGTTTGCGCCGGCTGATGTCGGCGGCTACTGCGTTTTTCGTCTTTATTCATTGGCGCTGCGAACCGGTACGGTCAGCGGTTTGCCGTTGTCCGATGGGCCGAGCTTCAACAGAAACGGCACGGCAATTTTTGCCCATTCTTCCGGTGTTGGATAACCCGAGGCCGAACCGCCGAAGCAACTGCGCAGCATGTCGGTGTTGATGATGCCGGGATTGAGCGGCACAGCGGCCATGCCCGACGGCAACTCCTGCGCCAACGCCTGCGTCAGCCCTTCAATCGCCCATTTCGTGGCGCAGTATGGCGCGACTTCCGCGGCAGTCGAGCGCCCCCAGCCGGAACTGAAATTTACAATGACCCCGCGCCGGCGTTTGACCATTTCCGGCGCAAAATGGCGGATGACGTTCGCCACACCCTTGAGGTTCACGTCAACCACGTCGGAAAACTCCTGCGCGCCAATTTCCCAGAGGCGTGCGTTGCGGTTGATCATGCCGGCGTTGTTCAACAACAAATCCGGCGCGCCATGGGATTTCAAAATGCGTTTCGCCCAGGCCGCGACCTGTTCGTCCGCGGAAACATCAACGACGGTGAAGTCATGGGGCGCGGCGAACTGTTTTCGCAATTGTCCGGTTTCCCTTTCCGAGCGTCCGCAGCCCAGCACGGTGTGGCCAAGCCGGATGAATTCCTCCGCGAGCGCGCGGCCAAGTCCACGCGAAACGCCGGTGATCAAGACGGTCTTCATGCAGTCGTAGCGGCTTTCGGTAGAAAGCCGCACAATTCAATTTTCTCAAGTTTGCGGCGCTCTGCCGAGACGCCGCTACGCTCAAAGGCGCGGGTTGAATTTTGATTCACGGGCAAGCTGTTCCCACAATTTTTTCTCCGTGTCTCCGACCCTGGCCGGCACGGCGATGCGGGTGACGACCATCAAATCGCCGCGCGCGCCGTTACGCGTCGGCAGGCCGCGTGCGCGCACGCGAAGCTTTTGCCCGTTTTGGGTGCCGGGCGGAATTTTGATGTTCACACGACCGTCCAGCGCGGGCACGGAAAGATTCGCGCCCAGCACGGCTTCCCACGGCGCCAGTTCGGCCTCGTAAATCAGGTTGTGGTCCTCGACCTCGAAGTCGGGATGTTTGGCCAGCCGCACGCGCAAATACAAATCGCCCGCCGCGCCGCCGCCCGCGCCGGTTTCACCGCGCCCGGCGAGCCGCAATTTTTGTCCTTCGGTCACCCCGGGCGGGATTTTGACCTGGTGCGTTTCCGTTTTGACCGAGTGCCCGACCGTGTGACGCACGTTGACCGTGCGCACGGAACCGCGCATGGCTTCTTCGAGTGTGACCAGGATGTCGCCTTCGATGTCGCGTCCGCGCTCGGCGAATTCCTCATCCTCAAATCCCGCGGTGCGGCCAAAGCCGCCGGCTCCGCCGCGCATCCGCGAGCCGAACAATTGCTCGAAGAAATCGCTGAACCCGGTGCCGCCGAAATGGGTTTCAAATTCTTCACCCCCGCCGCCGCGCCCGCGAAAAGTCTGGCCGCCGGAGAAATGTTCCCAGCCGGACGGCGGACGAAAATCCGCGCCGGACTTCCAATTCGCGCCCAGTTCGTCGTATTTTTTGCGTTTGGCCGGGTCGCTCAAAACCTCATAGGCCTCGTTGATTTCCTTGAATTTTTCCTCGGCCTTCTTTTTGTCCTTGGCGACGTCGGGATGATATTGCCGCGCGAGTTTGCGAAAGGATTTTTTCAGCTCATCGGCGCTGGCCGTGCGCGGCACGCCGAGGGTTTCGTAGTAATCTTTGTATTGGACGGACATAGGGGTTGCCTTTATTCGCGGCAACTTTTGAAAGGATGTGCCAGTGTGTGACGTTTGTCAAAATTTCGGTTGTAATGTCGGCGCTGTGCGCTGATTCATTCGAGCCACAGGCTCGACACTACAGCAAATCAGGCCACTCTCCCAATTCCGGGCTACTTCCCGATTTTCGTGTTGTCCACGCTGAGGTAGCAGGTGCCGGCGATGTCGCCCTGTCGGCGCCAGATTTTCAGCAGGATTTGATCCCCCCTGGCCTGCCGGCCAAGTTTGACCGCGTCGTTGGAGCCGCTCACCGGCTGGCGGTTGATTTCCATGATCACGTCCCCGCGCTGCAATCCGGCGTCGGCGGAATTTGAGGCCTGTTCAACCTCCGCGACGAGTGCGCCCCGAATGCCGGGGGGAACCCCCAGTTGCCGCCGCACCGACGGCTCCAAATCAGCCACCGTCACGCCGTCGAGGGCGTCAATCATGGAATTGCCGGAACCCGGTCTTTTCTGGTCATTGTCACTTTGCGCAGCTTCACCGGGCAGCTCGGTGAGCGTGAGCGTGACCGTTTCCGGGCGTCCATCGTGGAGCAATTTCACTGTTGCCGAGCTTCCCGGCGCGCACTCGGAAACGGCCAGTTGAAAGCTGTGCATGTCGGGGATGTCCTTGCCGTTGAAACCGACAATCACGTCTCCCGATTTGATTCCGGCCTTCTCCGCGGGCGTATTCGGAAAAACATCGCTGACAAGCACCCCGTTTTGATCCGGCAAATCCAGCGCCTTTGCCAGCCGGGGCGTGATATCTTGAAGCAGGATGGCGAGGTCGCCGCGCGTTACTTTGCCGCCGGAGATGAGGCGTTCCATGACGTGGCGCGCCATGTTGATGGGGACGGCGAAGCCGATGCCCTGATTGCCTCCGTTATCATTTGGAATAATGGCGGTGTTGATGCCCATGAGCCGGCCTTCGGCGTCCACCAGCGCGCCACCGGAATTGCCGGGATTGATTGCCGCATCGGTTTGAATGAAATCTTCATACTGGTTGATGCGACCAAAGGCAAAATTGCCGCGTCCGAGCGCGCTCACGATGCCCATCGTCACAGTCTGGCCAACGCGAAAGGGATTGCCGATGGCGAGCACAATGTCGCCGACCTCCAATTGGTCGCTGTCGCCCAACGTGATGGCTGGCAAATCCTTCGCGTCAATTTTCAAAACCGCCACGTCCGTCGGCGGGTCGGTGCCAACAACCCGGGCAGTGAACTCCTTTTTGTTGTCGGCAATGGCAACTTCGATTTCATCCGCGCCGTCCACCACGTGATTGGCCGTTAAAATGTAACCATCCGGTGAAACGATGACGCCGGAGCCGAGGCTTTGCTCCCGGCGCGTGCGTTCACGTCCGTCGTTTGGGAACTGATTGCCGAAAAATTGCCGGAAAAACGGGTCGGCAAAAAATGGGTTGCGCATCGGCCGGATATGAACGATGTGCGTGGAGTAAATGTTCACGACGCTCGGTGCGGCTTTTTTGACGACGGGTGCGAAGCTGGCACCAGGCCGGGCGTCACGGTTGACGGGCGTGGTTTCAACCTTGATCGCCGGTTCGGTTTCCCCGGCCCAGGAGGTGAGGAGAAACAGGCCGGCCACGACCAGCGCGCCCGCGATGCCTGAAAGAAATCCAACCAATGACCTGGGAAAATGTTTCATAGTTTGGTGAAACTATTGACACCGCCCCCTGACTGCCTGTTCAAGCCGCCGGCGCCTATTTCGCCGGTTGGTTGGTTTGTGGTGGCGGTGTTTGCGACTGCTGGTATTTTGCCGCGTCTTCAGGTTTGATGACTTCGATCTTCGCGCCTTTTTTCATTTCTTCTTGCGAAGGCACTTTGATGATGTCGCTGGTGAGCGGTGAATTGGTTGAAACCCCCGACGCGGGCGGTGACTGATGTTCGGTGGAAAGCAGTTCAACTTCAAAGATCAAAACGGAATTGGCCGGAATACCGGGGCGTCCCCGTTCGCCGTAAGCGAGTTCCGACGGCACAAACAACTGCCATTTGGAGCCGACGTTCATTTTCAGGAGCGCCTCCGTCCAGCCGGAAATGACGCCGTTGACGGAAAATCGTGCGGGCTGGCCGCGTTTGATGGAACTGTCGAATTCCGTGCCATCAATCAACGTGCCGCGATAATTCACCGTTACGACATCGTTGGGCGCTGGAATCGTGCCGTTGCCATTGGTGATGACTTTGTATTGCAGGCCGTCCGGCAATGTGACGACAACCGGGTTGTTTTTGTTTGTGGCCAGAAAGGCCTCGCCGTCCGCCTTGTTTTTTGCCGCCGCCTCTTCGTGCATTTTTCGCTGCTTGGCGGCAAACTCTTTTTGAAATGCCGTCAGCGTCTCCTGCGCCTGTTCCGGCGTGAGCAGCGTAGGGCCGGACAGCACGTCATTGACGCCGCGTGCGACTAGGTTTGCGTCAACCTCGACCCCTTGGCGCTGCAAGGTGTGGCCCATAGACATGCCAATGGCGTAACTGACGCGCGCCTTTTCGTCACCCAGCACATTCGTGCCGGCCGGCGTTTTATCAATGGGAGCGATGGAAGTTTGGACGGTTGTGCCAACTGGTTTTCCAACTGGTTTTGACTTGGAGGCGCAGCCCACAAGGCTGGCGGCGCTCAGGGAAAAAATCACAGCCAATGCAATAGTCTTCATAGTTTTGATTTTCGAGGGGCTATTATCGGGATTGGGATTAAAATTGCAATTCTTTTTACACTCAAACACCGGCGCGCTCAAAATGATTCCCTTGCTGAACGAATCTGCTTAGACTTGGTCGAAGCTGTGCCAATTGCAATGAGTCACTTAAAAATAAAAATCCTCGCCCCCATCGCATCTGCCGTGCTGGCCGGGTCTGTCATCATCGGCTGCACCATCGCCAAAACGGTTCCACCCCCCCCGCCGCCGGCAACCCAAACCAGCGTTTCCCCGGCGTTGATGACGCAAACAAACATTTTCCTGGCGCCGGGGCAAAACGACGCGCGCATCGCCTACGTCACGGCGCGGTTGCTGGAGGAATTTCACTACTCGCAACAACTGCTCGACACGGAGATTTCAGAAAAGTTTTTCGACGGTTATTTGGAAACCCTCGATCCAAGGCATGAAAATTTTCTGCAATCCGATATTGCCGGATTCATGCACTACCGGACGAATCTCGACACATTCACCATCGGCACCAACGGCACTGCCAACCTCACGCCCGCGTATGAAATTTACCGGCGATACCTTGAACGCATCCAACAGCACGCTGACCATGTGAACGAACTTTTGCAGGAGGACAGATTCAAATTTAACAACGACGAACATATTCTGCTCGACCGGCGCCACGCGCCCCATCCCAAAGACCTCGACGAGGCAAAACAACTTTGGTCGCAGCGATTGCGTTACGAGTATTTGCAGGAAAAACTCAGCCGCGAGATTTCGCCGACCAATAACAATGTGATCCTGACTTTGCCCAAATCCGCCGCCGCGGAAATCACCGGCACGCTGGCGCGGCATTATCGCTGGAATTTGCACATGGCGACCAATTTGGACAGCACGGGCGTTTTGCAGGCGTATCTCAACGCCCTGGCGCATGCCTACGACCCGCATTCGGATTATTTCAACACCGAGCATGCGCAGACTTTTTCCATCGACATGAGCCTGTCACTTTTCGGCATTGGCGCTCAACTGACCGAGGACGACGGCTATTGCACCATCAGTTCGCTGGTTCACGGCGGCCCGGCGGAGAAAAGCAAGCAACTGCATGAAAAAGACCGCATCATTGCCGTTGCGCAGGACAATCAGCCGTCCGTGGATGTCGTGGACATGGAGCTCGGCAAAGTTGTCCAGCTCATTCGCGGCCCAAAAGGAACCGAAGTGCGGCTGACCATCAGTCCGCCGGAAGACCGCGCCGTTCGCCGCGTTGTGACTTTGATCCGTGATGAAATCAAACTCGAAGACTATGAAGCCAGGGCCCAACTCATCGAATTGCCGGATAGCCACGGCGGTACGACGCGGCTGGGCGTCATTGATTTGCCGTCGTTTTACGCGACGGTTGATTTGCCCGGCAACACCGAGCATTCAACGGCCAAAAGCACCACCGCCGATGTCACGCGCCTGATTAAAAAACTCAAATCGGAAAAGGCCGCCGGCATCATTCTCGATTTGCGCGGCAACCCCGGCGGTTCGCTCGAAGAAGCCGTCAAATTCACCGGCCTTTTCATCAAAGACGGCCCGGTTGTGCTCGCCCGTTCTTCGTCCGACGGCCCGGTAAACGTGGATGGCGACACTGATTCTTCCATGCTTTACGCCGGCCCGCTCGTCGTGCTCGTCAACCGTCTCAGCGCGTCCGCGGCGGAAATCGCCGCCGCCGCATTACAAGATTACGGTCGCGCGCTCATCGTCGGCGACATTTCCACCTTCGGCAAAGGCACGGTGCAGAGTTTGAATCTGCTGCGCCCATTCTTCGTCGGGCCGGCCACCGCGTCCGCGACCAATGATCCCGGCACGGTCAAAATCACCATCCGCAAATTTTATCGCGTCAGCGGGGCTTCGACGCAGTTGAAAGGCGTGATGCCAGACCTCGTGCTGCCGGACGTGTTGAATTATTCGACTCAATTTGGCGAATCCTCGCTCGAAAATCCGCTGCCTTGGGACACCATTCCCAGTGTGAATTACTCCAAATTGAATCTGGTGCAACCGTATCTCGACGAATTACGCCGGCGTTCGAGCGAGCGCACCGCCACGAATCAGGATTTCATTTATACCCGGCAGGATATTGACCAATTCCAAAAATTGCAGGCCGACAAAACCGCCTCGCTCAATGAACACGAACGCCTGAAGGAACGGCAGGACGCCGACGCCCGCCAAAAAACGCGCGATACGGAACGGGCCGCGCGTAAGGTGTCAGATGTAAAAATTTATGAGCTGACCGTCGAAAAAGCCGATGATCCCGGTCTCCCGCCGCCGGTCGGGGAAACCAATACCATGACCGCAAACAGTTTGCCCGCAGGCACAAATTCGATGTCAACCGCGTCTTCAAAGGTGGCCGACGCGCCGAGGCCACCTGACCCCATGCTGGACGAAACGGAACGGATTCTTGAAGATTACATTTCACTTTTGTCGTCGAAACAGATTTTGATTGCCAATTAGTGAAAATCCATGAAAACCCTCACTGCGTTTTTTTGTTTGTTGTTCGTGACCAACGGCGTCCTGGCCGACGTTTATTCGGCGGCGATCCGGCAGGCCAAAAACGTTGCCGCCAATGCCAGCAGTACGCGGCAGGACAATCCACCGCCGCCGGCCCAGCCACCGCCCGCTCCGCCGTCGCAAACCAATCCGCCACCGGACCCGGTGCTCGAAGCCACCCGGCAAAACATCGCCGCCCTCCATGTCGATTTTGACGCCTTCGGTGACCGGGCCGACACCAATTCAGCCGCCGCGCAAAAGCCGTCGTTGATGAATAATCTGACGGCGGCGGCCTCGGGCACGAAACCGTCGCCCGCGTCCATTTCCAAACTGGCGGATGACCTGATGACAGCAATGGCTGGAAATGAAAAACTGCGCCCGCAACATCAAAAACTGGCGCAGGATGTCCATGCCATCTTCAACAGTTCGCATCTTTCGCCGGCGCAACAGCAGAAAATTTTCGCCGACGTCCAAACCCTTTTGCAAAACGGCGGAGTGTCGCCGGACAATGCCACAAACATCGTCAACGACATCAAGACAATTGCAACAGAAACCAAATGAGCGCATTCACCGGCTGGAATGTCCGGTTTGCAAAAAGAAAGGCGACTGGTTTGCCGGGGCGTATGGCCCGTTTTGTTCGCACCGTTGCAAGTTGATTGACCTCGGCAAATGGCTCGGCGGCGAACATGTGATTTCCGAACCGTTGCGCCCGGAGCATTTTGAAAAATACGCCGGCCTGCCGCCGGGCGAGGATTTGGATTTGCCGGAAAAGGAATGAATTTTGCAAATGGGAAAATGAAACAAACAATTTGTCTTTTACTGGCTGCTGGCGCGCTGAATTTGTCCGCGCTTGCGCAACCCACCAATTCCATGAACACAAACAAAACTGAATCCGCCCTGTTTGGCGGCGGCTGCTTCTGGTGCATGGAAGCCGTCTTCGAGCGGCTGCCCGGCGTCAAATCCGTCGCCAGCGGATTTGCCGGCGGCCACACCGCCAACCCGACCTACGAACAGGTAGGCACCGGCACCACCGGCCATGCCGAGGTGACACAGATCGAATTTGACCCGTCCAAAATCTCCTACGAGAAACTGCTCGACGTTTTCTGGCAGGCGCATGACCCGACCACGCTCAATTGTCAGGGCGCGGACGAAGGCACGCAATACCGCTCCATCATCCTTTATCACAGCGAAGCGCAGAAACTGGCGGCGGAAAAATCAAAGGCCGGGGCGCAGAAAAATTTCAAGCACCCCATCGTCACCGAAATTGTGCCGTTCACCAAGTTTTACAAAGCTGAGGGTTACCATCAGGAATACTACGACAACAATTCCAATGCGCCCTACTGCCGGATGGTCATCGCGCCCAAACTTGAGAAGCTGGAAAAGGCAGGGATAATTCAAAGCAAGCCGCAGAATGAAACCGGACATTGAAGTTTAAATTTGGGCATGGCAATGAACCTGTTCCTTGCAAAAAGATGGCCGCCTTTTTTATTGCTGGGGATTGCCACTTTTTTGGTCTGGGGACACACGGTGACATTTGACTTCGTATGGGACGACGAATTTTTCATACGTGATCTGCCGAGTGTTCGTTCACTGAAGCACGTCCCGGAAATGTTCTATCGTCTTGATGCCCAGGCGACACATCCGGATGATTTCCGGGTTTTCCGGCCGGTTCGCACTGCGCTCTACGCGCTGTTGCATTTCCTGGGCGGCAAGGAAACACCGCAACCGTGGATTTACCATCTGGCCAACGTGCTCGGGCATGGTGGCACGGCCATGATGCTGTTTGCGGCATTGACGCTGCTGCTGCCGCGCTGGCGCAATGGTTTCACGGAAGCGGAAACGCGATGGTGGTCTTTTTTTATTGCGCTGGCATTCGCCGTGCAGCCCGTCGTCTCGGAGGTCGTTTGCTGGGCAAAGTCGCTCGATGATATTCTCGCCGCGTTTTTTACGCTCGCCGCGTTGAGGGAACTGCTGCTGCCGCCGGGAAACAAGGCGGCGCACTGGCGCGGCCTGCTCTTCTTTGCGCTGGCAGTCTATTCCAAGGAATCCGCCGTGCCGTTCGTGGTCGTTCCGCTCGTGATCTTTCGCAAAATTCATCATCTCGGCTGGAGACAAAGCATCATCCGCACGGCAGGGTTTCTCATGGTTGCCGCCATTTATCTGGCCAACCGATATTTCGTCATCGGGCGCAGCAGCCAGACCGCCCCGATTTCCGGCAGCTACGGACAAACGCTGATTGATATGCTTCCGGTGGTGCCCAAATATTTTCGTTTGCTCTGGGGTGTGCCGCCCTTCTTTATTGATTACAGTTATTTGCCTGGCGGCTGTCGGTTCTGGTCGCCGGAGGTTTTGGCCGGGCTGGCGTTGCTGATCGCGCTCGTTTTGGCCGGGGTGATTGCCGGGCGCAAATCCGGATGGGAATTGGCTGGATTTGGCTTGCTGTGGACCGGGTTGTTCCTGCTGCCCGTCTCCAACCTGCTGCCCATGCTGCAATACATGGCCGAAAGGTTTCTTTATCTGCCGCTCATTGGCTGGCTGATCGCGTTTGCCGCAATCGTTTCCGCCTTCCGCCGGCAAAGCATCATGCGCATGACCGCTTTTGCCTTGATATTGTTGTGGGCGGTGACAGCGTGGAACCGCTCGTGGATTTGGCGGGATCCGGTCACGCTGTTTGTTCGCAGCAGTCAGGAAGGCCCCCACACCCAGCGCGTTGAAGATAATGCGGTTGCCGCCATTATTTATCTGCCGCAGGTTCAACGTTTCTTTTCCGGCAATGGAACGAACACCGTCCGGACATCCGCGAACATGGCGGACGACAGCGCCGTTCTGAGCACGCTGGAACAGGCGTATCATTTGTTCCCGACAAACCATGTCGTTCTTTCCTATTACGGCACGAGTCTGGCCCTGACCGGCCAGCCGGGAAAAGCCCTGCCGTTTCTTGAAAAGGCCGCGCAGCTACAGCCCAAAAAATTGGATTACTGGCTGAACCTTGCCCGGGCGGCCCTGGATGCCGGACAACCCGCCCCGGCCAAATCCGCGCTGGAAAAGGCCGCTGCCCTGGCCGGCGGCAATCCGGTCGTGCTCCAGTTGCGCTTCAAATTCTGCTGGCAAACCGAAGATTACCCTGCCGCACGCGAAATCATGCTGCGGTTGAATCAAATCGCACCCGGCGACGAGCATGCTTATTGGTTGTCTGAGGTGGAAAAGAAACTGAAGACCGCCAGCCAGCCCGCGACCAATACGCCGTCAGGCACGAAGAATTGAACGAAAACCGCAAAACATAACCGCGGATTACATGGATAACGCAGATATTATTTTAAATCCACATCGCCTGCATTTTTCCGGCGCTTTTCGTTCATCACACGTTTCCATTCAAGTTTGGCATTCTTGAAATTGAGGAGTAGCGCCACCTCCAAACCGGTGATATTCAGATAACCGAGCATCCGGGCTATGTGGGTTTCATTGAAGTCGCTGACGACTTTGGGATCGGCAATGACCTTGCCATCCACGATGAGATCCGGGATGGGCTTGCCAATGAAATGACCACGATAATGCACCGGATATTCCCTCTGCTGCTCAACGGAATGACCGCGTGCCTGCAATTCGATGACGAGTGCATTCTCATACAGCTTTTCGTCCAAACCGGGTTTGAGTTCATTCAGGACCGCCATCGCAGCGCCGATAATGACTTCGGTGATTTCTTTGTGGAGCATGAAAAAAGATTAACCGCGGATTCCGCAGATTTCACGGATAAATTTTTCTCCATCCGTGTCATCCGCGTAATCCGCGGTTAAATAATTCCGTTCTACTGTTTACAGCCCTTTTTTGATCATCAGCTTGACGAGGTCGCCGACGCGGCAACTGTAACCCCATTCGTTGTCGTACCAGCTCACGAGCTTGAAGAACCGCTTGTTCAGTTCCATGCCCGCGCCCTGATCGAAGATCGAAGACAGTTCACAATGGATGAAATCCGAGCTGACCACTTCGTCTTCGGTGTAGCCGAGGATGCCCTTGAGATAGGTTTCGCTGGCCTTCTTCATCGCAGCGGAAATTTCGGCATAGCTCGTTTCCTTTACCGTTCTCACCGTGAGGTCCACGACGGAAACCGTCGGGGTCGGCACGCGGATCGCCATGCCGGTGAGCTTGCCCTTCACTTCGGGACAGACCAGCCCCACGGCCTTCGCTGCGCCAGTGGTGGAAGGAATCAAATTGAGGGCCGCGCTGCGACCACCCTTCCAGTCCTTCTTGCTGGGGCCGTCCACGGTCTTTTGCGTGGCGGTATAGGAATGAATCGTGGTCATCAAACCTTCTTCGATGCCGAAGCCTTCCTTGAGCAGCACATGGACAACCGGCGCGAGGCAATTCGTGGTGCAGGAGGCATTGGAAACGATGTGATGCTGTTTGGCATCATATTTGCCGTCGTTCACGCCCAGGACGACCGTGAGGCAATCGCCCTTGGCCGGGGCGGAAATGATGACTTTCTTCGCGCCGGCGGTGATGTGGCCCTGCGATTTCTCGACGGCGGTGAAAAGACCGGTGCATTCGATGACGAGGTCCACGCCCAGCGCCTTCCACGGCAGTTCCGCCGGCGACTTGGCGCTGACGACCTTCATGTCCTTGCCATTGACGACGAGGATGTCCGGATCGACTTCCTCGGCCTTTTTGCCGGCGGCCTTGGCCTTGGCCACGGCGTCCGGGGAAGTTTTGCTGTCCACCTTGCCCTTGAAGCGGCCCTGGATGGAATCGTATTTGAGCAGATACGCGAGGTTGTCCGCCGGAACGATGTCGCCGACGGCGACCACCTCGATGTCCCTGCCCACCATGTCTTGTTCGACCAGCGCCCGGAACACCAGGCGCCCAATGCGGCCGAACCCGTTGATTGCTACTTTGACTGCCATATTTTTTTATCCGTTTCCAAAAAAAGTTTTGCAAAAACCGAACCCATAGTTTACGGGCAACCGCCTCAGCGTCAATGAAGAATTCAGAAACGAAATTGCAAAAACCTCGCCAATTCTTGCCTTGGCCGAAGAATTCAATGAACCGCCCAACGCCCGAATGAAAAAGCCGGCGAATTGACGCAACCCAAACCGGCCTTGCCTCAATTTGTCGTCATTTCTCTTTGGGCTTCTGTTTGAGAAGCCTCACTTCAAATGTGCCGGCGACGCAGCTTTTTGAATCGTCAGGAAAACACAAATAGATTTTCGCGGACACCGTCCGGTTTATGGCTTGATCGAATTGCAGCTTCATTCCATAGCCTTTGTTAAAAGTCGCGGTCTGAATCACTTCTCCTTCATTCCAAGTCATCTTGACGTGCGGATTGGCGCTGCTGCCGTCAACGGACTGGATTTCATAACTGTGGCCTTCAATGGACGCACCCAGACCATAAATGTCCAGTGACATTCCGTTCGCGGAACTTATTTTAAGGTCGCCATTTCTGAACAACGCTGTCTTAACAGCGAAATCAATTCCACGAAGTTTCCCGCTGGCCGGATGGTCGGGGAAAGACGCTTTGCTGATGTCGGATGTCCACTCGGATTTGGCGGGTTCGATTTGCTGGTTGCCGGTGGCAACGGTCCCGGGCTTGACGGGTTCTGTCTGTTTATTGTCATTGGAAACAGTTGCGGATTGAGTTTGCGTGACAATTACATTGTTCGTAATCAGGTCTTGCCGGACATTTTCGTATCCCTGTTTCAATGCGGATGAAAAAGACCATAGGCGAACTGCGGCGGTGCCCGCTTCGAGCAACAAAATCAAATAGCCGATGATGAGACCCGCCGTGGCGAGACCACTTCCTTTGAGCGATGGATTCCGGCGAATTCGTGATTTGGCCAGATGCCCGCAAATGATTCCCGGGAGCCAGCCAACGCACGTGATCAATGATGACAGGGAGCAGACCAGCGAAGCGACGGCCAAACCAGAAGTCCGTTGAGCGGTGGTTGCGATGTTGCCCAGCAACGCCGGCGGGATGCCCGTCGGGGTGGAAACATCGGCGGGTCCGGCAGTTTCCTTTGGCACAACGATGATGGCATTGCAGACCGGACAGGCAATCTCTGTTCCCACATGAGATGTGTCACCCAAAATGTTTTGGCCGCAAGCAGGGCATGAAAATTTGAATTCACTCATAGAGGTTCTCGCACATTGAATGTCAAAAAGTATCGCGTTAAAAAATTCGATTCAAGCTTTCGCCACATGTTTTCCCGCGGAGAAGGAGAATCGTTCGCCGTCCCCTTGAAAATTCGCGCGACAGGATTTGCCGGCTATCCGCAAAGATTTCCCGACGCCGGGCCATCCGTTATTCCGCCCATCACATGATTTCCGGGAAATTGGTGGATTGCGTGGGCGGCGGCGGGGCATGGGTTGGCAGTGTAGCTGCCGGAGCGTTGGTTGCGACCGTTGAACCCAGCACGGTCAATTGATTGGTGTTATCCAGCACGATCTCCGGCTTGTCATGGTAGTTCTTGATTTTGCCTTTTATTTCCACCGCTTTTCCGTCCAGCGCTTTCACGTCGGCAAGATATTCGCCCGGAAACATGACCACGGTGAACGGCGAGTCCGGGTAGGGCCGGTCCAGATTCAGAAATATCACCTTTGGACGGATGGTGACTTGCGCCACCTTGCCCGTCACAATCATTTCCTGACCGTAATGTTTGTCCGCCTCGCCCGTGCCGATTTTCAACGGTGCGGAGGTGTTGGTTTTTGACAGCGTGGGTGCGTTGGTGTCAGCCGCAGACAATTTGATTGCGAATGTCAGGACAACCAGAATCGAAAGAAATGTTCTCATGCAAACAGTGGATGCGTTTTGCCATGCTTCGGCAACAAAAAACAGAAATGAGCCTCCTCATGTCGGTTGCCACAATAAATTGTTCGCCACCGTATCCCCGGCCCTAGTTTCACCGATTTTCCGTCGCCAGAAATCTTTCCGCGTCAATCGCCGCCGCGCAACCCGTGCCCGCGGCCGTGACGGCCTGCCGGTAAACGTGGTCCGCGCAGTCGCCCGCCACAAACACGCCCGGCACATTCGTCATCGTGCCTTTCCGGGGAATGATGTAGCCGTTGGCGTCCATTTCTATTTGCCCCTTGAAAATTTCCGTGTTCGGTCCGTGACCGATGGCGACGAACACGCCCGCGCAGTTCAAAATCGTCTCCGCGCCGGTCTTGAGGTTTTTCAATTTCACGCCGGTCACCTTGTCCTGCTTCACATCGAGGACTTCCGTCACGACGGAATCCCAAATCGGCTTGATGGTTTTATGAATGTGGACCCGTTCGGCCATGATTTTGGATGCGCGCAACTTGTCGCGCCGGTGCACGAGATGAATGACCGAACCGAACCGGGTCAAATAAAGCGCCTCTTCGCACGCAGAATCGCCGCCGCCGACCACGACGAGCGGTTGGTTGCGGAAAACGGGCAAGGCGCCGTCGCAGGTCGCGCAATACGTCACCCCTTTGGTCTCCAGCAAATCTTCGCCGTGCACGCCGAGATGTTTGTGGCTCGCACCGGTGGCGATGATGACCGCCTGCGCCCCGACCTTTTCGCCGTCCACCGTGAGCGTGAAGGGACGTTTGGAGAAATCCACCGCTTCGACCGTGCCGAAGCTGGCGCGCGCGCCGAAGCGTTCGGCCTGTTTCTGCATCCGCGTCATCAGTTCGTAGCCGTCCACGCCTTCGGGAAAGCCGGGAAAGTTTTCCACGATGCTGGTGGTGATGAGCAGTCCGCCGGGCTGACCGCCGGTGAGGACGAGCGGCTGCAAATTGGCGCGTGCGGTGTATAGCGCCGCCGTCCAGCCCGCGCAACCCGAACCGATGATGACAACTTTTTCCATAAGCGGGCGAAAGGTAGTGCGTGAATGCGGCAGATGCAAGTTCGGCGGCGCGATTTGCGTTTGCCGGGTGCGCCTTTTATGGTTTTACTGACATGAAATGAAGCGCTCCATTATCACTCATTGGGTCAAAATTGTTGCGGGTTCGTTTTGTTTGAGCGCGCAGCTCATCTGCCACGCGCAATCTCCGCCAACAAATCTTTGGCTGCTCCGGATGTCGGGTTATGTTGCTGATTCGTCACCGGCCATCGCAGCGGATGGAACGATTTATCAAGCCGACTTTGCCGGCAAAATGCGGGCTGTTACACCGCAAGGCAAGGTGAAGTGGGCTTTCAAGATCAATTCCGAAATCAAATCGTCCCCGGCGATTGCCGATGACGGAACGATTTATTTCGGCGCGCGCGACCGGAAATTTTACGCCGTCACACCCCGCGGGAAACTCAAATGGGCTTTTCCGACCGGCGCGTGGATTGATTCTTCACCGGCGATTGCCGGGGACGGGACGATTTATTTCGGTTCGTGGGATGCAAATTTTTACGCGCTCAATCCCAACGGCTCAAAGAAATGGGTTTTTGCCACGAGCAACATCGTGGTTTCGTCACCGGCGATTGGGAAGAACGGAACAATTTACTTCGGCTCGCATGATAAAAAGTTTTACGCGTTAAGACCGGACGGCAGCCTTTTATGGTCGTTCACAACTGGCGCACCTATCATCTCCTCACCGGCTATCAGTTTGGACGGCACGATTTATTTTACTTCGACGGATGGCAATCTTTATGCATTGCGACCGGACGGCTCGGAACTGTGGCGGTTGCACACCGGCGGCGCAACCGAATCCTCGCCGGTGATTGATGAACGCGGCAACCTGTATTTGTCGGTAAATAAATGTGACATTTCCGTCGGCCCCGACGGAAAAGCAGGATTACGATGGTGTTCGGACGTTCTGATTGACGCCTCACCTGCCGTTGCCGCAAACAACGTGATTTATTTCCCCGCGCCGTGGCGACAGTTGTTCGCCCTTCAACAAAACGGTGGCGGACTGTGGCAGGTGGACACGACTGGAAACCTCGTCGCTTCGCCGGTTATTGGGAGCGACGGAACCGTTTTTATCTGTGACGGCAAATTTTTGTACGCCATCAATTCAACCAATGGGTTGGGACCGCCGGCGAAGAGTTCATGGCCGATGTTCCGCGCCGATGCCCGTCACACCGGCCGGGTGCAAAGCGCGAATTGAACGGCTTCCAGGGTTTATACCGATTTCCGGCAACCATCGGATGGAGCGCAATTCCTGGAAGCGCCGGCGCTCCCAGGGGTTACAGCCGCTCGCGACCGCCGAAGCCGGTGTCGAGGTCGTGCCAGAATTCGATGTCTTCCTCGTCCTGTTCCCAGCAAAGAAAAACCTCTTTGTCCCCCATGATGGCGGGAAAATCAATCAGGCCACGCTCCAAATCCTTGACGAAAATCCGGCGGCGTTGAAATTCGGCGAGAACCTCCTGCATGTCCGCGAGCGCGCGAATCCAGTTGTTCACCGTTCCGCCGCCGATGTCGTTCCCCTGCTCTGTCAAACCACTCAGCCGTTTGTCGAAGCGTTCCAATTCATGTCGCAGCCGGTTGAGGTGTTCCAGCCATTTGCGAATTTGCGGCAAAAGCGCGCGCGCCTCGTCGCGGGTGTAATGTTTGTCAAAACGATGTTCCATCACTTTTAATCAGTTGGCAGCGACGTGAGGAGTTTCCAACTTCCAACCTGAACTCAATTCAAACTTGAGTCTCTCCCCCAATCCGGGAGAGACTCCTGCACAAAAATAAAAACCGCTCGCCCCGGCGCGGTGAGGCAACCGCACGCGAACGGATGAATCAATGCGCGAAGCAGATTACTTCTGCCAGGTGCGCTTCTTGTGACGATTCAAGCGCAGCTTCTTGCGCCGTTTGTGCTTGTTGATTTTTGCCTTGCGGCGTTTTTTTAATGAACCCATAAGTCGCTAATGGAGTAATGGAGTTATGAGGTTATGCAACAAAAATCTTCAATTTTCGACACCCCAACGCTCCAGCACTCCGTATTTTTAATACACCACTTTATTCAGCGGATATTCGATGATGCCTTCCGCGCCGGCAGCCTTGAGCTGCGGAATCAATTCGCGCACGACGTGCTCGTCAATGATCGTCTCCACCGCCACCCAGCCTTTCAGGCTCAGATTGGAAATGGTCGGGTTGCGCAACGCCGGCAAATTCTTGAGCAAGCTCTTAAGATTTTTCTCGGCAATGTTCATTTTCAATCCGACTTTCGCTTCGGCATCCAGCGCGCCCTTCAGCAGCATCGAGAGCGTCTCGATCTTTTTCCGCTTCCAAGAATCCTTCCACGCGCCGTAATTGGCGATGAGCCGCGGCGTGGAACTCAGCAATTCGTCCACGATGCGCAGTTTGTTCGCGCGCAACGACGAGCCGGTCTCGGTGACTTCCACGATCGCGTCCACCAATTCGTGCGCCTTCACCTCGGTCGCACCCCAGGAAAATTCCACCTCGGCCGACACGCCGTGCTTCTTCAGATATTTTTTCGTCAGATTGACGACCTCGGTGGCAATGCGCTTGCCCTGCAAATCCTTGACCGATTTCACCGGCGAATCTTCCGGCACGCACAACACCCAGCGGGCCGGGCGGCGCGAAACCTTGCTGAACAAAAACTCGCCAACCTCGTGAACCTTCGAGCCATTTTCGATGATCCAGTCGTAGCCGGTGATGCCACAGTCGAGATAACCATGCTCGACGTAACGGCTGATTTCCTGCGCGCGAATCAACCGGACTTCCAGCTCGTCGTCATCCACGTAGGGGATGTAGGAACGGCTGCTGACCTGGATGTTAAAGCCGGCCTTGGCCATCTTTTCGATGGTGGCCTCCTGTAAACTGCCCTTGGGCAGGCCGAATCTTAATTTCTTGCTCATTTAAAAAAAATTACGCAAAGGCGCAAAGGCGCGAATGCCGTTTCGACGATCCCTTCCCGCGCGTGCCGGATCAATCTGACAAATTCGGCGCGGAAACGCCAACTTTTTCATCCGTGTCAACTCGGAAGCGCAACCGGCCACTGCCACCGTTCGGTGTCCCGCCTTTAGGCGGTCTTCATCAGTGATCCAAGCCAAGTGCTGTCCGGACCGCCTGAAGGCGGGACACCAAACCGACTCAGATCGCTGGTTGGTAGTTGTGCCAAGTTGCGTCCCCACAACGCTACTTTGCGCTTTGAATGGTCCACTGGCCATCCACTTTCACCAGCACGAAGGCACACAGCCCCGACGCCGCCTCGCCCGCGTACCAGGTGCCGATGGCTTCGGACACATCGTTCGTCGGGTCCATGGCTTTCGCGCTCAGGATCATTGCTGGTTTGCCCGTGTCCTTGTCAATCGGCGCCTGGTTCGGACACAGTTGCGCCCGGTTGCTCGGCTTGATGGGCGGAACATGATTTGGAAATTTCCGAATCAGCGCCGCCACCCTGGCATCGCTGCCTTCAAGGAAAATCGCCGTGTATTCGCCGTTGTCCCAGGGGTGTTTTTCCAGCAAATAGCCGTAAACCGCCATTTCAATTTTGAAATCGTCCCGGCTCTCAAGTTTCCGGCTTTCGCTAAGGTCCTCCGCCTTCCGGTTCGTGCGGCACCCGGCCAGCAGACAAAGGAAAACTGCGGCAACAATTGAAATGGCCTTCATTTTTTTACCACGGATGGACACGGATAAACACGGATAAAGCATGGAACGGTAGGGCGGGCAGTCCCCTTGCCCGCCGCTCGCAAAGATTCCAACCACGGCGCGCACGGAGTCTCGCGCCCCACCTTGAAAAGCTTTGTTATCCGTATTCATCCGTGGTTGATTTACTTTTTCCGGATCACCCGTCGTCCCACCACCGAAATTTCCCCGCGCGCAATGGCCGCGATACATTTCGGATAAAGCTCATGCTCGGCAGCCTGAATCCGGTGATGCAACATCTCCGGCGTGTCATTGTCCAAAACCGGAACCGCCTGCTGCCCGATGATCGCGCCGGAATCCACGCCCGCATCCACAAAATGCACCGTGCAACCCGTCAGCTTCACGCCGTGATCCAGCGCCTGCTTCCAGGCTTCGAGGTTGGGAAACGACGGCAGCAGCGACGGATGAATGTTCACGATGAGCCCCTCGAACGCGCGCAGAAACTCGCCCTTCAGCACCCGCATGAATCCCGCGAGCACGATCAAATCCACTTGCACCATTTGCAGCGCCCCCACAAATGCGCGTTCGGCGTCTTCGTCCAGTTTCGTGCGGAATTTTCCCGGCGGGATGAACTGCGCGGGAATTTTCCGCTCGCTCGCCCGGGTCAGAATTCCCGCGCTTTCGACATCGCTCAAGACGATGGCGACTTCCGCCGGAATTTTTCCCGCTGCGCAGGCAATGGCAATCGCGACAAAGTTCGAGCCTTTGCCGGAACCCAGCACACCCAATCGAAATTTATTGCCCACGGGGACTTGAATAGCAGAGTGACCAACCAAAACAAGTGGAAAGGTGAGGATGTTCGTGGCTCGTCCTCATCCTGATCCCGCTTTGCGGAAAGAAGGAACAGCATGCGTTTGAATCGCGAAATTTGCAGTAATGCCCGATTTGCCGACCGACTGACGAAAGCTCTCCCTCTCCGCCGTCGCCGACGGGGGAGAGGGCCGGGGTGAGGTGGGCGCTTTTCAGTCGCCCCCGCCCTACCCCGCCGGGTCATAGATCACGCCCATGAACAGGACGGATTTCGTCGAGTCGTCGTCAATCACGAACAGAAACGGCCGGTCCACGATCATTTCAAAAGGTTTGGGAGGACGTAGCGACATTACGCTGTCACTCAACATTACTGTCGTCACTGCTGCGGCTTCGGTGCCCTCTTCGTTCACGTCCACAAAACTTTTTTGTTTCACCATCGTGATAAACAGATTGTCATTATCCACCATTCGAGAAAAATCCGCCTCGCCTTCTACGAAGGCGCATTTCATTCCTAGAGCTTCCAGCGAGTCGTTGAGCAAAATATTGTAATCCAGTTTGAATTTTGGAAACACGAGCATTCCTTTTCGATCTGAAAATTGCGGCAAAATTTTGTTGTGCCAACTTTCGCTGTTAAAATTTGCGAGCAATTTTTGCGGACTCGAATTTGTCGCGGGCAAAAACAAATACATTTGCAATCGGTCGCCAGCGTAAGGCAGCCGTACCGCTTGAAAACCGTCGCCTTCCTGATAGCTGAAAGTCCTGCTTTGCCGCATCATCGGGACTTGTTTTTCGCCACCTTTGGACAAATGGAAGTCCCGCGGCTTGGTCTGGCTTTTGTCAAACGGCTCGGCCCACTTGCCTTTGAAATAAATCGCGTTCGCCAAAACCACGCGCGTGCTTGCAGGAAATGGAAACCGAACAACTTGTTTGATTTTCCCGTGCGTATTCTTTTCAGCCCAATCGTTGATGATGTCCGCCGATTCCGCATTTGTGAAACTATCTACTCCGGCTATTTTGACCTGAAAACATTTTTGATTGTTGGAAACAAAGGCGGGCGTGAAATGGATCCAGTTTTCATACCAAATCGCGTTGGCCAGGTTCAAAATCACGTTGGTTTGCGAATTCAGGGACTGATTCAAATCCTTGCAGGCGGCATTCAGCGTTTCCGCCGGCAAACCGGTCGTTTTCAAGACGCGCTGCATTTCCGCCTTAGTCTCGCCGGCTGCGCCGTTGGCGACCATTTGCAGCACGCTCGAAACACTGAACGGTGAAATGAAAACATTTGTGACCGGTTGTTCCCGGGTGATTTGTCTCAGCAAATCAAACGCGAAGCCGGTGTTGGCCGAAGCCAGCTTTTCCTGACCGGCTGGCGACGCCGCCAGCACTGTCAAGCCGGCGAAACACAGCAAAACCCCGAATCCAGGTTTTTTGCTCATGACAATTGGCATAACAGAGCGTGCCTGCAAAACAAGTTAAAAGGTGGGGTAAGTACGCTTTGCCATCCTCTTGGGAGCGCCGGCGCTCCGAGATCCCGTTCCGCATTCGCACTGCGGATTTTTTTAATGACACACCGCTTCGTGGCGTGAACAATGCGGGTGCAACGCATAACGGTCACACTGTTCATTCCTTGTTTTTTTATAGACGCGCTCACAACTGTCGGGTTAAGAAACCAGGTAAACACGGGTGATTTTGTTGAATATTTTTATTGAAACCTGCGCCGCTCCCGCGCAGTGTCAAATCATCATGAGAGCGAACGCTTTCCCTCTCCCCTGCGGCTTGTCCGGCACAGACAAAAGTTCCATAATCTCGGCAGCTCTTTTTTTCGAGTTCAAACACACTTCACGAGCCTATGAATGCTGAAACAGCCATTCCGGGTGGCAAAAAGATTTTGGTGGTGGATGATGATCAGATCATTCTAAAAACATTGTCCATAGCGTTGATCTCCAATGGTTATCAGGTGTTCACGGCCACTGATGGTCCGGGAGCTGCCAGCATCGTTGCCCAGGAAAGGCCGGATTTGATCTTGCTTGACCTCCTGTTCCCGCCCGATGCGGCGAATGTCGGCGGGGCGCTACAGGACGGGTTTTTCATCATTGAATGGCTTCGTCGCATGGGCGAAGCCAAGGACATTCCCATTATCATCATTTCCGGTGACAAGTCGGCGAAAGACAAGAAGAACGCCTTGGCCACCGGAGCGGTGGGGTTCTTCCCCAAGCCGATTGACCGTGTCGCATTGCTAGCCGCCATTCGCGCCACGCTCGGCGAGGACGGGGGTGACAAAACGCCCGCCTCAGCCTGAATTGCGATGACCGGGCCGGGGGCATCGCGTCAGGGGAATATTGTCGGGCGGTGGCGGCGCGCGTATTCCTCCAGCGCGGCGAAAAATTGCGGCTGGCAAACGTCAAAGCACTTCTTCAGCAAGCATTCTGGGCGAAACGATTTTCACCCCCCGAACCGCTTTGCCCCAAAACCTTCCGAAATCCCGTTCATCGCCGGTGAGCAGATGTGTGGCATGACCGGCAATCGCTCCGCCTAAAATCGGCCGGTCCTTGAGCGGCAATTCAACTTCCAAGTCGGCCGCCAGTTGCGAAACCATTTCACACCGCCTGACCATCTGTTCCAATAACTTCAGGTCGTTTGGAGATTTCAGTTCCAGATTGCGCCGGGTTTCTTCGACGGCATAGGCATTGGTGAGCAAATCCGCCCGTTTGGATAACACTTTCAAAAACGCCCGCATCCGGCTGTCAGACCGCGCGGCGGAAAAAAGGATGTTGGCGTCCAGGAAAATTCTCATTTCCGTTTGAGCTGGAAGCGAGTCAACGCCTGTTCGTTGTGACGATCAAATTCAGCCAGTCGTTTGCCGGAATAAATCTCGATGGGAAAAGTCATTCCCGCGCGCAGCAAAATACCTTCATCCGTTTCCTCGGCGACGACCTGGCCGTTGCTGTTGACGCCCAGCCGCCGGCGCAATTCCTTTGGCAACGTCAGCGTGCCGCGATCATTGATGTTGATGACTTTTATCATTATTTCAGTATTTCATACTTTCAGCTTTTATGCAAGAAAAATTCAAGACGACTTTAACCTTCAATTTTCAAACCCCGCCAAACCGCCGGTGACGGCGGGCGTATTCCTCCAGCGCGGCGAAAAATTGCGGCTTGCGGAAGTCCGGCCACAGCGTGGGCGTGATGACGAGTTCGGCATAGGAAATCTGCCACAACAGAAAATTGCTCACGCGCATCTCGCCGCTGGTGCGAATCAGCAGGTCCGGGTCGGGAAGGTTCCTCGTCCAGAGATGCTGCGAAATGACTTCCTCGGTGATATCGGCAGGCTCGAGCTTGCCGTCCCTGGCCTTTTCCGCGATGCGGCGCACGGCGTCCACGATTTCAATGCGGCTGCCGTAGCTCAACGCCATGACGAGCGTGAGGCCGCTGTTTTTGGAGAGGGTCGCGATGGATTTCTTGAGAGGTTCCTGCACGTTTTCCGGCAGGCGGTAAATCTGTCCGATGACTTCCAGCCGCACGTTGTTTTTATTCAACTCCGGCGTCTCGGTCTTGAGATAGTGGATGAGATATTTCATCAACGCATCCACTTCGTCCTTGGGGCGATTCCAATTCTCGGCTGAAAAAGCGTAGAGCGTGAGATATTTGATGCCGAGTTCGCCCGCCGTGCGAATGATCGTCCGTGCCGATTCTGCGCCCTGCCGATGACCTTCGACGCGGGGCAGGCTGCGCTGCTTCGCCCAACGGCCGTTGCCGTCCATGATGATTGCCACGTGCTGCGGCAGCGAAGTCTTGGCTTCGGGGCTGAGATGGACTGTTGCGCTCATGCCGTGCAAAAAAAACGGGGTAATGGAATGATGGAGTATTGGGCTTTCTGCTTTTTCATTACTCCATTACTCCTATACCCCGGCACTCCGTTTTTCTACACAAAAATTGTCTGGTCGCGGCTTGGGCCGACGGAAACAATCGCCAGTTTCGCGCCGGTCAATTCGGCAATGGCCTTCAAATACGAGCGCGCTTTGGCGGGCAAATCTTTCCATTTGCGCGCCTTGTCCGTCGGCGTGCGCCAGCCTTCAAATTCCACATACACCGGCTCGCATTCCGCGAGCGTCTGCGCGTCGTTCGGAACAAAATCGTAACGCGCCTTGCCGTGATGATACGCGACGCAAATTTTGATGGTTTCGACAGTATCGAGGCCATCGAGGTTGGTTACGGCGATTTTGTCAATGCCGTTGACCATCGTCGCATGCCGCGTGGCCACGGAGTCAAACCAGCCGCAACGCCGCGCCCGTCCGGTCGTCGCGCCAAATTCGCGGCCCATCCCGTGCAGCAGGTCGGCGATTTCGGCGTTCTCCGTCGGCAACGGCCCCTCCCCCACCCGCGTTGTGTAGGCCTTCATCACGCCGACGACGTCGTCCATTTTATTCGGCGCCACGCCGGAACCGGTGGACGCGCCGCCCGCCGTCGTGTTCGACGACGTGACGAACGGATACGTGCCGTGATCAATGTCGAGGAACGTGCCCTGCGCGCCCTCGAACAAAATGTTGTCGCCGCGCCGCGCCGCCTGGTGCAGCAGCACGACGGTGTTGGC
>Ga0187868_1000539_pt1 | contig 30257 bp, 16 predicted proteins | sample June2016WEW_13_4_FD_133014 | JGI IMG/M metagenome (GOLD analysis project Ga0187868, IMG submission 133014) | Peatland microbial communities from SPRUCE experiment site at the Marcell Experimental Forest, Minnesota, USA - June2016WEW_13_40 | ecosystem: Environmental > Terrestrial > Soil >... | reverse complement strand
GCACAGCGATGAGTTCGCATGGGTCCTCTGGATGGTTCTAAAACTGCATGCATCGAATGGCTTCTCCGTTCCCTCCGGCTTTTGACAGTTGGCTTTTGGTTCCTCCGTCAATAGGGCCGCCGGTCTTGTGTAATGCCGGGCCAATTGTCGGTCCGGAAGGGAGCGGCCGGCAGTCCAGCACCGTTGAACAGTGTCGCCGCGGGATTGGATTGCCAGGCGTAGCGGACCTCAATTGGATGGGGCATCGATGGCGATGAAACCACGACCGTATTGCCTTCGATGCGAGCGTCGGCCCAATACCACTTCCGGTCTTCCCCGGCAATGGAGAACTCCTCGAGCTTCTGCCCCTTCACTCGCAACCCGCCGTCGGTATGCACGAAGTGCAACCGGATGGAGCTTGGGAGCCGTTCGGCGGATTTGAGGGTTGGCCCCGAATACACAACATGCTTGTGGTAGTACCTGGCCAGCGCACAATACGCAAGGCGCTCGCCTACGGGGAGCTTGTCCCTGGCGTGAATGTTGTCAGGGTCGCCGGTATCAATCGTGACCGCCAGGCATGTGTTGGCAACACTGGCAGCCGTAATGGCCTGCGACTCCCGCGTCTCGGCCCACTCGTCGCCGTCGACCGGCGTTGCGCTGCGCTGCTTGAACGCGGGCAGGCTGACAATGTAGAACGGAAAATCGCCCTGGCCGAAGAGGCTGCGCCAGTCGGCGATCATTGCGGGAAGAACCTTGCGGTACTCGTAGGCGCGCGTCGAATTCTCTTCGCCCTGGTACCAAAGAACGCCCGCGATCGACAGCGGCGCTACGGGCTTGAGCATCCCCTGGTAGAGAACCGCCGGCATCACCGGCCAGTTCTGATAGCCGATGGGCAGCGGATGCGGCGGCCGTGCATCCACGCTCAGCTGGCCCTTCCAGGCGCCGGCAAGTGGGATGTTGGTATTGTCGCCAAGCACGAGGTGCAAGTCTTCAGGCTTGCTCATGAATCCGCCATCGGGCCTGGTCTTCATAATGCGAATGGCGATGATGTTGCGTCCGGGCTTGAGCATACCGGGGCGCATGAAATAAGCGCGCAGGTTCTCAACCCAGGCGCTGCCGCCGGCCTCCTGCCCGTTGACCCAGACTGTGTCCATGCGTTCGATGATGCCGAGGAACATCATGGCCCGGCCCGCCGGAAGTGTATCCGGCAGGTCGATCTCTTTTCGGAACCAAGCCAGGGCAGGCGTGTCCGGCACACCCAGTTCGGCAAAACCGCCGGGAAGAGTGACCGGCTTCCAGGTGGAATCGTCAAAGTCCGGTGCAGCCCAGTTCCCCTTGAGCCCCACGTCGTACTGATCGTACCAATGCTGGATGTAGTTGCCGTATTCCGGCGCGCCGTCGGCGGCCAGGCGGTCGACTAAATCGAGCGGAACATCGAAGTCCTTGAGCGGACGCAGTGCGGCGGCGCTGGTCCAGGCCTCCGCCGGCGCTCCGCCGACAGCATCCACGATCAGGCCGATCGGAATGTGGACGTTCTTCTGGACCTCGCGCGCAAAGTAATACGCGACCGCGGAAACCCGTGCCGCCGTCTTCGGCGAGACGACCTTCCAGCTGCCCGCAATCCAGCCGGTGTGCTTGTAAGCAGAATGCCCAAAAACATCGAAGAGGCGAATATCCGGGTAGTTCGCCGCCTTTACTTCATCGGCGCCGTGGAGCGCACCCCCGAGAGGGACGAGCATGTTGGACTGGCCGGCGCACAGCCAAACGTCGCCCACCATGACGTTGTGCAACTCCACCGTCTGGCGGCCAACAATCCGCACCGTGTAGGGTCCACCTGTCTTCGGCGGCCGTATCTGCACCTGCCAGCGGTGGTCCGCGTCTGCAACGCCGGATGCGGTCTTGTTTCCGACTTGTACGCGCACCCGGTCGCCGGGTTCCGACCAACCCCAGATGGTATCCACCTCGCCGCGTTGCAAAACCATGTCATCGCCAAAGAGTGGGCTGACAAATGGGAAGGGCTTGAGGGCGGGAGGTGCGGGAAATGGCCCCTGCGCAAAAGCGCTGCAATCCTGCCAAAACAGGAGGCCCGCAGCAGCGGCTAGGAGAAGAACGCGTCTGGGAATCATGGATTCGAACCTCCTTCGGTCAGCCGGCCGCCAGCAGCGGTGCGCCAGGCATCAACGCCAATTCACTTGAGAAACTTGCTGCGTGTGCGATGAACCGTGAATGTGTCCTGCCGCAGGCTGAGGGGCCGAAGCCCGCGAGAAAACGTTTGCCAATCTGGCAGCTTATCTCGTGCAATCTAACTTGTAAAGCAATTCATTGAGGAGGAAAACTCTCATCCATGATCACAAAAGCACCGGGAATCGATTCAGGCCCGAATCAGCTCGCGGGGGCTCTATTGCAAAAGTCTGCGATTTTCCTGTCCCTGCTGCCGACGAAAGGGCGAGCGCGCGAGAGCTACAATTGGGCGTCGTCTGCGAGGAGTTCTCATCATGATCCGTTCCGCAAGCTTCGTGGTTCGATGCGTAGTGCTTGGCGCGGTCGCGTCGCTCTGCACAGTGCCTTCGACGCCGGCGCAGCAAAAGCAGGCGGTCGCGAACACGGCAAATCGCATGGAACTCGGCCGGCTCAAAAACGGCGCAGTGGTAGCATTTGTTCGCTTCGGCTCCGGCAGCTGGGGCATTGAAATCTCCGGCGACGCTGTTCCGCGCCTGACGCAACCGACCCCCGCGCAGATTGAGGTCTATCGCGGCGGCGGCGACGTGCGTCAAATTGCCGCCGGCTACCAGTCCGTGCGAGAGGAAGCCGGCGTCGTTGTCGCGAGGGCAAACGTGGATGGTGGGGGTGGGGCCTCATTTGCCGTCGACGACCGTTGGAAGATTTCGGGCGATGTGTTGTCGCTCAGCCGAACCGTGACCGTGTCCGGCACTGAGGAGAACGCCGGGTTCTATTCGGCGATCCGGCTCGCGACCACGCCCGCAATCACCTGGCCGGACGCGGATTATTTTGCTCCGGGCGTTCTCTACGGCGATCCAACCTACGACGGCGACAACTCTCCCGGAGGGGTTTTGAATGACCGCGCCAGGCGCTTTGCGCTGCGGGAAGACGAATTATCCGCGCCGCTCTTCGCCCTCTCATTTCGCGATGGACGCTGGGCGGCGGTGATGGACATGGCGCCGCGCGGCGACACCACATGGGTGGAGTCCACCGCTCCTGCCACTACACCCGTGATCGACGAGCGCATTCAGTTTGGAGCGCTTGGCGCACGTGAAGCTCCCGATGGCGGCGTCGAGTTCGGCTTTTGGTTCCCCGGCACGACCAGCGAATTCACTGGAGGGTTTCAAACCCCGCCTGCTCCTGTTGTGCGGCGCCGTTATCATCCTGTAAAGGCGGGGTTCTCGCAGAGCTACCGGGTGGGATTCCGCTTCGGGCAGGGCGCGTCTTTCCCCGGCATGGAACGCGATGCGTGGCGCTGGGCATGGGAGACCCTGAAGCCGCCGGCGATGCACCTGGACCTCGAAGTCGTCCGCCGCGTGCTGACCGACCATCTGGCGGATCATGTTCTTACCGTCGATGACCGCTCCGGCGTTCCCTTCCTCTTCGATGCCGTCACGGGAAATCCCGGTTCCTACCGCAATTGGAGCCGCTATCGCGATTCCTTCCCGACGCCACCTCGCCGCCCGGCCAACATGCCGGTCACGGCTCACGAACTGAACCCGGAAGAGAGCGCGGCGTTAGCGGCGTGGGCCCGCAATGTGGGCGTAGATGTTGACCCCAAGGCAAATGAATTGGAGCAATGGCCGAAGGTGATCATGGGTTTCGTTTCCAAGGGCACCGAGGTGGCCGATCAATTGCTGATCGAGGCAGACCGCGATCCAGGTCCGCGCGGGCAGAGAATGCGGAAGGATGGACTGGCGATCATCAACAGCTTCATTCGCCTGGTGCCGATGTCGCCTCCCGCGGGAGAGGGCTTCAATCTTTGGACAGGCAAGGCGGACTCCTGGGCCGGCGACACCATGACTCTCAGAGGACCGTCGGAGGGCATGCGCACTCTTCTGGATTCGTATCGCCGCGAGAATCAGCATGGGCGCGAACACACGGACTGGCTGCAGTGGTGCCAGCAGTTTGGCGATTGGCTGCTGACACAGCAGCGCGAAGATGGCTCCTTCCCAAGGAGTTGGCAGGGAGGCACGGGAAAAGTGCTGGAATTCTCCGGAACCAGCAGTTACAATCCCGTGCCGATGTTGGTGAAACTGAGCCAGGAGACAGGGCAAAAGCGCTACGTCGACGCGGCGATCAGAGCCGCGGACTACGTCTGGGACAACTACGGGAGCCGCGGCGTATTCGTCGGTGGCACCACTGACAATCCGAACATCACCGACAAGGAAGCCGGCATGTTGTCCCTCGAGGCCTTTCTGGATCTCTACGATGCCACCCGGGAGCCTAAGTGGCTGGAACGCGCCAAGGCGGCCGGCAATTACACCGAAAGCTGGATCTGGATCTGGAATGTGCCCATGCCGCTGGGCGCCATCGACTCCGATCTCAACTGGAAACGCGGCGTGCCCACCGTAGGCGTACAGGGGATTACAGCGCGCGGGCCTGGCGGCGTGGACGAGTACCTGGATTGGGCCGCGCCTGCTTATGCTCGGCTGTATGAGGACACGAAGGACCCGCACTACCTGGATGTCGCGCGGATCCTTCTGCTTGACACCAAGAGCATGCTGGCTCTGCCGGGACGCACATACGACCTGCTGGGACCTGGCTGGCAACAGGAACACTGGGGGATGGCGATGAATAGAGGTTTTGGAACCCATCGCAGTTGGCTGCCATGGGTTTCAGTCAACCATCTGCACAGTATCACCGGACTGGAAGAATTCGATCCCGCGCTCTATCAACGTCTGGCCAAAGGGGATTGATGTTCGTCGCGACCCTGCGCCGTACCGGTATTCTGTCTCAATCTCAAAGCACCGGCATTGCCTTGAGCAGCGGCATTTCAACCGGATGAGACAGCCAGCGCGTGTGTCATTCCCGGCGCCAACATGCTCGGCTGCGAGGTTTCTGCGGAACATATGCCGTCGGTCTTCGGCCATCCGTTGACACTGGCAGAGAAACGCTGTACAAGTGCCCCATCGTCAAGATAGGCGTTTGCCACGGCCGTTCAGTATGTCGGCGTTTGCTCGACTAACCCTTGCTCAAAAGGAGACAAATGAAAACTGCGATCGTTTTAGCGCTGCTGGCTACAGGCGCCTGCTGGGCGCAACCCCCAGCCGACTGCAAGCCGTCCGAGCTGAATATTCCGGGAGCTCCGTACCCCTGTGTTTTTCCTGATCACCGCGCCATGTTCCGCGTGGCGGCACCCGATGCCCAGAAAGTGCGGGTCCGTGTCGGAACCGGATTCGATATGACGAAAGAAGCGGACGGGCTCTGGTACGCCACGACCACGCCGCTCGTCGAGGGATTTCACTACTACATGATCAACATTGACGGTGCCTCTGTTTCCGATCCGGCCACGCAGACATTCTTCGGCGGCGGAGAGTGGAGTAGCGCAATCGAGATTCCCGCGGCCGACGCCGATTTCTACAGCCACAAAAACGTTCCCCACGGCGTCGTGCGGATTCAGTGGTACTTCTCCACGGTGACGCAACAGTGGCGCCGTTGCCTGATCTACACCCCTCCCGATTACGAGAAGAATTCGAAAGCGCGCTATCCGGTTCTCTATCTTCTGCATGGTTGGGGAGAAAACGAGCTGGGCTGGACCTTCCAGGGGCATGTGGACCAGATCATGGATAACCTGATCGCCGCGGGCAAGGCCAAGCCGATGCTGATCGTCATGGACAATCTCAACGCCGTGAAACCCGGCGAGGATGGGACGATATACAACGCGCGTGGTGTGCTGACGCAGGCGGTGCCTCAGCCCCAGGCGCCGCCGGGCGGAGCACCGGGAGTGCCGGGAGCGGGTCCAGGCGGACAGCGGCCTGCCGGAGGTGCGCCGCCGGCTCGTCCGCCGTTTCGGCTGAGCACGACATTCACTGAGATGATGTTCACCGATCTGATTCCGATGGTCGAAAAGAACTACCGGGTTGCGCAGGGCCGCGAAAACCGTGCGATGGCCGGCCTGTCGATGGGCGGAATGCAGACCTTCACCACGGGTCTACAAAATCTCGACAAGTTTGCCTATCTGGGCGGATTGAGCGGCAATTGCGGCTCCTTCGGTGGCCCGTTCGACCCGAAGACGAGCTGCGGCGGCGCTTTTGCTGACCCAGCGGCCTTCAATACAAAGATCAAGGTGTTGTATTTGTCCACTGGCTCCGTTGAAGGGCCGCGCGTAAAGCAATTCAGCGATGAACTGACCCAGGCCGGAATCAACAACGTGTACTTTGAGTCTCACGGAACCGCGCATGAGTGGCTGTCGTGGCGGCGAGCTCTGGCTGACTTTGCTCCAAGACTTTTCAAGTAGTATTGCTGCATCAGAGTTCCGAATGCCCGGCACCGATAGCGCATTGCGGTGTGGTGTTCGGAATTTTCAGGATTGCTGGTAACACTCCCAGAACGCCCGCCTCCGGGCGATATGAGGAGTCAACTACTGATTGCTGCAGCTAAGTGTGGATGTAGCGTCTCAATAGATTGTTCCTATTGAGGCCTGCGCGGCAGTTTCGGCGTCCTCATGGTTTGCCACCTGGATGGAGTGCCACCATGTGCCGGCGCCCTCAGCAGGTCCGGCTTCCGATGCGGGCCCTGGGCTTGCGAAAAAACAGGATTCAGCATTAATTTGTTTACTTGCGCAAGCACCTCAACATTATGTGACCGGTATGAAATCAGAGCAAAAGCCTTTCGTCTCGTATCAAGATGCGTCAAAGAATGAACTTCCCAGCCAACCCATCGATCGCCGGAGCTTTCTCCAGTATACGGCAGGTGTGGGTGCGATGGTTGCTCTCGGAGGAAGCGTCTTCGGCCAGGCTCAGAATGATGCCGCCACCGGTGAGGCCCAACCCAATCACAAGGTTGGGTCGGCGGACTCGCGCCTGCCCGACGGCACGGAGTATGTTTCCTGGGAACAGCCGCTGACATTTTCGAAAACGTACTACGTGGACAATCAATCCGCCAGGGCCGACGACAACGGGCCGGGCACCAGGAAGCGGCCCTTCCGTACCATCAACAAGGCCGCCCAGGTTCTGCAGCCCGGCGAACGCGTGGTCATTGCCTCCGGCACCTACCGGGAATGCGTGCGCCCTGTCCGCGGTGGCACAGGTCCGGCTCAAATGATCAGTTACGAGGCTGCCCCGGGTGCAAAAGTCTTCGTCAAAGGCTCTGAAATCCTCAAAGACGGCTGGCAGCAGGAGTCGGTTTCGATGTTTCGTTTCGGCCCAGCTGGCCAGGGTGCTACCGAAATCACCGCATGGCACCACGAGCTCACCAGCACGATGGTGCCCGATGCCTACGACCCCTTTGCCCTGGACAGCGCCCCGGGCGATCGGGCTTGGCTCGATACGAAAACGGTCGACATGGGTCCGTATTTCCGGCGGCGTGGACTGGTCTTCGTGGACGGCAAGCCGCTGGAGCCGATGGAGCAGCTTCGCGAGTTGGCAAGCGCGCGCCTGCCCGGCCCCCCGCCTCCGGGTACACCCGTGCCTCTCACCGGCCTGCCCCCGCGCACGCGCGGCGGACCGATCATGCAGGAAATTGGCGGCTCGCCCGATGCCAGGTTCTGGGTGGAAAACTCTGGAGAGGCCATTCACGTCCGTTTGGCCGATGGCACTCCCGCCGAGCACACGATCGAAATCACGACTCGCGAACAGGCATTCGCCCCCGCGCAAAAGGGTCTTGCCTACATCCGCGTCAAGGGACTTACCTTCCAGCACGCCGGCAATGGTTACCCGGTTCCGCAGCGCGGCCTGGTTTCCACCGCCGGCGGCAATCACTGGATCATCGAAGGCAACACCATCGAATGGGCCAACGGTGTCGGCCTCGACATCGCCAACGGCGACTGGAATGCCACTCCCACCCCGCAAGCCGGAGCATCGCAGATTGTCCGCGGGAACACTATTCGCTACTGCGGCGTCGAAAGCATCGGCGGCATGCGAACCCAGGACACCCTCATCGAGGACAATCTCATCGAGTGGTGCGGCTGGGCCGATGCCGAGCGCGCCTGGGAAGCTGCCGCAGCCAAGTTCCACGGCGCCCACAACCTGCTCTTCCGCTGCAACGTGGTCCGCCATATCCGCCACGCCAACGGGGTCTGGCTCGACAGCGGCAACGCCAACTGCCGCATCGCCAGCAACGTGTTCGCCGACGTCCTTACCGTCAGTGCCGCCGTTCACATGGAAATGAACCTCCAGCAGAACCAGATCGACAACAACGTCATTTGGAACGTTCGCAACGCCGAGCCGGACACGCCCGGCCAGAGGGGATGCGCGGGATCGGGCGTGTTCATCAATGCCAGCGATCGTCTGATCATCGCCCAGAATCTGATCGGCCACTGCGACAACTCCGGCGTTTTCGCGATCACGCGCCCGGATCGTGCCGGCAGCGGAACCGCCACCGGAAACAATATCTCGAACAACATCTTCACCAGTTGCGGCAAGTCAGGCATCGTGTTCCTCAACCAGAACAACCAGGCCGACGCCAACCTCTATGTCTCCATGCCGGTTGGGTTTCTGGGGTTTTTCGCGGGGGACTCGAAACAGTGGCTCGACCTCCCGGCTTGGCGCGAGGCGCACGGTTGGGACAAAAACAGTGCTGTGGCCGACATGCAGATCGACTTTGATCCCGACCGCCTGGAGCTGACGATCTCGAGCGGCCCGCAGTTCCCACAGGTGAGTGTAGTCAATCACATCCAGAACGACATCCTCGGAACGGCCACCGGAGAAACCAGAACCCCCGGCCCCTTGGCCGACCCCGCTATCAGGCGCATCTGGCAGCTTGACCCGCGCTCGGTGGCTCCGACTAAGAACCGGGCCTGATCCATGACAGGCAAACCGAACACTTATGTCGCGGCACAGGTTGAGGCGCCAACCGGGATTGGTAAACGGGCTTTGGACCATCGATTCGATCGGTGATAAGAGGAGTAATGAGTTTTGGCAAGTCGCTGTGCTTTCGTATTTCCTCCACATCCAGTTGCAGGAACTAGTGGTATACGCATTCCCGAAGCACAGTTCAAAGAAGTAGAACAGCTTGAAGGAATAGGAAGCTTCACCCACGTCTTGGCTTCGACATTGCATTTACGCTTCGATTCACTGCATTACATCCCCGGAACCGGGGAATCTCCAGTCGCCGGAACGAATTCGAAAAGTAGATGGGATTAGCATAAAAACGAGAATCAATTCTGTACTCTTGCTGGCAATGGCACTCACGCTGATTGGCGCAACCTTAACGATGGCGCAATCGGCCGGGAAGGGACCCAAGGTTGCTCCGCCCAGACCGCAAGGTCCATGTGACATCTATGCCGCCGTCGGCGACCCCTGCGTGGCCGCCCACAGCACGACGCGCGCACTGTACGCCTCCTACAGCGGTCCGTTCTACCAGGTCATGCGCCAGTCAGATGACAAGACCCTGGACATCGGGGTCGTCCAGCCCGTCGCGTCGCCGGTTCCTCATGCGGGCGGATACGCCGACGCGGCCGCGCAAGACGGCGCGTGGCCCACGCTAAAAGACCACCGCGGGGAAGTCGCGCCCCCGGGCTCTCTTCGCTCATGACCCATGAGCATTCGTGCCCCGGGTTACGATGTTCCCCTTATTCAAACACGATTTCGTATTCTCGGTGTGGTTCGAGGCGGACTTGCCAGACGCCGCCGGATTCAGTCGCTGGCACAGTTCGGCCAACCGATTGAATTCTGGCGATGCGCTGGCCATGCGGCGGCCGGAGTTCGAACACGCCCGCGACTCCCGGCCGTAGCGCTCCAGAGATTGCCCGGCCATCCTTCCAGGATGCGTCGACTTCCACGTCCCCGCGAGCGCGCAGTCCGCGAAAGTGACCTTCCGGCCAGGCCGACGGTAAAGCCGGCAGAAATGCGATGACTCCGGAGTGGCTCTGCAACAGCATTTCGGCGATCCCGGAGGCCGCACCAAAGTTGGCGTCGATCTGGAAAAACCTGCGGCCGGCGTTGAGCAAACTCTCGGCGGAGGTGGCCAGCAGGTCGTTGATGTGCTGGTTTGCGCGGTCGCCGTCTTCGAGCCTCGCCCAGAGGTTCACATACCACGCCGCGGGCCAGCCGCTTTTGCCAGCGCCATTCTGCACCCTCCGCTCCAGCGAGATGCGCGCGGCTTTGGCCAGCTCGGGCGTACCGCGCAGCGTAATCTCATCGGCGGGAAACAGCGCGAACAGATGCGAGACATGGCCCACTCCCGGTTCGTTTTCGTCGTAGTCTTCGCTCCATTCCTGCAATTGACCGTACTTTCCGATCTTGAGATCGGGGATGCGCTTAAGTGCGGCTTCAAGCCTGGCGCGGTAACCGGCATCGATTCCAAGGATCTTCGAGGCGTCCATCGTGGCGTGGAAGAGTGTGTCGATGATCTCGTAGTCCATGGTCGCCCCGACCGTCTGCCGGCCCACGGTTCCATCCGCCATGCGATAGCTGTTCTCGGGCGAATAGGACGGGTTTGTCACCAGATGGCCCTTGCCGTCGTCGACGAGGAAGTCGAGAAGAAACTGCGAGGCCTCCTTCATGACGGGATAGGCTTCGCGGCCCAGGAAAGCGCGATCTAAACCATATTGGTAGTGTTCCCAGAAGTGGAGCGCCAGCCACGCCCCGCCCATCGGCCAAACGCCGCAATAGGCGTAATCGACAGGCGCGGTATCGGCCCATGCATCGAGATTGTGATGAAACACGAAGCCGCGGGCGCTGTACATCTCGCGGGCCGTGCGGCGGCCACTTTCGAGGTTCATTTTGACTAAGTCGAAGAGAGGCCCGGTCGTTTCCGGCAGGTTGCCGACCTCGGCCAGCCAGTAGTTCATTTCGAGATTGATGTTGGTGGTGTATTTACTATCCCATGGCGGATCCATGCTTTCGTTCCAGATGCCTTGCAGGTTCGCCGCCGTGGCGCCGGAACGGCTGCTCCCCATCAGGAGATACCGGCCGAATTGGAAGTACAGTGCCTCGAGGCCGGGATCTTCCTGGCCTTTCTTGACCCGGGCCAGACGCTCGTCAATAGGGAGGGCCTCGATCGATGGATCGGTCGCCGGCCCCGTCAGTTCCAACGCGACGCGGTTGAAGAGCCTCTCGTGGTCCGCCACGTGCCTCGATCTTAGGCTGGAGTACGGCTTGGCGGCGCCAGCCAGATACCGAGCGCACCCAGTGGCTGGATCCCCGCCTCGATAATTCGTTGCGGCAACAATCACGAGGGTCACTGCGTTCGCTTTGGACACGACCAGCTCGTTGCCGGCAACCTCCATCTGACCGCCTTCGTTCGCAGCGCGCAGCACCGCGCGGAATTTCACGCCGGTCGGTTCCAGCTGGTTCCGTTCCGCCTTCAGCTTCTCGGGAGCTAAGCGCGGAGAGATCCAGAAGTTGGTGTGCGCAATCGCCTCGCCCTGCAAGATCACACGGTCGGGCGCGACGACCCTGGTCTGGCTGTCCTGCGAGCGCGTCAGCGTTGCGTGAAACGATAAAAGGCCCGGTTTGTCACAGGCCATGTGGACAACCAATACCTGGTCCGGCGCAGAGGAAAACACTTCGCGCGTGCAGGTCGCATCACCGATGCGGTACGTGATGCGCACGATTCCCGTCGCCAGGTTCAGCTCGCGTCGGTAGTCGACGGCGTTGTCCTGGCCGGCAAACTCGATGTTCAGGTCCCCCAACGGCTGATACGGCGGTTGGCGATTCGGGATGCCCATGAGCGCCTTTTCCTCCAGCGCCTCTGCCTCGCGGGGTTTGCCTTCGAAGAGCAGACGGCGAACCTCCGGCAAGGCTTTGAGCGCTTCCGGATTCACGCGATCGCGTTTCTTGCCGTTCCAGACCGTGTCTTCGTTCAGTTGGATGCGCTCTTTTGCGATGCCTCCAAAGACCATGCCGCCCAGTCTGCCATTGCCGACGGGGAGCGCATCGCCCCATCTTTGGGCCGGGTGCCGATACCAGAGCACAGGGTCGGCAGAAAGGAGCGGAGTCGTGGCGACGAGGAAAAACAGAATTGAACGGGGAACGTTGCTCATGAAGCCCATCCTAAGGAAAACACGACCGGCTGCGTCGCCGAACCGTGACTAAATCAGGAACCTGATTTGAGAACCGAATCATATCACTGCTTCTGCGTGGCGGCAGCCCAGGTCTCGAGGATGATGATTCATCTGTGACACGGGGTCTCCAGGGTCTCGCTTTTGAGACCCGGGAAACCGGGATGCACAAGTGCGAATTCATGCGGTCAAAGACCTGGTGCGGTAGGATTGTCCCGCGTGATAAACGTGTGGGATGTACATCTCACTGGAAGACGTCTGGATGCTCATCTGCTCAAGCTAGTGGACTGTAACAGCTGAAAGGATAGTATGATCGTGAGTATGGAAACCACGATCGCACTGACGGAAGCAGAACGTACGGAACTGAATCAGCGAGCGGCGAGTCGCAGCGGGCGTGCAGACGATGCGCGCCGTGCACGACTGATTCTGCTGCTGGAAGCCGGCTGCACCTGGAAAGCGATACGAGATAAGCTGGATTGCAACGACGCCTTCATTGACCGTTGGATGAAACGATTCCGAGAAGAACGGCTGGCAGGGCTATTCAGCCGGCACGCCGGACAGGAGGCCAGCACGCTTACGCCGGCGCTGGAGGCTCGCATCCTGGAGTGGACGGTCAAACGCAAGGCGCCGGACGGCTCGACTCACTGGAGCACGCGCAAACTGGGCAATCAGCTTAAAGTCAGCCACATGATGGTGGCACGGGTCTGGGCCAAGCACGGGTTGAAGCCGCAGCGGCTTGATCGCTACATGGCAACCAATGACCCGGACTTCGAGGCTAAGGCGGCAGACATCATTGGGCTGTATCTGAATCCGCCGGCGCATGCTGCGGTGTTCTGCGTTGATGAGAAGACAACCATCCAAGCGCTCGACCGCAAGGATCCGGTGTTGCCACTCTCTCCAGGCCGTGCGGAGCGCCACGGGTTTGAGTACTTCCGGCACGGCACGTTGTCTCTATACGCTGCGTTCAACACCAAAACCGGTGAGGTGCTAGGAAAGACCGCTGCCCGCCACACTTCTGCGGAGTTCGTCGCGTTCCTCGCCGACATCGTCGTAAACCAGCCGCGCGGCAAGGAGATCCACGTAATCGCCGATAACCTCGCGGCCCACAAGACCCGGCAGGTTGATGATTTCCTGCAATCTCATCCGCATGTTCACATGCACTTCACTCCCACTTACTCCTCGTGGCTCAACCAAGTCGAACTTTGGTTCGCCAAGATCGAGCGCCATGTCATCGCACGTGGTGTGTTCACCTCATTGGCCGATCTGCGCAGGAAGCTCATGAAATACATCCATCACTACAACAACGTGCCGAAAACTGTGAAATGGCGCTACTTTGATCCCACAAGCCGTATCACTCCCACTTCAGCCGTTACAGTCCACTAGAACCTTGTGACAAGTAAGGCGGAGCAGAATATGAGCAAGGGGGGCATGTGAATTCGAACCACGGTCATCGGAGTCTTCCACCCATACGCTACCTGCTGGTGCTCTGGCTATTTGTCATGAGCGCGGTGGCATTTCTTGACCGAACGAATATCTCCATCGCAGGCGTTCATATCAGCCGCGAGTATGCGGTTGACAATACGCATCTGGGCTGGGTCTTCAGTGCATTCCTTATTGGTTACGCCATCTTTCAAGTCCCCGCGGGCCTGCTCGCCAGGCGGATTGGCCCACGCTACGTCCTGAGTCTCGGCATCGCGTGGTGCAGCGTCTTCGCTGTCTTAACGGCGCTTGTTCCTCCAACGCTGCGCGGCGCGTTGCTTGTATTGGCGCTGGTGCGCTTTGGTCTGGGTGTTGGCGAGGCCACCATGTACCCTGCTGCCAGTCAATTCGTCGAGCGCTGGTTTCCTGTGGGCGAGCGCGGCAAGGCAAATGGGCTGATCTTCGCCGGAGTTGGCGCAGGTGCTGGACTCACGCCTCCGCTCGTCACTGCGATCATACTGCGCCACGGATGGCGAGCGGCTTTCTGGTTCAGCGCCGTGATCGATGTAGTGGTCAGCCTGGTGTGGTATCTGGCGGCTCGCGATCACCCCGCGGAACACCCATGTGTCGGGGAAGCGGAAAAGACACTGATCGGCGGAGAACAGAATCAGTCCAGTCCTGCCATCGTTCGAGGCGAGCCCACGCGCGACGCCAAACGCTCGATTTCCTGGACGAAGATCCTCACGAGCAGGGAGGTCTTCGCCCTGACCTTGAGCTATTTTACGTTCGTCTATGTTGCCTGGATATTCTTCGCATGGTTTTACATCTATATGGCGCAAGTGCGCGGGCTCAACCTCAAGACCAGCGCCGTCTTCTCCATGTTGCCGTTCATCGCGATGACGATCGGTTGCCTCGGGGGAGGCGCTGTAAGCGACTGGATCACAGCCCGATTTGGACTGCGTGCGGGCCGATGCCTGTTGCCCGCTCTATCGCTCGGACTTACGGCGATTCTTCTGGTGACGGGATCGCGCGCTCACAGCGCGGCTACGGCCGCAGTGACTCTTGCCTGCGGCGCGGGTGTTTTATACATTTCGCAGAGCGGCTTCTGGGCTGTCTCGGCTGATATCGCCGGAGAAGACGTCGGCGTGGTTTCCGCAATCATGAATATGGGCGGCCAGCTCGGCGGAGCTTGCTCGGCTTCCCTGACTCCCCTGATTGCCGCCCACATTGGTTGGGAGATGTCGTTCGTCGCCGCTGCCTCCATCGCAGCACTCGGCGCTGCGGGATGGTTGATCATCGATCCCATGAAGGCCTGCAACGAAACCGGCGCCGGCTCAAAGATAACGCATTCAGGAATTCGTTGATTTCATCAGCGCTCCGATCTGAATCGAGAAGTTGAATTCTCCTCTTGAAATTTATGAAACCCATCGATGCGGATGGATCGAAGACGAGGAGAGGTGAGGCTTGTTTCTTCGTGAGACGCCACACCTTAAGTGAATGAGTTATAAAGGTTCGTCAACATCTGCGCCTTCGCTGGAGGAAACTCGAGATGCGACGCTTGTTCTGGATCCTTGTGTTGATGGCGGCGGCCGCATTGCCAATGGCCGCCCAATCGGTGTTTCTGATGCGGCCGGACGACCCTCATGCCGTGTATCTAGAGCGTGGAAGCTTCGGCGCTGCCGGGGATGGCAAGGGGGACGATACTGCGGCGATCCAGGCAGCGATCGATCGCGTACAAGAGACAACGGGGGAAGGCGTCGTCTTTGTCGCGGAGGGGAGATATCGAATCAGCCGGACGATTCACCTGTGGACAGGGATACGGCTCATCGGGTATGGCGAGCATCGCCCCGTGTTTGTTTTGGGACCAAACACGCCTGGGTTCCAGGAGGGCCACGAATTTCTTGGGACAGGCCGATACATGTTGCAGTTTGCCTCGCGGCGTCCAGCACCGGGCGAACCTGTGGTCGATGCGAACGAATTTACGTTCTATAGCGGAATCAGCAATCTGGACTTCGAGATCGGCAAGGGGAACCCGGCGGCGATTGCCGTGCGGTTTCACGTGGCGCAGCACTCATTTCTTCAGCACATGCGGTTCCAGGTTGGGGATGGGCGGGCCGCGCTCGAGGACGTGGGAAACGGTGCAATCGACCTTCAGATCGAAGGTGGAGAGTACGGCATCATCTCGGTCCGGACGTCGCCGGCATGGCAATTTCTGCTGATGGATTCGCGCTTGACGGGCCAGAGGCGCGCGGCAATCCACACGCAGGAAGTGGGCATGACTCTGGTGCGCGATCGGATTTCGCGAACGCCGATAGCGGTCGAAATCGCTCCTGCAATGACAGAGGAGCTGTTTGGACGCGACCTGTTGCTGGAGGACATTGGCCGGTCGGCGGTGGTGCTTGGCGATGCGCGGAAGGCGCATCACGAAGTCACACTGGACCATGTGGTGTGCAGGAACGTGCCCCAGATGGTGCAAGGAGAAACCGGATCGAGTGGGATGTTTGCAGTGAAAGGGAGTTCCCATCCTTATGTCGAGGAGCACCTGACGATCGGCGTAGAGATTGGCCCCGACGGGCGCGAGCGGGGCGTGCAAGTTCGTCATCAAGAACTTGCCGGGGGGGGCCGAACCGCGCTCCCTCCCTCCGATATTCCGTTGCTGCCGCCGATGCAAGAGTGGGTGAACGTGCGGACGCTCGGCGCCAAAGGAGACGGGTCGGATGATACGGCGGCGCTCCAGGCGGCGATCGACGGGCATCGGGTGCTTTATTTCCCGAGCGGCGCCTACCGGGTGACGAACACCCTGCGGCTGCGGGCGGATAGCGTGTTGATTGGCTTCAACCCGAGCACCACGCTGATTACGGTGACAGATGATGCGGCGAACTTCACGGGCGAAGGCGAGCCTGTGCCGGTGGTCGAGAGCGCGAAAGGTGGAGCAGCGATTCTTACCGGGATCGGGATCACGACCTCGAATATGGCTCGGCGGGCGGCGGGGCTGGTGTGGCGTGCGGGACCTCGCTCCATGGTGGAGGATGTGAACTTCAGGTTTGGGCCGGGACGCGGAAACGCCCTGCTGGCCCCGAATCTCCCCAGACCTGCGCAGCCGCCACAAAATATCGCGGCGTATGTGGAGACGCAATATCCGAGCCTATGGGTGAGGGATGGGGGCGGCGGGATCTTCCGCGGCATATGGACGGCGAATACTTTGGCGAAGGCTGGGCTGCTGGTGGAAAACACAACCACGCCGAGCGTGGTCTACCAGATGTCTTGCGAGCACCATATGCACCACGAGACGCAATTCCATCACGCGTCAAACTGGACGGTGTATGCGCTGCAGACGGAGGAAGAGAACCCGGCCGGCGCAGAATCCTTTTCGGTGGATCTCGCGGACGCGCATCATATGGTGTTCGCCAACCTGTTTATGTATCGAGTCTCGCGCAACGTACTGCCTAAGCTGAATGCAGTGGAAGCAGCGAATTCAACCGGCATTCACTTTGAGAATGTGCATAACTTCAGCATGACGCGGCTGGCGTTTGACAACAGTCTCTTTGATCAGACCAGCGGTGTCCGGGTCCGGGCACATGACCTCACAGTGTTCACGCTGAACTCTACGGTCAAGATTGGCGCTCCGTTGCCGCTGCCTGCGGATGTTTTTGCGGCTGGGGCAAGGTTGGAGCGGCTTACGAGCGGCTTCAGTAATCTCTCCGGGCTCACCGTTGACGATGCGGGGCAGCTGTATTTTACCGATGCGGCGATGCATCGGATTTACCGATGGAACGCGGATGCGAAGAAGGCTGAAATCCTGACTGACAAGGTGACGACGCCGATGGCGGCGGGGTTTGCAGGGGACGGATCGTTGTTGGTGCTGGATTACAGCCGGTCGGTTTTCGCAGTGGACACGAAGACAGGAGAGGCAACGACGATCGAGCCCGCAGATGCGCCGGTGAGTGGGACCAATCTGATGCTGCCAGTTGGATTGCACAACAGCATGGAGACGCTGGTGTGGCAGATGGAGCATCGCGGAGTAATTTACGCGCCGCACAGCAACATGGCGATCGTGGCGGTGGTCACCAACCAGGCGCGGAGTTACTTCTATGCTCCGGGCGCCACGAATGCAATCACGGCCGGGGGAAACTGGCTGCCCATGCTGCAGGGATCGCAGTGGCAGCTCTTCCATGTCGGCGATGACCACCTGGCGGTAAGTGAGGATGATGACGCTGTCTATCGTTTGAAACTCGACAGCCTGGAGCACGTGACCGCAACGGAGTTCGCGCCGCGCGGAGGAACCGGTGTTGTGACCGATGCAGCCGGAAATGTGTATGTGGCTGGAGGCCAGCTTTACATTTACAACGCCAGCGGACGGGAGCTTGGCGTCGTGGAGATTCCGGAGCGTCCGGGAAGCCTGGCGTTCGGAGGAACCGATAAGAAAACCCTGTTCATTGCGGCCCGCGGTTCGCTCTTTTCGTTGCGGACAGCGGCTGCGGGTCGATAGCACCTGTGGTTTTGGGCGGAAATGAAAGTCCACTCCGTCGCGCGGGCTCAGTCGCAGCACTCCGGTGGTTTTCAACTCGGCATCCTGAGCAACTGTAAGGAAGTGATGTTGAAACTTCAGGGGAGACGAAAACGTCCCATGGGAAGCCGAACCCAACAATTGGAGCGAGCCACCGACGTGTGGTCCTTGGGGAGCACTACGTCGAGCCTGTAGGACTTACCAACAGATACGCGGGGTTATTCCATGCGCCACAACACTGGCATTGATATGAAATGCGCTCTCCTGACAGTCTTTCTCGCCCTCGCCTCCACAACCTTTGCGCTGGACGGCGAGATCGGAATCCACGATCCATCCACCATCGTCGTGGACCACGGCAAATACTACGTTTATGGGACGGGAGGCCGCTCTCTGGTTTCCGACGACGGCTGGACGTGGCGCCGCGGGGTTACGCCTTCCCGTGTCGGGGCAGCCCCCGACGTGATATATCTCGGTGACCGGTTTTATATGTATGTGGCCCGGGGCACTGGGCCACAGCCCAAGGCCGAGATCGACATGATCTGGAGTAAGACCGTCGACCCGAATTCTCCCGATTACAAGTGGGTGGACGGCGGCATGGTCGTGAACTCGAATGGTGTGGAGGACAGCAATGCCATCGATCCGGGGGTTTTTCTCGATCCGACTACCGGCAGGCTATGGCTGGTATACGGCTCGTATTTCGGCTACATCCGCCTGGTCGAGCTGAATCCCAAGACGGGCGGGCGCCTGAGTTTCAAGGTTCCGCCCCTCAATCTGGCGATCAACTGCGAAGCCTCGGACATGATCTACCACGATGGCTGGTATTACCTGCTGGCTACGCACGGCAGTTGCTGCGCCGGCGCCAACTCCGGCTATAACATCCGGGTGGGGCGATCGCGGAAGGTGACAGGTCCTTTCCTCGACGCCGAGGGCGTGGACATGATCCAGGGCGGAGGCAAGCTGTTGATCGGCTCGGGTGGCCGAACCATTGGGGCCGGCCATTTTGGTCTGCTCAATCTCGGTGATGGCGTGCAGAAGTTTTCGATGCATTGGGAGGCCGATCTTGACCGGGGCGGATCGAGCGTGCTCGATATTCGCCCGCTGCTCTGGAAAGACGGATGGCCGGTTGCCGGTGAGAACCTCAAAGAAGGCACGTATGAGATCCAATCCGTGCGCACCGGTACTGCGCTGGACATGGCCGTAGAGGGCGTACCTGTGGGTGGCTGGGTAAGGCGTTTCAGAGGCGGGCCGCCGCCAGCCGGCAACCGGACGGAACCTAGCTCGGGACCTGGCGCTGGCGCACAGCCGGGCGGTCCGGGTGGTCCTGGTGGTCCTAGCGGCGGGTTCCCAGGGGGGATGTTTGCTGGAACGGGGAAACCGATTCCGGACCAGGATGCCGCACAGATTGATAAGGATTGGCCTGCGGGCAACGTCGATGCCGGCATGTCCAACTACCTTTGCCAGGCGCAGCAGAAGTGGCAGATTACACCCGTCCCAGACGCCGGCGGCTACCCCGGCTCTCCCTATTTCAAAATCACCATTGCAGGCACAGACCGCACGCTGGCCGCCACCGCGGACGCGGAGTTGGTGGTCCTACCCGCCTTCACTGGCGCACCGGAGCAATTGTGGCGTTTCGATCAACTTGCCGATGGCTCCTGGCGCATCATGCCCAAGGCGGTTCCCAACTCCCAGCAACCGCTGGCCCTTTCGGCTGTCGGCGCCAGCTTCGCGACGTTGTCGAAATTCGACCCGAAGAGCGACAAGCAACGCTGGCTGCTGAAGACGCCTTAGGCCGTTAATCGACCTTAGACAGTGAATCGACAATCGATCTTGAATGAATGCGGCAAGTCCGCGAAGGATCTTCGATGAATGCGTACCGGAAATATCTCGTATCAGCACTTGCCGTCCTGTCGGGCTTGACGCTTGTTGCGATGACTGGTCAAGCCCCCGCGCCGAAATCGTATGTGCCTACGCTGACAAGCCCCGCAACGCCCGCACTCCTGACCGGCGCCGACGGATTTATCAAGCGCTGGTTTCTGCTGGAGCCGATCGGCGTGAATGGACTGACAGAGCACGAAGTCCAGGCGATGGTGAAGAAGGAGTACTTTCCCGACCAGTACACTGTCATCCCTCACGATGGCGACAAGGAAACGGTCGGTGGCTCAACGCTCACCTGGCACGCTGTGGACACGCGTTTGTACAACGTGAACCTGTATCACTTCGCTTATTCGCTGGGTAAGCCGACGAGCAATGTTTTGTTCTGGGCGGTCACCATCGTCAACAGCCCGGAGGAGATGCACGACGTGCGTCTGGCCATCGGCTCTAATGCCGCCTCGGTGTGGTGGGTCAACGGCCAGGAGGTCATCGGGATTTACGGCGATATCCAGACAGTAATCGACGACGGCGTCTCGAAGCGGATGACGCTCAAGAAAGGGCCAAACGTCGTGCGCGCTGCGGTGATCAATGGCGGCGGAGCCACCGACTTCTGCGCCCGGTTTCTGGATGCCAACGACAAGCCGATCAAGGGCCTGACCGTCACCTTAAGCGAACCGGGCAAGTAAAGCCGCTGTTCCGGGCCATCCGCTCGCGTGCGGGCGGCACAATTCCCTTAAGCGGCGCCGAGAAATGCTTGCCTCGCAACCTCAAGCACGCCAAGCTAGAACGCATCCACGGACAAACCCATTGTGCTGGAGCGTCGAACTGCCGCACCAACCGGAGCGGTAGGTCTGCATTGAACTCGCAACCAGTTTCAACCACGGCAGTGCGCTTTCCGTGAACGGAGCGCGGAGTTGGGCTCAGCCTGACGATAAGGGGAGAGGAAAATCAGTTCCTCTGAGCCTATGTGGTACTTTCTTTGTTGAAAATGTTCTTGTCCAAATTGAGCGCTTTGTGAACCTGCGAATTCAGTAAAAGAAGGGAATATGCCATGCCAATGAATCGACGTGAATTCTTAGCGGCTTCAGTGGCGGGCGCCGCCATGATGCAACAAGGGATGACGGCCTTCGCCGCTACGGCAGAAAACCTCCAAGTCACAATCGATGCGTCCAAGAGCGGCGAGCCGGTTTCTCCGCTGATTTTCGGAGGGTACATGGAACCGGCGACCACAGGAGTGTGGGCCGAGATGCTGACCGACAGGAAATTTGCTAACCCGATTACCAGTGCAGTCGCGGCGGCGCTAACGAACCCCTTCTTACGCCGCTTTGCGGGCGAGCCATTCAAGCCAGTTGGGCCGGCAGGAACCGTCGAAATGGACCCCATGCGGCCGTTTGTCGGCAAGCACAGCCCGCGCGTTGAGCTTGACGGCTCCGAGCCCCGCGGCATTCAGCAGTCCAAACTGCGCCTGGGCCGCGGCAAGTCTTACGAAGGCCGCATTTATCTTGCCGGCGATCCCGGCGCCAAGATTTTGGTCCGTTTGGTTTGGGGGACAGGCGCCGGCGAATCTCAAACCATTCCAATCCCATCGCTCGCGCGCGAGTACCGGAAATTCCCGCTCAAGTTCACCTCGCCGGCCGACACTGAGGATGCGTGCCTGGAAATCCTGGGTACCGGCAGCGGCACGTTTCACATCGGGGCCGCTTCGCTGATGCCTGCCGACAATGTGCAGGGATTTCACGCCGGGATGATCCGCCTCTTCAAAGAGGAGGGTTTCAAAATGTTCAAGTGGCCCGGCGGCAACTTCGTCTCCGCTTACGACTGGCGTGACGGTCTTGGCGATCGGGATAAGCGGCCGCCGCGTGTGCAACCGATGTGGTCCGACAGGGTGGAGTCGAACGACGTCGGCATTCATGAATTCATTGCCCTCTGCCGGTTGGTCGGAGGCGAGCCCGATTTGGCGATCGACAGCGGATTCGGTTCGGCGCGCGAGGCGGCTGAGGAAGTGGAATATTGCAATGGTTCCGTGGAGACGCGCATGGGCAAAATGCGGGCGGAAAACGGCCATCCCGAGCCCTTCAATGTTCGTCTCTGGACCATCGGCAACGAGATGTATGGCCCCTGGCAGTTCGGCCACATGTCGCTGGACCAGTACTGGGTGAAGCACAACTACATCGTCGAAGCCATGAAGACTGTGGACCCGAACATCAAGGTGACAGTGTCCGGAGCCAGCATCTGCGAAAAGTCCGTGGGCGGCGCGGAGAAGAAAAACAATTTCTTCCCGAGCATCTGGGAGCCGCCGATCACTGAAACGCTACCCTATGAGTTCGGCAGCATATATGACTGGGACGGCTGGCTGCTGGAAAAGTGCGCCGGCAACATCGACTATCTCTCGGAGCATAATTACGCATATCCTGACCTGGCATTCGACGCTGAGAAGCAGCTGTTTGTCGATGTCCTCGATCCGCTGCAGTTCAGAGCCCGTAGGCTAGCCAACCGCATCGGCGAAGCCTTTGAGGCATGGGACAAGTATGTCGAGAAGATGCCGTGGTTGAAAGAAAAGAACATCAAATTCATCTTCGATGAATGGGGCAATCGTCTCCGGTCGGCGTCGGGCAACGGCGGCGGAGGCTTCATGCAGCAATCTGGAATGCTGATGCCGCTCTCGTACGCACTTTGCCTGCACGAAATGTTCCGTCACTCCGATATGATTGCGGCCAGCTGTGCGACGGGAGGATTGCGCTTGTTGACCGAGCACACCGGCGAAGCTGTGGGCTTTGCGGCTGAGGGAGTGGTGATGAAGCTGATGCAGACTCACTTTATCAACGCTCTTCCGGTTGCGGTCGGCGGGGATTCGCCCCAGCAGTTGGTGCGGGGCACGCCATTAGTCGACAGGGGTACAAAGCCCACTGGCAGCCCTACCTATCCTCTGGATGTTCTCGCGGCGTTCTCCAGTGATCGCAAGAAGTTCCTCATTTCGGTGGTCAACCCCACGGAAGAGGGCCACAGCCTTACGCCGAAGATCAGTGGCGTCAAGCTGCGCAGTCAGGGCAAGCTGTATCAGATTGCGCCGCCCAGTGTGAGCTCAACCAATGAAGTGGGCAAAGAGCCCACCGTCAAAACCGTTGAGACTGTGCAAGATGGACTTCTGGAGACCGTGCAGGTCCCGCCCGTTAGCGTCAGCCTCTACGAATTCGATATTGCGTAAAAGTGATTCGCCGTTGTTGTTCTTCCAACTGCGACTCCGTTGGGGACGGAAACGATCGCCGTTCGTCAGCGGGGCGTGAACGGGATGAGTAAGCCGGTCGAGCAGTACAAGCAGCACAAGCGCGTGAAGGAATTGATCGCACAAATGAAATTCGCCTATTGACAGTCCATCCATGAATTCTGTAACCTACGCGACCTTCGGGACTTTGGCATAAAAATCATCGCCAATCATTGTCAAGCAGCTGTCTGACGCGTTAAACGCTTACTCGCCGAATTCGGTCAAGTTAACTGAAGGAAAGGTTCCCAGGGAGTTTATGGCTCAATGTTCAAGAAGGTCAATGCTGAAGGGCACAGCTCTTGCGGCATTAGGATCACTCTCTCCTTTTTCACTCTCTGCCTTGGCGCGGGCTATTCAAACCAGCAGTACGTCTTCCCAGAGGCCCAAACTCAAGATCACCGATGTGCGCACTGCGCAGGTACTCGTGCATGGGCCGCAGACGCACATAAGAATCTACACGGACCAGGGCATCTACGGGCAGGGTGAAGCTACAGATGCCGCGGTCGGAGCCTCATCGCTGATCCGTAGTTGGCGGCGCATGCTCATCGGACATGATCCACTCAATGTTGAAGCGATTTGGGAAAGTATCCGCACTACGGGAATATTCTCTGGAGCGCAAGCCGGGCAGTACGTCTGCGCCTTGTCGGGTGTCGAGATTGCATTGTGGGATCTTGCAGGCAAGGCCCTCGGATTACCCATTTACCAGCTTTTGGGCGGAAAGTTCCGCGATAAAGTTCAGATCTATTGCGACTCGGATATGGACGTTCCGATCGGGGAGGAAGCGGACCGGAAGCTCCCGTGGATCAAGGCTCAGGGCTTCAAGGCCATGAAGATCGACCTTGATGACGCCACGGATCCCGCACGCTGGGATAGCTTTAACTGGACTGCAACCAACGGCGAGATCGATCGCATGGTCAAGTGGGTTTCGCACGTGCGCGAGTCCATCCCTGACTACATGGCTCTGGCCTGCGATATGCATGGCCGTTACGATGCTGCGACGGGCAAGAAAGTCGCGAAATCGCTGGAGCCGTTTAAGCTGATGTGGCTCGAGGAGCCAGTTCCACCTGAGGACATCGATGCCATGGCCGACATCCGGCATTCAACCTCGACACCGATTGCCTGCGGCGAAAACTTATACATGCGATGGGGATATAGGGATCTGCTGGACAAGGAGGCTGTCGACATCATTCAGCCCGACTTTGAGAAGGTCGGCGGCCTTGCCGAAGCCCAGAAGGTTGCCAACATGGCGCAGGCCTACTACGTCCCGGTGGCGCCGCACTGCGTGGTTTCGCCGATCGGGGTAATGGCTACTGCCCATGCATGCGGAACGTTTCCCAACTTCCTGGCATGCGAGTGGCATTGGATTAATCACATGGACCTGTGGACGAACTGGGTCAAGGAAGGCGAGATCATTGTGGATGGTTATGTCACTCTGCTGGACAGGCCAGGCATTGGTGTGGAGATGAACGAGGAAGTGGCAAAGAAAGCCCAGATCCCCGGAACAACGTGGTTCGCAGCTGAAAGTTAAGAACCGCAAAAAAGCACTCATCCAAGGGAATAGAGAAAATGCGAAAAATTATCGCAATTGTTCTAGTTGGAGCAGCCTTCGTGATTCTGACTCCGTGCCTCAAGGCGCAGCAGGGACCTGTGAAGGGGGGGGATGCGATCAGTTCCGCCCCCGGATGGCATGGGGAATTCTTCACGCGGGAGGACGTGATCAAATACACCCCCTACTGGAATGGGGAGAGGTTTCCCGACGGCCGGCCCAAGGTGCCCGACGACATTCTGGACCGCATGAAGACCGTAACTCTCGAAGAGGCATGGGCAACGCTGCGCGCGAACGGCTTTATGCACCAGTATGAAGATGGCTGGTATTCGATCCATCCCGATCAGGTACTAGTGGGCAGGGCATTGACGGCCGTGTGGATGCCCGGAAGACCTGATGTTGAAAAAGAGATTGAAGAGCAGGGAGTAGCGGATCATCGACAGGGAGGTACGAACGCATGGCCCGTCGACATGTTACAGCCTCGGGACGTCTACGTAGGCGACCACTTCGGACTCAAGCAGGATGGACCATCCATCGGCGACAACGTAGGCAACGCTATCTATGCGAGATCAGGTAACGGCATCGTCTACGATGGCGCCGTTCGCGATATCAACGGCCTGGAAGAGCTGCCGAACTTCACCTCCTTTGTTCGCTACTACGATCCTTCGCACCACTTCGGAACGCTGGCTAGTGGAAGACTGCTCAACTCGACCATGGTGAGCATCAATGGGCCGACCCGCATTGGCCAAGTCCTGGTTATGCCGGGAGATGTGGTCCTTGGACGGAATGGCGGTGTGATCTTTATCCCGCCTCAACTGGCGGAGCAGGTCGTCAAGTACTCGGAACGCACTCATCTTGAGGACATGTTTGGACACCAGCGCCTGAGAGAGAAAAAGTACACCGCTGGACAGATCGATGCCCGGTGGACCCCGGAAATCGAACAGGACTATCACCAGTGGCTCAAAGAGAATGAGGACCATCTGCCCGCGCCGAAGGCCACGATCGAGGAGATTCTGAAAGGGGGCAATTCACAGGATTAAGGGTTTAGGGAAACCGGTGTGGAGGACGCCAGTTCCTGGCTACAACCGACAGAACGCTGCAGCGAACATCGAAAATATCGATAAATATAGTTCAAAAAATAAGGCTTGTCAGTTTTTCATTTGGATATGTAGGATGTCCTACAACTTTTTATGAAGAAGAATAACCTAACCCGAGTGCGGCGCGTCGGCGTAAAGAATCAGGTTTTCGCGCAGCTCAGGGACCGGATCATGGACGGCACATGGACGCCAGGTGGAAAGATTCCCTCCGAGAATGCCCTGGCCGAGGCGCTTGGGGTGAGCCGCGTCTCGATCAGGGAGGCCCTGCATATGCTTGCGTCCCTAGGACTATTGGAGTCAAGGCAGGGCGGGGGCACATACGTGCGCGAATACACCGGGGAGGTCTTCCTCAATCCCCTTCTTCCGTCGCTTGCCCTCGATAAGCTAGACATCCTTCACGTTCTGGAATACAGGAAGATCGCGGAGAAAGGGAATGTGTCCCTTGCGGTAAAGCGAGCTGGAAGTGCGGAGATAGAGGAATTGGAGCGCGCTCTCCGAGCCATGGAGGAACATAGGAACGATCCGCGCGCCTTCGCTGAAGCGGACCTGAGCTTCCATCTTCTTGTGGCAAAGGCGACGGGAAACCCTATCGTCATGAAGGTGAACGCCGTCATCACAGACATTCTGAAGGTCTCGATGTATGGCATCGTGGAATCGCTCGGCCCCAGGGACGGACTGTACTACCACCGGAAGATCCTGGATGCCATCATCAACCGGGACGTACCGCTGGCGGAAACCCTCATGGAGGAACACATCGAGCGCACCATCCGGAGATTGAAACACAAGCGTGACGGAGGCCGAATTTCTAAGCCAGAAGGAGGAGGTATTGCAAGGCCTGACGGGATTAAGCGGATTCAAAGGATCGCATAGGACCTCATGGCGGACGCCGCAAGGATGGTTCGACGCCGCTCCTAGAAGATTCCCGGGTCTCAAATTTGCGTCCCCAACAATGGAAGTTAACTGAAATCCACACGATTTTGCTCGCCCTGGAGAGCGCGGGTATTGTTCGATGTCAACTCAAAACGAAGCTGCTCTCAGCAGCAGGAGGTAAACGGTACCATGTTGAACAACTACGCCAGTGGCGCCTCAGGAACCTGGCACGCCACGCCATTTCTCGTTTCAAGTTCTGAATCCACAAACGAAGTGCTGGGTCGTGCACCGATGGTTCTGAGAACCGTCAAGTTGCTCGGGCGATGCGGCGCTTCCATAGCCTGTTGCATGTTTGTGTTCATCCTTGCGATGTCATTGGCCGCCAGGTTGTCCGCTCAGACTGCCGGGTCGGTTTCAGGGCACGTCGCCGATACCACGGGCGCGGTGATTCCCGACGCAAACGTCGCACTGACGAATGTCGGTACAGGCGCGGAACGCTCCACGGTCACCACCGGTTCAGGTGACTACCTTTTTCCTGACGTTCCGCCGGGAATCTATAACATTGAAGCCACGCACCAGGGCTTTAAGGCCGCCGAGAGTAAGAACGTGGAAGTGCAGGTGCAGCAAGCGCTGCGCCAAGACTTCACAATGGCGGTAGGACAGGTCACGCAAACGATCACGGTTGCAGCCACTGGCGCCATGCTTCAGGTTGAAAACGCCACGCTCGGCACTGTCGTTGAGAATCAGGCCGTAAACGAGCTACCCCTGAACGGCAGAAACTACCTGTCGCTGGTCGCTCTTTCGTCCAACGCCAACACGCTTTCGTCCCCATCGGGCCAGGCAGGCTCCCGCCTCGGCGGCGACCGTGCCAGCCAGGCGATCTCGGTTGGCGGCCAGCGCATCATGTTCGACTACTATACGCTGGACGGCGTGAACAATACCGATCCCGACTTCGTCACGTATGTCGGCCTACCCTCGCTTGACGGCATCCAGGAGTTCAAGGTGCAGACGGGTGTCTATCCGGCTGAGTTCGGTCACGAGGCAACGCAGGTCAACGTGGTGAGCAAGAGCGGCACCAACACCTATCACGGCTCTATGTACGATTTCATCCGCAACAACATCGCGGATGCGAACCCTTATTATTTTCCGTACAACGCCGCCCCTCCTAAGGTATACCCCTACAAGTGGAACGATTACGGATTTGAACTCGACGGCGCCATCAGAATTCCCAAACTCTACGACGGCAGAGACAAATTCTTCTTCATGGTCGACGACGAATGGAGGAAGATCCGCACCATTGGTCAGGGCTCTGCAACTGTACCCTCCCCAGCCATAGCGGGCGGCAATTTCTCGGGCTTCACCACCGCAGCCGGGGCTGCGGTCACCATCTACGATCCGGCAACCGGAGACGCCAACGGCCTGGGAAAGACGGCCTTTCCGAACAACACCATTCCTTCGGGCGAAATTGCGCCGCAGTCCACGGCACTGCTGAAATACCTCGGAACAAGTACGACGCCGTTCTACGCGAATGGGAAGGTGGTCGCGAACTACGCGTACAGCACTACGGCACCGCAAGATCGCCAGGGCCTGACGGTCCGTGGAGATTACATCCAGTCGCAGAGGTCGCAGTATGCCTTCCGCTACAGCTCAGGGAACGAACAGCTCATCTCGACGGGCCTGCTGGGTGCGGGCAGCAAGATCGTCACCAACTACTACCAGTACATGGGTTCAAACACGTGGACCTTTACGCCCCGCATCGTGAACGAGGCACGGTTTGGCTATAGCCATTTCTTCAACTCTCTCGGCTTGTTGTCGGCATACAAAGACGACGTGGTTGATTTGATCGGAATTCCGAACATGACAGGCGGGCTCCCCTCAACGTGGGGCATTCCAGATATGGCATTCAGTCAGGGACCGGCAGGCACCACGCCGGCCATCTGGCAGGAAATTGGGGATATCGGCGGGGATGGCCCCTATGTTGTGACCGATCCCACGTGGCAGATTGTAGACAACCTCTCATGGGTGAGGGGAAAGCATGAGCTGCGCTTCGGTTTTGAGTACAACCGGCAGACCTTCAACCAGCTAGGCAATCAGTTCTCGCGCGGGCAGTTCTTTGCGGAGCCCATTTCTACTTCGCTGGAAACGAAGAATGCTACGACTGGAGTCGTTACGCTTTCTGGAGGTGATTCTCTCGCTGACTTCCTGCTCGGCGATCTTAGCCAGGCAACCGTCGCGGTGGCCGTTGCGGATGCGAATTACATGCGCAACGTAGAGGCGTTTTACGCCGACGACACATTCAAGGTCCTCCCCAATCTCACGATTTCAGCGGGCCTGAGGTATGAACTGACTCCTCCGTGGAACAATACGCTCGGCAATGAATTCGTCGCATATGTTCCGAATATGCCGAATCTGGGCGCCACCAGCACCACATACGCGCAGAGCCAGTGGCCCTTCTATGTCCGCCAGGGCAACTGTTCTGCCGCAGATGTGTATCAAGGCATTGCGGTCAGGTGGACAACCACCCTCGGTCCGGCGCCGCAGTGCAGCAACGGGCTATTGCCCAATGGTCCACTCCTTGATACCAAATACTTGAATTTTGCGCCGCGATTGGGCATCTCGTACTCACCGACTTCGAGCACGGTGATTCGCACCGGCTACGGAATCTTCTACACCCAGGATATCGGCAACTCGTACTTCGACATGGCGCGCAACATCGCAGGGCGCGTGACGAAAGTCAATACGGACACGACCACCGGGATCTACGGCAATTCCAACCTGACCTGGGCCAACGCGTCGCCGGGCAGCGCAAGCAGCGGTGCAACCGTCAATCTTGGTCCGTCCACCGCGTACGACGTCGCTCCCAGCCACAAGACCACGTACACTCAGCAATTCCTCTTGAACATCCAGCAGCAAGTGGGCCAGGACTGGTCGTTCGAGATGGGATACCAGGGTGCTTTGAGCCGTCATCTTTATGGGTTCAAGAATGCCAATATGGCGACTCCATATGGATACATTGGCACGGGCACCTCAAGTTCTGTCGCATCCCGTACGCCCTTTGCAAACATGGGAGGGATCCAGGATGCGCATGACATGGGAACGGGCAACTACAACGCATTTGATGTCAAGGCTACGCGGCGCTTCAGCAAAGGCCTCAACGTGATCGCTTCGTACACCCTGGGCAAGTCTCTTGACGATACCAGCGGCATCCGTAACCAGGGGAACGACAATCTGTATCCGCAGGACAGCGACTGCATCCCATGCGAGTACGGCCGTTCCGCATTCGATGTGCACAACCGAATTGTTGTCTCGGCGCTTTACGAACTACCGATCGGACCCGGCAAGCTGTTGCCGGTTAACAACAAAGCCTTGAATGCGGCGATTGGCGGCTGGCAGATCGGAGGGATCTTTACCCACCAGACCGGCGTCGTAGGAACTCCCTTGCTCGGTATTGACAATGCCAGTATCGCATCTCCGTTCGGCAACTTCGACCGGCCCAATCCAACCGGGCAGAGTCCCTACCTCAGCGGCAGCGCGCGATC
>Ga0187868_1000535_pt1 | contig 30378 bp, 36 predicted proteins | sample June2016WEW_13_4_FD_133014 | JGI IMG/M metagenome (GOLD analysis project Ga0187868, IMG submission 133014) | Peatland microbial communities from SPRUCE experiment site at the Marcell Experimental Forest, Minnesota, USA - June2016WEW_13_40 | ecosystem: Environmental > Terrestrial > Soil >... | reverse complement strand
CTACGCAATTCGACCTCGTAGTCAAACGAGATGCACTCCCCGTACGTGACCTCGAGGTGCGCGTCGGCAAGTGCGTCGATCGCCCTTCGCCCGTAGCCGAGGAGCGGCCGCACGTAGTCGATCACTGAGCGATCTTCCAGACTTCGAGCCTCACGCACGTTCAGGAGCGGTGCCTTGTCGTCTCGGCGCGTGCCGTCGGCGACTACCTGATAGCGTGCGGCGGCGCGTTCGAGCGCCGTTTTGTGCAGGTGGTTGATGCCTCTGTTTGGGTATCCGTCCTCGATCATGGCGTCGACGGTGGCCGTTGCGAGGGCCGTCTCAAGGCCGATTATCACGTGGGGAAAACCGAGTACGCGCGCCACTGACGCTGCGTCATTCGGCACAATTCCGAACGATACCGTAACGAGCTCAATTTGCGCAAAAGGGCTGAGAAGAATAGCTGCGAGCGCGCTATCCTTGCCGCCGCTGAACAAAACGCCGACCTTCATCTGCGCGTGATGCGTATGTTCTGCTTCTTGGGGGCAATTTGCTTAAGGAGTTGCTTAAGCTGTTCGTCAGTTATCGTTCCTGTGAGCCTGCCACTTTGGTACAAGGCGAGTAGCTGCGACTCCACTGAGTCGGCAAAGTCAGGACGCGTCAGTCGAATGCTGTTCAGCCGTTGCCGAGCTTCGGGGGTGAGTACCTGTCGCAGCAAGGCGCTTTTCCGCGCCTGTGCCTGTTCTATCTCTTCTGTAGACGGCCCTTGCATTCCGCTCTGCTGCGCTTGGAGTTGTTCGAGGCGTCGCCTCCGTATTTGTTCAAGGTCATCATCCATAATCCTCACACTCCGGGTCGCCTATGCGCTTTGTGCGAGCTCATACGCGCTGTTGTCGAGGAACGATCTGCCTTGTGACGAGATCTCGCGACCTTTTGGGGTCGTCTTAACGAACCCCGCGCTCTCGAGCTGTTGCATCGCTTTTCGAATTATTGAGCCGCTCCCTTTGACAAACCGCTCAGGTGTTGACGAGTTGTCGGTTTTGCCCCCGTAGACCGAGCGGAGTCGTTGCGTGCCAACGGGGCCGTCCATCGCGATGCGTCGCAACAGCGCGGCGCAGCGGACATACCACCAGTCATCGTTCTGCGGCGGGTGCTCCCTGTGCACCCCCGTCTTTACCCACGACGCCCATTCTGGGGGGGTGAATCGTTCGTCGCTCTTCAGCTTCGTTGCAGTGAGTTCGATTAGTTTATTTGCAGGAACATCGTACAGCGTCGTCATTTAATCTCCTAATTGGACTTCTCTACTGGAATCAAGCGTCTTTACGTTTTTTTTACTTATATCCTTTTCTCTGATGCGCGCTGCCGTTTTGAGCCGTTTTTTTGATGCGGTACGGCGAAAGATACACAGCGGTGGCACCTTTCAAATCGACCAATCGTGCACCCGAAGTGTGCTCGAGTTCGTGCGCGATCTCTTCCCGACTTGATTCGAACAAGGCGGCCTTAAGCATCTTTACTTTGACCATCTTCTGCAGCTTGAGTTGACGTCGCAGTTCGAGTGCGATCGAATCGTTTGCGCCGTTCTTGCCGATCCACAGGGTCGGTATAAGCTCTGCTGACAGTGCCTTAAGTTTTTGCATGTCACTTTTGATCATGTGTGTCTTGGATTGCGGTTCAATAGCGTCTCAGGTCACCGCACTTTAAGCACGTTATAACGGTACGTCTGTCTTTTATGCGCACGCGTGCGTTCGCTCCGTAGACGAAATACGTCCCACAGCTTCTGCAAAAACGCATCTTCTTTTTTCCGAGTGGCACCCGGTACCTGGTTGCCAGCCGCCGAACAAGTTCGACATAGCGATCGCTTCGCTGCGCGTGCACCGGAAACTCTGTGGCGGCCGCTTCGAACAAACGGTCTATGCGCTGCGAAACGATGTCGTTGATAAACTCCTTCTTTTTTCGTCGTCGGGACATTTTCTAAGCACGCCGTGCAAAGCATTAATATACGTTCTGTTAAAGTAATTTTGCGTCGCGCACCGATGGTCTAGTGGCTATGACTTGGGCCTTCCAACGCGTGAAGAAAGCCCACAACCCGGGTTCGAATCCCGGTCGGTGCATTCTCGCGCACGCAGTACCGACGGCGTCACAGCATTCGGGTTACCGCAACGACTTGAACGCTTTCTACCTCGTCGATTACCGACAGGGATGCTTCGACAGCTTCAGTTCCGCCCTCTTTGTCCTCAATGATGACGGTGATCAGCAGCGCTTTAAGCCCAAACGCTATCGGCTGCACTTCGCAGCTGTGGATCCGTCCGTACTGGGCGACCTGGGATTCAATTCGAGTGCTTAGGTTCTTAAGGTCAACGTCGGGGCCGTTGGGCATTATCTTTATCTGTGCGGCTACTTCTCCCATTTAAGGGCCTCCAAAACCATACGAACATCGGTACGGATTGCTCAACTTCTTGCATCTCTTGCATTGCGCGATTATCTCTCTGCACGGGGGGTACGGGTACGCTATGGCGTTATCCCTTGTTATTTGAGTGCCGCATGATATGCACGTCTTTTCCATTCTTTCACTTCTCCTTGCGCGGTTCATTGAAAGTGAGCATCGCCCGTGTTGGCTACTTTTACAGTACCGCGGCGCCTTTATAAACTATTTTCGTCCAATGATCGTCGTACCGATCGTACTGCGTCGCTGGATAGCGGCGATGACCCGTTCAAAGTGGCGACCGTTCACAATGGTGCAATTCAAGCTGTACTTTTCCAAGAGCTGAGGGAGGAGCGCATCGACGCACGTTTGTGATGTAAGCTCGCTAGCAGCGATGCGCGAAGTCATTCCTTTTGCCGAAAAAATTCCGTCGACATCGGTTGCTATGACTAGATCAGCATGCAATTCGTAGGCAACCCAACACGCGATGGAGTCGCTAGTAGCCTCCCACGAGTGTGGCAACGGATCGCGCTCATACAGAATTTTGAACGGCAACAGAATGCAAATCCCTGGCTCAAGCGTGTACAGATCTTCAACCAATGTCGCTCCGGACGTGCCCAGATAGAAGCCATATTGATTCATTGCCAGAACGGCCATCCAGTGAGCAGTCGCATCATCGACGCGATCTCCATAGCGCCGGACAGTCTGTGCAAATGGTCCACCGCCTGGTACCACAAGCGCGTCAACATGAGCAGCACTCAGGTAAGCAATCAAGTTCGAGGCGACCTCAATTAAGCTCCCTCCGACTTTGAGCACGGTGTGCGTCATGCTGTTCCGCTCGCGCATCCCGACCGATAAGGGGTCGTGCTACGGCTACATGTCTTTTTTGCAGCCAAGGCGATATCTGTTTTGTGAGGGCCCCGGCACAAGAGATCGAAAGGGTCTATATAAGAGACTTTTGATGTGATAGGATTCTCAGCAGTTTTTTCTGAAAACGTAGCGCCGCACAAAGATCGTTCCTAGCTTGGGAGGCGAGGTTAATCGGACGTGTGAAAAACCGCTTGAAATGTCGTCGGCAAGCCTTGCGGAAAAACTGACGCGATCGAATCGAGATCGATCGTTGGGTGCTACCGTAATTGTCTCAGCGACCTCTTCGTGTGACTTCAGAATCCCAGCACATCAGAGTCATTCGCGAGCGGCTACGGCGGCTTTTCTTCTGAGATGACCGCGGCACCCAAACGGCCGAGGTCGAGGCGATCCCAAGGAGTCGGCGGAAGTGGTATGTTCATCATTTCATGGCTCAGGTCGTGACGTTCCCATTGCAGATACATGTCTTTATAATCATCAGGAAATGAGTCACGACTGCCAGCGATTTTCAAACGCTCCTTGATAAAAGGCTTTAGGTCTCTCTTTTGCTGGCGGATTGTACGTAGAATTGTTGTGTCAACCACGTCTCTGCTGTTCCAAAGCCGAAGGATAGGCGTTAGATGAAACATATGCACTAGCCGCGCGTCTTCCAGCGGCAATTGCTCCGTTGATTCTGCCCATCGCTTGATGAGCGCATGTTCCTTTCTCCAGATCGCCACGCGTCGTGATGTGATCTCTTTTGTTAGTTGCCGACATCGCGTGCGTCGCGTCATGGGAGCGTCGACTTCGTCGAAAGCCCGCATAAAGCCTTGGTCCATATTGATCTTGATGAGGCCGATATTGAGCTCTGCAAACCCGTGAACGGGAATCAAGGGATCAATGACGGTAAGGTTTACGCGTCGATCGCTTTGCTGCGCAGCTGCCAGATCGCCGTTGGTGATTTCGTCAAGAACAATCGCTGCCGCCCGATTTGCTATGTCGAGGAGGTCACGATCGTCGCTGCTGCCCACGGCCCAGTCCATGCAGTTCGTGCTAAAGTCTTCCGTCCGTATGTCAAACAGACTGCTGGTGGTCCAGTCCTCGGTCGGGTAATCCGCAACCGAGTCTTCGCGGTCTCGACTGAGGCGCGGAAGACAGAGAATAGCAAAGATCGTGTCGGCGCCACAGTCTATCGCTCCCCGGATAGGGACAACTTCCCGAACAGAGCCATCGATATACCAGCTGCCGTCCACCTCGACGGGGGGAAATATCCCCGGAACGGCTGCTGATGCGAGGGCGGCTTTAATGAGCTTCTCTCGTGATTCACACAGTACGTTCACTTTGTCGCCCTTGTTGTCCCTGTCGCGATCGGTGTCGCACGACCTGTTATAAAAGCAGGTGTACGCTCCTGTCTTAAGATCTGTCGCGTAAAGACGGAATGCTATTTCTGACGTAAGCGCTTTGTCTAGATCGTCAACATCCTCACTCATCTTCTTTTCGAGGCGATCGGCCGGGTAGAGCGAGCGCTTGTCTTTAACGATCTTGATCATGTTTTCGAGATCCTTGACGGCGCTCGAAACATCCCCGAATAGTTGGAGACTTGATTCGTGCAAAAGGCCTCCCATCGTGCAAACCCAGGAACCCACTGCACCGTCGACGACGGTTTTCAGCAAGGGGGCTAATTCTTCTGACCACTCGTGCTGCGGAATCAGATCGACCCGAGTGTTGACGTCCTTAAACCAATACCGTTCCAGCTTGTCAGCGCAGTCCTGACCCGTAGCAACGATCGCCGCGTTGATCGCACCGATTGAGGTGCCACAAACACACTTAATATCTGGCAAAACGCCCTTTTCATACAGATATTTGAGCGCTCCGACTTGAAAATCGCCGAGGGTTCCCCCGCCGCCGAGCACAACTCCAGTTGGCATACCTTTACCTCCCTACCGCAATTCATCGCGGCGCTTGACCCGCGATCTGCCTGTATGCTCGCTCGTGTTTAATGCAGAAGATCCCCGGCGACGTTTTGAAGTGTAGCGTCGTGGCAACCAGGTCACTCATCGCGACGCGTTATTCTTAGACAGGCCGCCGGTGATCGAAGCTGCGTCGCTGCGTTTGATGAATTGAAGATCGGCGCATTAATACGTGCGAGCTTCTTTTTGCGGGTTGGCAGTAGAGATGTTGTTGTAATCAAAAAAGTTGTCGACGCTGAGCGTTAATCTCCCAAGACTAGGCGATCGCTGTTGGCATGACTAACATAAGCGTGTCGCCAATCAGACGTATTCGCATCCTCGAGTCGCTATTACATCGCCCGCTAGCTGAGTTGCTCTTCGTTGGCCAGGTACGAGCCGGGGGCTCCCCCAAAGTCTGCGGTCCCACCAGCCTTTTAGCACTAGCACAGGTAAGTTGCGTGCGACTAGCGCACACTTGGCTGTTCAGCTGCGCTCTTTCGAATAACTGGTCAACGTGTCGCTCATACATGAAAAATGCTCTGAGATAGCATCGTCAAAAGCCGCGTTTCCGCTGTAGTATGCTTCACCGTCGTTGGCTGCCATCGAACTCGCGAGCCGGTCAACGGCGCGGGTCAAGCGATCTGCGCACATTCGGCAATCGGGAAGCGTTGCGTTAGGACAGCCGACGTGGAGCCCATAGTAGCACACATCATGTTCTTGGTTCATGCTGTTAGGGTGGCACTCTGTTGCTGGGGCTCTCCACAAGGATTTCCGTCACCGTCGGATCCATCTCAATTATGGTGCGAAGCGTCTGTTCGATAACGGCGATGTCGCTTTCGAGTTTCATTAGTTCCCTGTTTGCCATCACGGTCACCTCCAAACCAGACTGCGCAAGAAAGTTTCTTAAGGCCGCGTGAGACAGGCTTTGTGTGCGGAAATGTGACAACAACTTTGTGCCACACCGCGCACGCGGACGGTCACGCAAGCGCCTGCGCTAGAGCTGGTCCAGACTTGCTACAACCACATGCGCCTGACATTGGCTTGCAGGTCCAATTCCGCGGACCGACTACGCGCCTAAGTGCCTTAAGCAGAGCGACGATAAGCAGCTCCATCGCAGGTTTGATTGAAGCAACGGTTACTCGCGACCGCTGTTGTGAGTGCCAGGAATCGATACATGCCGATTGTGATCACCCACTTCTGGCTAGACAGGAGAGCCGATAGGCGGTCGGTAGTTGATGGTCGCTGCACCAGGTATCAGATAAGAATTTACTTATACGTCATATCTCCAGATTCCTCTGCGGTATATGCAGCTAAGTGAGAAAGTGCGAGCGTCTGTCGTCCTTATGCGGCTTCCGTACATACTCGCGCTCGACTTTTTGTGCCTTCTCTTGATCGTAACGTTCCAAAAAGGCTTTTATAACCCACGGCTCGTGGGGTTAGCGGTCATCACAGTAGCGCTAATAACTGCTGGAGGCGCGGCCATTAACGATTACTTCGACAGTGAGTCAGACGCGCTGACGCATCCAGAGAGGCCCATCCCTTCGAAAAAGATCACTCCTGCTCGCGCTCTGAGGTTTTCCGCACTAGCGCTTCTTGCTGGGCTCGCCATCTCATTTGCGATTAATCCTGTTGCATTTGGCATTGTCGCACTCGACGTCGTGCTTTTCATATTATACCCGCCAGTGCTAAAACGACTTTCAGGATTCCTGAGCAACTTGGTGATGGGGTATCTGGGAGCGACGATCGCGCTTTTTGCAGGGGCAGTCGTATTCCAAGCGATAAACGCGGACTCACTCGCTTTCGTGGGGTTGATTGCGGGAGGCGCTATCGGTTTGAATGCGCTCAAGGACATTTTGACCTTGGATGGAGATCTGAAGATAGGCTATCCCACGCTTGCAGCAAAACGCGGCGTGCGTGAGGCAGCGATTGTTGGCGCGCTTTTTCTCCTATTATCCGCCATAACATCACCCGCGCCGTTCATTGTTGGAGTCGTCGGCATCGCCTACTTGTTTCCTATTGTCGTGTGGGCAGGTGCCGTCGGTGTCACTGCCTTACCCCTCCTACGAGCACCAAACAGTGAAAATGTTAGAGGGCGGCTTCGGACATTCACGATGTGGTTTCCGTATGTTATAGGGATCGCCGGCGTTGCCTACGTTCTTCCCTTTGTTATACGGGGGGCCTCGTAACGTGGCGGAAAGAAGTCCCAATTGCGGAGCTACGGAACACGTGGAACCTCGCGTGGTTGAGCTGAATGATAACCTTGAGCTTTACCTTAGACAAATTGGAGCGACATTTAGCATAAGGAAGATTGTTGACGAGCCACAAGACGTCCAACACATCGTCAATTACTACAGAACAATGAAGTCTCCTCTTTTGTTCGTTTATGATCGGGCCGGTTTTTATCACTACGGTATTAGCTACGATGGAACGTACAAGACTGATGACCTTAAAGAGTCACCGCGGCTCGTAGAGACTTACATGCGCGATATTGACGCGAAGAACGTTCTGGAACTGGGATACGGACGAGGCGCCAATGCTGCATTTCTTGCACGCCGGAACCCTCATATCGCGTTTGAGGCAGTTGACATATCGAACAAGCCACTACGCGGTTACGCGGCGTTGCCAAACACGCACTTTCAGTTATGCGACTTTCACGACTTGCGCGGCCTTCATAACGATTCATATGATCTCGCCTTTGTCATTGAGGCGTTGAGCTCTTCCACAAACAAGCTGCAAGTCCTTCGCGAAGTCAAGAAAAAACTCAAGCGCGATGGGCTTTTGATCGTGATAGATGGCTACCAACGAGATCGAACCGATCCGCTGACACAATCGGAGCAGCTTATGTGGAAACTAATCGAGAAAGGCTTGTCGATAGAAAAGATCGAGCGCGTCTCTGATGTCGAAAACCACATGCTCAACGAATACTCAATAGTTGAGTCTAAAGATCTCTCGCCTTATGTCATCCCATCAATGATGCGATTTTTATCTGCAGCGCGGTTCTACTTTCGTCATCCCGTCTTTGCACGCGCGGTAAATGCGTTTCTGCCTCTCGACATTGTAAAAAATACGATATTTGTGTTACTTCTCCCAATAGCAATGCAAAGGCAGGTCGCGTGCTATTATATGCACGTGCTAAAGAACGCCGAATAAAATACTCGCAGCACGTTTTTCTAGTCTCTGAGTGCCTTTCTGTTTAGCAGCGTTTACCTCCGAGATTCTTGCCTTCAAAGCCCCAGTCTGATGCGAGGGCTTAAGGGACTAAGCCTGTGGAGGCCCCTCTTTCAACAGTTGTTGAATCCGCTCCTCCGCCGGAATTGACTGTGCCCACAACATCTCAAAGGTGGACGCGAGGTATTGAGCATAGGTAGGGTCATCGGTCCAGAGTCCGGAGACAGCTTCATTGAGGGACACGCGCCTGATTTCCAGGTTGATCCCGCTCATGGAGATTTTTCTGTCAAATACGACGAACGTAACTCCATGCTCATCAATGTGGTGCACTTCTTCGCCGATGGCTATCATTTCTCGCACCGGCTCAATAACTTGATACGAAATGTCGATAATAGCCCGCACCTTTCCCCCTCGATTGATAAATTCAGACGCAGCTTGGTTGACTCCAAAGAGGGAGGCAATGACAGTCATGTAAGCTGGAGCGGCTATCAGCCATTCCTCCTGCAAAGAGTCAATTAAGGGTATAGCGACTCCCAAAAGTTCCTTAATGCTCTTGATGATCTTGAACGTGCTTACTTCATCTGAGGGCCGAAATCGTTGTTGTTGCGAGAGCTCCTGAAGCTCGCGTCTCCTCTCTTCCATCTCGCGGAGCTCGCTTTCCTGCTTCTTGAGCGCGGACGCGAGGGCGGTGTCGAGGTCGACGGCTGCGTAGACGGTGGGTGAATCGAGTGAGGGACGTACCATACCCTTTTCAATGAGACTGGTGAGTGTACGGTGCACGTCCTCCCGGTACGTCTTCATGGATTTTGCGAGGGGAGACGGTGTTTTTGGCCCGTACTTAAGCAGATGCAGATACAGCAGTGCCTCTTTTTCGCTGAGCCCGAATCCAATTAAACGGTGGATGAAGTCGTCGTCAGTGGTCATTACTGATCACAATGTATGTGACCTAAATGATAGATATAGGTTAGCTTCGAAAAAGAGACGAGGTCAAATACGCTGTTTCGAGCGTTACGGCTTCCACAAAGAATGCTTCAGTAGCATTGAGCCTACAGCACTACGCACAGCGTGAGCCGCGTCGATTGGAAGGTAATATTAGTGCTACTGCCTGAAAATATTTACGATGTCTACGCAATATTAGAAGAATACGCATCTGAAAGAATTTTGGTGAACAATCTTGGATATCTTTACTGATGCTATTTGAGCATGCGCGTCTTTAACTTCGCGCATTAGAGATGCGAGAGGCCGTTACTAAGCTCTTGTATCCGCTTTTGTGCATCAATAGCTTCTGCCCAAGTTCTATCAAAGCTTGACAGGAGGTATTCGGCATAATCTGGGTTCTCAGTCCAGAGCGCTACAATCTTATCGTCAAGCGAGAGATCCTTGACATTAACGTCAATCGCACTGATGCTTTGCTTACCGTCTCCTACAACCATAAACGCCCCACTGTACTGTTCCACGTGGCGGACGCCTATCCCAATGTCGATGAGTTCGCTTACCACTCCGATATACGACGGTGAGATTTGGGTGATTCCTCGCTCGTATCCTCCTTTTTGTATCAGCACCCTGGATTTTTCGTTCAGACTGAAGCGAGCGGCCAAGACCAGTAGAGGGGCAGGGACGAGCCAGGAAACTCCCTTCTCTGCAGATTCTATGATAGTTGAAGCTACAGCTATAGCGTCTTTAACGCTTTCAATAATGGTCCCGCTTGTCATCAAGCAAAACAGGAGGCCTCGGTTTATAAAGCTGCGTGACAAAGTTTACTTCACGTTCTAGGTCAGCGAAAAAGAAGTACTAAAAAACAAGCAAGGTTAAGCATTTTCCGTAGCGGCCCGGCTTATGTCTGCGGAGGTCCCTGTTCTAAAAGCTCTTGTATTCGCTGTTCTGCCGGAACAGCTTGCTTCCAAAACATTTCGAAAGTTGAGACGAGATAGTCAGCAAACACGGGATCGTCGGTGTACAGCATGCTGAGCGGCTCATCGAGTCTAAGATGTTGAATATCAACGTTGATCGCACTGATGCAGTGCTTTTTGTCAAAGACTCCGAAGAACGCCCCGCGGTAATCGCCAAAGTGGCGCACATCGGCACCGATATCTAAGAGAGAGCGAATTATGTCGATGAGCCGATACGAGATATCGGCAATGCCGCGGATTTGCCCTCCGCGCTCCATGAGCTCTTTCTCTGCCTCAATAATGCCAAACACTTCGCTAAATTCTACTCCTTCCTGATTTGATAACCATAAGAACTCTTCTTTGGCTGAGAGGATGACAGGTATGGCTGTGCCGATAACTTCCTTGATACTCTTGAGGATCTTAAAAGTTGCAACTTCGTCGGAGGGTCGAAATCGCTGCTGTTTTGCCAGTTCCTGCAACTCCCGCGTTCGCCCCTGCATCTCGCGGAGTTCGCTTTCCTGCTTCTTGAGCGCGGCTTGGAGCGCGGTGTCGACGTCCACCGCGGCGTACATTGTAGGTGAATCGAGCGAGGGGCGCACCATGCCTTTTTCAATCAAGCTTGTAAGCGTTCGGTGCACATCTTCTCGATAGGTCTTCAGGGATTTCGCGAGAGGCGAGGGGGTTTTAGGTCCGTACTTGAGTAAGTGAAGGTAGAGCTGTGCCTCCTTTTCGCTAAGCCCGAGGTCTGTAAGGCGAGCAATAAATTCGTCGTCGTTAGCCATAGTCAACCATTATGCGTCAGACGCTATACAAACGTTACTGCAAATATCTTAGATCAAGAAGCGCCTTAACGGCGACTGCCGGTTAAACAAACGAAAGAGTGCGTTCTACAGTTCTCGGATCCGCTTTTCTGCATCGACTCCTTCGCCCCATGCGGTCTCAAACGTGGCGATGAGGAATTCAGTGTAGGATTGGTCATCGGTCCAGAATGCCACTAGCGGATCGTCAAGCGAGACATCCACGCTATTCACGTTGATCGAACTGATGCTCTCTTTCTTGTCTCCGACAAGCATGAACGCTCCCTGGTACTGATCGATGTGGCGTAATTCTTCGCCGTTATCCACGAGTTTGCGCGCCACATCAAGGGAGCTTCCTGAGATCTTGGTGATCCCTCGTACGCGTCCGCCGTTTTCTATCAGCATTTTGGTCTTGTTTGGTATGCCGAATTGAAAGGATAAGGCCAGTATGGCAGGTTCGAGAAGCCACATGACTTCCTTTTCCGCGGATTCTACGATATTTGATCCTGCGGCTAAGGCGTCCTTGACACTTTCAATAATGATCCCTTTGGCCATTATTACCTGATAACGCCCTCGATCTGATAAAGCTGTGCCTCCTAGCACGTCGTGAGGGTTCTCGTCGCTTAGATGCGCCTGTGCTGTTTGTACCAAACTGAAACGTCTTAATTCGAGGTTGGAACGGACTCTAATGACTAGTGCTCTTCCCGCAGCAGCTCGTTTATGCGCTGTTCTGCGCCAGACGCCTGCTCCCAAGCCATCTCAAACGCGCTCATAAGGAATTCCGCTTGCGCAACGCCATCGCTCCATAGCGCCGCAACATTTTCGTCGAGCGAAAGGGTGGCCTTAAGAGCGGCGTGAATGAGGCTTATGCTTCGCTTGCCATCGGCCACGGCCAACGTCATCCCGTGGTATTGATTTGTATGCCGCAGTTCAATGCCACCATCCACGTACGCGCGTCCAGCAGAAAGGTTCTGAAGCGAGATATCGAACACGCTGCGGACACGCACGTCGCGGCCCACCGCACATTTAAGATGATCGAGGAACCCTCCCATCGTGATGAGGTTGAATCGGGGATCGGCGACGAATACAAGAGACGTCTCTGCCGAGTTGATGAGCTGCGAGATGGCAGCAACAAGTTCGCCGACGGTTTTCAGCATCTTGAACGCGTGGGCGTCGTCTGCTCCGCAGCTCAGCGCGCCTTTTGCGTCCCCCGCAAGCTCGTGCTTGACCCTCTGCAACCGATGCAGCTCGCACAGCCGGGACGTGAGCGCGCCGTCGAGTGCGTCTACAAGGTCTATAGGCGCGTAGCACGATGAATCCTCCTCGCTTTTTACGATTACACCTGCGTCAATCAATCTCGCGCAACGGCGATAAGCGTCCTCGCGGTACGTCTCGAGGGATCGCGCGAGGTCTCCAGCACGCTTCGGTCCGTACTTGAGTAAATGCACGTAGAGCTGTGCCTCCTTCTCACCAAGCCCGAGCTTACTCAGTAGTTTTGTGAGCCCTTGCTCATTATCGAGAGCGAGAGCCTTAGATGGGGGGGTTCCATCTGCGGTACGTAATTGCGTGCTATTCGCGAGTACGATAAGCTCCCGCTTTATCGCCTCCATCCGACGAAGTTCGCGTTGGCGCGGAAGCAGCACGGCGTCGAGAGCATCTTCTAAATCGATCGCTGTATAGACAGCCGGGCTCTCTTTCTTTGCGGTCACAATGGTCTTATCGGCGAGGCTTGCAAGTGTTCGATAAACCTGAAGGCGATACGTCTTGAGCGATCGCGCGAGGTCTCCAGCACGCTTCGGTCCGTACTTGAGTAAATGCACGTAGAGCTGTGCCTCCTTCTCACCAAGCCCGAGCTCACTCAGTAGTTTTGCGCACGGTTCTGCATCGATGCCACATGCCCCGTTACTCGGGCGGTAACTCGCTATCTCGCCATACATTGTGCTCCCCCCGCAAAATGTTCGCCACTTTTTTTTCACGCGCCTCTGCAGCGACGCCAGTGCCGGGCCATGTACATGTGCGCGGCGCGTCAGTGCTGCTAACACCCTGATGCAGCACGTAATTTACTGCGTTTGTTAGGCGTTCTGCGCACATGTCGCAGTTGGGGTCGCACGCGGCGTTGAGGCAGCCAAAGTGGACTCCGTAATAGCACCCCAACTTCTTCGTGACCATGTGTGTTGCCTCCTACTCGATCCTACGCGAAAAAGCGGTATAAGGCCGCGTGAACACATTTGTGTGTCACACGTAGGTGGAGGCGGCAAAAGCGCGAGCACATTGCCGGCGCTTCTGCCACACACGCAAAAAAAAAATAATGTTCGATTACCAATGCGTGAGCCTGTAACGTTCGTGCACGCCTTTCCTCGTGGCGCGTGTTTAGAGGCGACGCGTCGATTACCGCTGAAACGCGTAGTGCGCCAGGTTTGCCACCGCAAACGCCGGGAACACCTTTGAAAGGGTTTTGCCGTACTGTTGTGAGAGCAAGCTGCACTCAAGCCTCACTTTTGAAGCGGCTTTAGCTATCAGAAATTCTCCGAGGCCCACGCCCACGACCGCGTTCAAGTCGTATTTGCGTGCTTGAAAAGCGAGGGCCTGCGCAAGCTCATCGACTTGAGCACTCTCTACTTGTCGGGCAACGTCGTGCGCGTTCTTGTGGCCAAGCTCATCCACGTCACAAAGCAGGATCCTTGCGATTCTTCGATAACAGTGCTCCAGATCACGCGGTTCACCATCCGGCGTGTCGCATGCGTACTCCTCGGCGCTAATGTTACCGAGAACTCGATGGACGTCGCCGGCAATCGCGAACAGTTCGGAAGCCAGCCGATACTTCTCTCCATTGACGGTTACGAGCCGCAAAATGGTCGCGATATTCGTTCTGAGCGCTCCTGCGTAGATGAGTTCTCGTTCGCGTAACCGTTCAAAGTCCGTTGTCAATGCAGCGGGTTTTCCGTCCCGAATGGGAATCACGTCGCACGTCGTGCTCCCCAGGTCTACGAATATGCAGTCGCTGACACGCTGCGACACAAACGCGGCTGAAGCCGCCCAGTTTGACGCGGCGTACAAGGAGGCCTCGCTCTCAGCGATCTGCCGCGTAAACTGGCCGCGAACGTTCAGGTAGTAGGGCCTCGCGAAAACTGAGTCGACTGATGACGCGATCGAGCAGATCCCTTCCTTCTTACTCGCAAACGCGTCTGCGAGCTCGCCTGTGATCACGACGCCGACGCGTTTAGGCTGAAACTCATCCCTTATGCGTCGCAACTCGCCGGAGAGGTCGTTTTCCCGCCACAGTGGCAGGTACAGGCTTTTCGCCTGCCCGCTGGCGGAGGCAACTTTTGTATTTGCTCCTCCGATGTCGATTCCAATCGTATCGTTTAGGGCCATTTGGGTGTTCAAACAGGGCTAGCGGCTCCGCAGTCGGTTCGGAAGGTATGTGTGCCGTGAGGCTTCAGACGCGTTGGCAATTCTTGCCCGAACCGCGCTTTGTAAATCAAATCGGCAACGTTGCCTATCACCTTATCGACACTAACGATGGCCATCGTCGGACGCGGATTCACGTCAACGATGTTAACGACGCCGTCGGGTTGAAGCACAATGTCGACGCCGATGTACCCTTCGCACCCCAGCAGCTGTGCAGCTTTCACCGCTTGAGTGATGACGTGGTTGACGTTAGGAACTGCGTACGGCGTCGTGTTCCCTACGTAATGAATCGCATCATCTATGCGAAGGTGCTGCTTGTTGATCGAAAGCGGAAGCGCGGTCCTGCCAATGACGAGGCTTACGCTTATGTGGTCCCCTGTCACGAACTTTGAAACAAGTGTGTTCTCGTCTACGCAGTTAGCCTCGAACGTTTCGACGACCCTGACCCCTTCCGCGCCGCAGCCGTAGCGTGGCTTCAGAACGTAGGGGCCTGTTGAGGGGTTCATTTCGGGAACGGTCAGCGATCCTTCCGAAAGCGCGAGAGACGCGCTGAGCTTGTCCGCCGCTCTCCTTACGCCCTCCGAGGGACAGCCGAGATTGGTGGTGTGCTGTTCCACGAGCGCTGTGAAATCGTACAAGATGCTGTCAGGTGCTATGATCATGCCTGCGTCGCAGGATTGTGCTAGCTGTTGTACCTGGCTGCAAAAAGCGTCGGCGTTCCCGGTGCGAACGTGCGGCACGTGCACGACGTGTCCCGTGCGTTGAAAGCCTGCTTTCAGCGTGTCGAGCATGGCTCGCCCGTCTTTAGCGAGATCAGGCAGCATTACGCTTGCGTATTCGGCGAGGAGTATGTCCACAGAGCCTCCTTGGATTCACTGCAGCGCGCGATCAGTCAGGATCGCGTGAACTGATGAAACGAGCTCTCGGAATGTCGCTTCGCTCGGTATGACGTCTACACACACGTCGAAACTGCCGAGTGCGTCTGCTGTCGGCTTTCCGATGGCGCCAACAACCAGATTCGCAAGTCTCTCGATGAGGTGTCCTCTTACGCCGACTCGGTCGGCGCAGTCAAACAATGCGCGCACCGTCATGGAGCTTGTAAAGAGAACGCCGGCGACGTCGCTTTCTACAAGCTCGCGGATGAAGTCACGCTGCTGCCGGCCACAGAGCTTTTTCAGCGTGTACAGCACGATCTCGTTTACCGTGGCACCGCTGTTCTTGAGCCCCTCGGTTAGCTCGGAGCTGCCAAAGGCGCTGCGCAAGACCCATATGTTCTTGCGCTCAACATCGCGCAGCATTTGAACAATGCCGTGTGAGCTATACTCTGACGGCATCATGTCGACGCGGAGATGCGCTTTGAGCATCGCGCTCCTCGTCTTGGGACCTATGACTACCACTCGCGTCGAAGACGGAAAGCTTGCTGCATTCAATCTGAGTTCCGCGCAGCTGCGCGCGCCGTTCGCGCTCGTAATCACGACGTAGTCGATGCGGCCCGTTTTGAGCTCGTCCAAGAACATAGGCCAGAGTAAGTCTCGTATCGGCACGATGTCGACCAGTGCGGTCGCGAGCACGCCGTACCCGAAGGATTCGACAACTTTTTTCGAATCCTCGAGTTGCTTGTCAGGCCGAGTGATTGCTAGTGTCTTCATCGAATGGCTGTAGGATGCGTTTGAGTTTGACTACGTCGCCGATTATAAGCACCGCCGGGGCTTTCAGATCGGCATCTTTGGCCTTGCGTGCGATGTCGCTAAGAGTGCCGACGACAACTTTCTGCTGTGGCGTCGTTCCCTGTGCTATGATCGCCGCAGGCGTTTGCGCGTCTTTTCCACACGCGACCAGGTTCGCGACGTTTTCTGCGAGCGTGCCCACGCCCATTAGCACGACGAGGGTACCATCAAGCTGTGCGAGAACTTCCCACTGCAGCTGGTTGCCCCCCGCTTCGTGACCTGTAATAATGGTGACGCTTGAGGCGTAATCTCGGTGCGTGACCGGTATGCCGGCATACGCGGGAACGGCGACCGATGATGAGATGCCGGGCACGACCTCCACGTCGACTCCGTGCGTCATGAGCTCTTCTGCCTCTTCTCCTCCCCGACCGAACACGAAAGGATCACCTCCTTTGAGCCGCACGACTTTCTTGCCCTGACGAGCGTAGCTGACAAGCAACGCATTTATCTTATGCTGCGGCACCTTATGGCGGTCCGGATCCTTTCCCACATCTAGGAGCTCCGTCTCGTGGGGAACGAGCGCGATGATGCGTTCGTCGACGAGTTTGTCGTACAACACCACGTCGGCGTCTTTAATCACGTGCTCTGCTTTTCGTGTCAGCAGGCCCGGATCACCCGGTCCCGCGCCTACCAGAAAGACCTTTCCTCTGCTGTTGGGTGTCGGGTTCACGTATCGGCTAAGCGCTGAAGCCCGTTCCGACGGCTTCTGCGATTAACGCCTCACCTCCACTTTCCTTTATTCGGAGTGCGAATGCTCGTGAACCGCGGTCGCAGTTCTCTACAAGGATGTGATCGGCGAGGCGGACCGTCCGTTGTCCGTCAAGGGAGAGCACCTCGGCGGCAACGCTGACCAAGTCGCCTTGGAGTTGTGCGAAGACGCCGAGTGGGACTAAACACCCGCCGCCCAGAGTCTCCATGATGGTGCGCTCGACCATCGCTTCGACGAGCGTCGCTCGGTCATTGAGTGTGGCGACGGCATCGTACTCTCGGAGCTCCTCGCTCGCCATTACGGCGATTATTCCTTGATTCGGTGAGGGAACGAACGGCAAGCGCTTCTGGTTGATGCGGATGCCCAAGCGCTCAAGCCCTGCTTCGGCGAGAACGATCGCGTTAAACTCGCTCGCTCTCAGTTTTCGCATTCGTGTGTCAACGTTGCCTCGAATTTGTCTTCGAACATACTGCGGAAAGTAGCGCGCCAATTGCGCGTGCCGTCTCAAGCTTGAGGTGCCTATAACGGCTCCGTCACGCAGCGGACGTTCAAATATAAGAACGTCATAGGGTGCAGAACGCGGCAGTACGGCGCACACGCCTATCTGCTGCGGCCGTTTCGTTGGCACGTCCTTCATACTGTGCACGGCGATGTCGATGTCGCCAGTGAGCATACGCTCGTCTATCTCGCGCACAAACGCTCCGATTCCGGCATCGCGGAAGGGCTTGTCGGTGAAACTGTCGCCGCTCGTTTTTACGATGACAAGCTTGCTTTCTACACCGTTCTTTGCCAGCAAGCTCTTAACGGTCTCTGCTTGAATCAACGCGAGTTTGCTGCCTCTAGTGCCGATACGCAGTATGTTGATCACTCTCTATTCGTTGTTCGCAGTCGCCACTAAGTACTAATAACCCGGGGTGTCGATGTCAAGGCTATAAAGTCGTTCCAACGCGTTTGCGCACGCGCGGATGGTGTATTCCAGATCTTCGTTTGAGTGTGCCAGTGAGATAAAGTTGGTCTCATATTGTGACGGAGCTAAGAAGATTCCCTCGTCGCGCATAAACGCGCTGAATTTCTTGTACAGGGCTCCGTCGCAGGTCAGTGCGTCTTGATAGTTCCTGACCGGTTTTTCAGTGAAAAAGACTTGGAACATCGTCCCTACCCCCTGCACCGAGATGTGGACATCGAGCTCTTCGAGGAGGTCGACAAGCATCCGTCTAAGGAGGTCTCCCAAGCCGTTGACGCGTCGATAGCCCTCTTCGTTTAACACGCTGAGCGTCGCCAGGCCGGCGGCGAGTGAAACGGGATGGCCGCTGAACGTCCCCGCGTTGAATACGCCTCCCGACGGGGCGACACATTCCATAATTTCCCTTGTGCCGCCAAAAACCCCTATCGGAAATCCTCCGCCGACGATTTTTCCGAGGGTAGTGAGATCAGGAGTGACCCCGTAGAGGCACTGTGCCCCGCCGATGCACAGCCGGAAGCCAGTAATCACCTCGTCAAATATCAGCAGCGTCTCATTCTCTTCGGTGACTTTTCGCACGTCAGACAAATAGCCCTCTTCGGGCACTACCGGTCCTATATTGCCCATAACCGGTTCAATAATAAGACAGGCCGCGTGATTTTTTTCCAAAGTGCCCGAAAGGGCTTCAATGTCGTTGAACGGCACTTGTACGGTGTGTTTCACCGCTGCGGCGGGTACCCCCAACGAGCTCGGAGCCGAGATCGCGGCCGATCCTGGCTTTACAAGTACCGCATCGTGCGCGCCATGGTACCCCCCCTCAACCTTCACGATGGTATCCTCTCCGGTAAACCCACGGGCGGCGCGAATCGCGCTCATCGTGGCCTCCGTCCCCGTCGACACGAATCGAAGCATCTCCATTGACGGAAAGTCCACTTGGATGCGCTCCGCTAGGTCAATCTCGGCCTTGACGGGCGTGCCATAATCCCACCCCAACTTCAGTTGTTCGGCGACCGCCGCGTAGACCGCCGGGTGAGCGTGGCCAAGGATGAGCGGTCCATAGCCCATGCAATAATCAATGTACAGGTTGCCGTCGGCGTCCCATATCCGAGAATCGCTCGCCTTCTGGACGTAAAACGGGTAGGGGTCAATCGCCCTCACCGGACTTGAAACGCCGCCCGGCATCAACTTTCGGGCTTTTTCATACAGCTTCGCAGACTCGTCTGTTCGCATCGGTACCCCCTCACTGTAAGGCTAGTCTCTTTGCCGCCTCTTTGGCAAAATACGTTACGATCATATCGGCTCCGGCGCGCTTTATCGAAAGGAGCGTCTCGTAGACAGCGTCATCCGTCAAATGGCCGTTGTCGATCGCTGATCGCAACATGGCGTATTCCCCGCTGACGCTGTACGCTGCGACCGGGACGCCGAAGGTTTGCTTAATCCGGTAGATGATATCAAGATAGGGCAGTGCTGGTTTGATCATAATGATATCGGCACCCTCTTCTAAGTCCAAACGCACCTCACGCACCGCTTCGTCGGTGTTGGCAGGGTCCATTTGATGAGCTGAGCGATCACCGAACGCGCATCCCGAATCCACAGCGTCCCGGAACGGCGCATAGAAGCTCGAACAGTATTTTGCGGCGTACGGCATGAGGGTGACCCCGTCAAACCCTTCTTCGTCCAGCTTCGTTCGTATCGCGCCGACCATGCCGTCGATCATGCCCGATGGTGCGACGATGTCGACCCCAGCGCGCGCGTACGATGCCGCGACCTTCTGGAGCATCTCCAAGGTCGGCCCAGTGCGGATCGTGCCCGCGTCATCGACGATGCCGCAGTGTCCGTGGCTTGTGTACTCACACAGGCAAGTGTCGGCGATAATCGTGGCTTTTGACACGTCCGCCTTTATCGCGCGTATGGTATCTTGTACGATGCCGCTGAGCGCGGAGCTCCCGGTGTGGTCCTTGTGGCGTGGCACCCCGAACACGATTATGGCGGGAATGCCCAGCTCCGTGACCTCCTCGGCTTCTAGCATAGCGGTTTCAACGGTGTGACGAGAGAACCCCGGTAGGGAGGGAATCGGGACCGGCGCTCGCAGGTTCTCGTCGACAAACAGCGGGCATATCAGATCGTGCGCGTGCAGTGACGTCTCTCGAACCAACGTGCTGATGCCCTTTTTTCGCAGTCGAGCGGGTCGACCGGCCACGTCAATCAGCCTCGCGTTTGAAGAGCTTGTGCGCCGAGCGCATCAGGTCATCATCGTCGTTCGCCGCCGCCTCTCGCAGGGAAGCGGTGAGCTCGAACAGCAGCTTGTTGACGATCGAAGCGGTGAGGTCGTCGAGGATCTGTCGATAGTTGTCCAGATCATCCTCCCCTTGTATGCGTTTGCGCGCTTTTTCCAGTTCGCGAATTCTGAGCTCCTCTGCGCTCTGATACAAGCCCGCAATCAGCTCATTGGCGCGGGCTTTCTTGTACTGCTCTTCGAGAAGGTTTAACTCCTGATTGATGATCGCGACTACTTTTCCGATCTCAGAACGCCGCTTTTTAAGGTTGTTCTCCGTGATCTTCCGGAGGTCGTCGATGTTGTGCAGCTCGACACTGTCGATCGTCGCTACGGCCTCTTCGACGTCCCGCGGGTTGGCGATGTCGATGATGACGAGCGAGTGGCCATTTCGCCGCTGCATCGCGCGGCTCACCTGATCACGCGTCAATATGCAGTGTGGCGCGGCTGTTGCACTTATAACGAGGTCCGCTTCGCACAGGTAATCGTCGATTGTGTCAAATCGTATCGCTGTTCCGCCAAGCTGCTTGGCGAGGGTTTGGGCCCGCCGAAAGGTTCTGTTGGACACGAACATCGCTTTCAGTTTTCGTTCGGCGAGGGCGACCATCACGAGTGTCCCCAGCTCGCCGGCCCCGATGCTCAGAATCGACTTGTCGTCGAGGGTGTCCATAAGACGTTCGGCAAGGTCGACGGCGGCAGAGCCGACGGAGACGGAACCGCGGTTGATCTGTGTCTCGGTTCGCACGCGCTTGCCGACCTTAATGGCCTTGGAAAACGCCAAGCCTAGCTCTGGTCCCAGCGTTCGCTCTTTGCTCGCGGCTTCCACTGCGTCCTTAAGCTGACCGAGTATTTGGTCCTCGCCGACGATCATCGAATCGAGGCCCGATGCCAGGCGCATCAAGTGTCGGAGTGACTCGCGTGATTCATAGTGGGCGATGAGCTCGTGGGGCACTGACGGGAAGAAACGTGCGGTGAAACCGACGACGTCGAACTCGCTGTTGACGTCGAGGTATAGCTCGATCCGGTTGCACGTCTGGACGATGGCACACTCACGAACACCGTCTGCCGAACGCATTGTCCGCAACGCGTCCTTTAGGTCGTCGATGCGGGCGCATTCGAGATCGTTCAGGCTTGCCCATTTGTGCGAGATTGAGAGGTTGGTAATCCCATTCACGTAAGAACCCTTTATATCGTGGCGTGAGACTCGATTCGCTCGTGTTCCACGATTTCAAGCGCCGCGTGGAGCCCCGCGTCGTAGCTGCTCGCTAGTGCCACCCACACGCCGTGGTCATTGATGATTGACTCAAGGATGTGCCTTCGCTCAAGCTGGCTGTCAATCTCCTTTTTTAGAATGCTTCGTAGTTCGTTTTGGAGCGTAACCATGAGGGCGACGTTCTCGATGAGCTCCTCGATGCGCAGCCTCAGAAATCGGGCTGCCGCGGGACTTTTGCCCATCGTAGAGATCCCGATGTGGATATCGTCCTTATGGATGACCGACGGCACGATGACCTCGCCGATGTCGTCAACCTGGTTTACGAGGATGTTCATAGCCTTTGCCTGATCGGCTATCAATCCGTTGAGCGCGCGGTTGTTGGTCGCAGGAACGACGATGAACGCGCCTTCGAGATATTTTTTGACGTCTTTTAGATCGTCGACGATCGCGTCGACACGCCCACTGTCTGCCATTTTCATCAGTTCAGGGGTGAAGCTCGTGCTCACTACTGTGGTTGGCCCGTAAGCGCAAAACATCTTGGCCTTTCTCTCTCCGACGTGTCCACCGCCGAATATGATGATGCACTTGTCTCTCAGGTCGATAAAAAGGGGCACGTGAGCCATAACAATGCCAATTCTGAACAGTGTGATTTTGCTGATCGCTCGCCAAAATGACGCAGCGCTCGTTTTAGGATCGCCCGGCTGGTTCAAATTCCTACCACGTCATCCTCGTATAAATGCTTACCTCCGGCCCGGTGGCGTGATGATCGCCGTTACGTCTCCATTTCAGGCTAAGAATCACGGGAAGAGGGAAGAAGCTGCGCGTAGCTCTTTACTCGTGCGTCGTGTTCTCTTCGGGGGACGTCACGTCAATTTCTATGTCTTTGAGCGTGCCATCATCAGTTTTTACTACGGCAATCAGTTTGATCAGCTTTCCAGCCTGCATGTCGATCTTTTGCGCGGTTCCCTCTGACACCAATTTGCGTAGTGACTTTTGTGCCCGCCGCTTTACCATGTCGCTCGGATCTTGCAGCGCTTTAGTCAACGGATCGAACGCCTTACTGTCGGCCATCGTCCCTAGAGCTTTGGTTGAACTGTATCGGATTATTGCGTCTCGATCCGAAAGCAGTGCTATGAGCGGCTCTATGGCACGCGCATCGCCTATCTGCCCAAGGGCTTCTATCGACCAGTAACGCGTATTTAAGTCCGGGCCATCAATGACCCGTAGCAACGGCTTGACGGCTGGGCGGCCGATTTTCACCAGTGCCTCGGCACAATACGCGTCAATCCCTCCCCAGGTTTTTCTGAAGGCGCTAATGAGGTACAGGATCGCCCTTGCAGAGCCGATCTCTCCCAACGCCCAGGCCGCATTCCGGCGTACCGACCAGTGATCGTCGTTTAGCGCCTCAATCAGGGCGTCTGTAGCGGCTTCATCCCTCAGCTCTCCGAGCGCTTCGGCAACCTCTGATCGAATGTCTGCGTCGGGGTCTTTCAGCGCATTAATCAGTCCGTAGAGGTTTTTTCTCTCCTTGAGGTTCGCGATGTCTGCTTGCGTTCGCATATGCACGCACCATTGATTGTCGTCGAGCGAGTTCGACGCGTTGTCAGTAAACAGCTAGTCAGTGATTTTCGCAGTCGACCCGCTTCTTGAGAGTACGACGACGCGACTGATGGGAGATCCCGCGGCGACGGCGTAGCCTGCTCGTTCGGTGATATCGTGCGCAAACGACATAACGCCTTCGTACGACATCATCGCCGTGCGTGGCAGTCGTTTCCGCGAGAAGCCGAGGTGCATGTATGATTTCACCTCGACGTAGTCGGGTTCGGCCAATTCGATGAGCTTCGCATAGCCTAGCTCCCCGAAAGCATTGACCTCGTTTGCGAGCGTGATGCGAATCGCCGTGCGCGAGGGATGATCGGCGAGAACGCGCAGCGATTCGAGCAGGTGTTCAAACCGACGCGTTCGCGGCCTGCACACCGCATAGAAATGCTCTTCATCCGGGCTATTCAATGAGACATAAAGTTGGGTCGGGCGTACCTCTTCGAGCACCTCCGGGTGACTGCCGTTTGACACGACGAAGGTTGTCATGCGTTCGCTGTGATAGCGTTTGATAAGCTCGTCGAGATAAGGGTACAGCGTTGGTTCGCCGCTGAGTGAGATGGCTACTTGGCTCGGCTTATACGCTTCTTCCAGCTTATGCACGTCCGTTGTTGGAGAGCCTTTATAACCTGAGATGAGCCTCTTCTGTGCCGCTATCGACCCGTCGACGAGGGTTTGCGGCTCGTCGAAGGTAGGAGTCTCCGCAGCGTCAAGATCAGTAGCCCTCCAGCAGTGTAGGCACCGCTGATTGCAGTGCAGCGTCGGCGTCATTTGAATGCACCGGTGGGCGTGAATGCCATAGAACTGCTCCTTATAGCACACGCCTTCGTTGCGGAGTGACTTTTTCAGCCAAAGACAGGGTTTGACGGCCCCCCCGCAGCCGACAGCGTGATAGCCCTGTTTTGCCAGTGTCTGGCGGTAGGAAACGGGAGCTGACTCGCTGGCCTTCTTTCGTCGCATTAACGGCACTCCCTTTACGCTTACATCGAATCCACCGGTTCGATTCCGAGACAGTTGAGTACGTTTCGTAGCACGATGCGCGCACACGTTACTAAAGCTAGCCGTGCGCGGGACATCTCGGGCTCTGCTGAGAGCACGGGCATGAACCGATAGAACTGATTAAACGCTTCAGCAAGCTCACGCGCGTAGGCGGCCAGCGCGCTTACGCTCAGGTTCACCGTGACGTCTTCGATCACTGCGGGAAACAGTGCACACAGCTTTATGAGCTTCACCTCGTATTCGTCGGTCAACAAGTCCGGCTCGTACTGATTGTCGAACGTGGTTTTTATGAGAATGTTCGTCGCGCGCGCGTGCGCGTACTGTAGAAACGGTCCTCCCTGACGTTCGAAATCGAGGGCTTCGTTCCAGTCGAAGACCATCGGTTTGTCCGCCGACACCCGGAGCATGTCATAACGTGTCGCGCCGATGCCCACAGCTTGTGCTATCGCGCGCTTTTCGTCTTCTGACAGCGTCGGGCGCCGCTTGGCGACCTCCTCGTACGCTTTTTCGGTCACCCTTTCTAATACTTCGTCGGCGCTGACGAAGTGGCCGCGACGCGTACTCATTGAGCCTTCTGGTAGCGAGACGAACTCAAAAAAGACGACCTCGGGAGCATTGATGCTCAAGAGCTCGAGCACTTTGCCGACCTGAAGGGCAGCAAGCTTGTGGTCGGCGCCGAGCACGTCGATCATGCGGTTGCATCGCCCCGCCTTCCAGACGTGATAGGCGATATCGCGCGTTGCGTACACCGACGTGCCGTCGGAGCGCCGCACTACGAGGTTCTTGCTGATTCCGAACGGCGACAAATCAACGTGTGTTGACCCGTCATGTTCGGTGACCCCGTGACTTTGCAGCTCGGCGATGATGCCGTCGATGTCGTCGAGGAACTCGCTCTCCCACACAAACCGATCGTGAGCGACGTGCAGGTTTTTGAGGGTCTGGCTGATGCCGCGCAAGCAAAACTCGACCGCGTCCTTGAACAGCCACTGTACGTCTTGATCGCCGCCTTCGAAGCGCTGCATGAGCTGCCGGACCTCAACGAGCTTTGCGGGGTGGAGTTCCACATCGGCGTTCGCCTTGACATAGATATCGGCGGTGGCGTGATCTGACTTCTTTCCCTCGGTGAGCGCGAAGTTCATGATGCCCCAGACGACGAGCGCAATCTGTCGGCCCATATCGTTGACGTAGTATTGGGTTTCCACGCGGTACCCCGCCTGCTGCAGACAGCGCTTGAGCGTGTCGCCGATCACCGAGTTACGAATGTGACCAACGTGCAGGGGTCCGTTAGGATTCGCTGACGTGTGTTCGAGAACCACTGACCCCTTGGCGTCAATGTTGCCGTAGTCACGGTCTGCCTCAAGCACGGTGCGAAGCGTATGATGTAGGTAGTCGTCGCTCGCGAAGAAGTTAAGGTACGGTCCGGCTGCCTCGGCCCGCACTACGAGCTCGTCAGCGCCGAGGTATTCGGCGACGTTTTGCGCAATCTCCTGAGGCTTCAGCCTGAGGACGGGCGCGAGCTTAAAGGCTATGAGGCTGGTCAGATCGGCGTAGCCGGGCTTGACGGTAAGTGCGAGATGGTCGCTCGGATACTGGCACTTTTCCAACGCTCCAGCTAATAGCTGCTCGACATGCCTGCGGAAAGTCAGAAACACGAGGCCTCCTTAGTGCTCGTCGATCGCAAAGCGCAGAATTGCTGCGATGCCACCGAATGCTCGCATAAGCTGCTCTCCCTCGTTGAAGTCGGTCGAGATGAATTCGACTGCCGTGCCCGTATCTCCCGCTCGGCGGATGAGCTCATCTACGATGTCTTCCTCGTGTAACCGTTCCATGGTGCCCTCACACTTGGGGCACACCCCCGCCCCTTTGATCCCGCGAATCGTCTCCTCGAGCGTGAATCCGCACAGAGGACAGCTGTTGGTCACGCGTTGGATGCGAAGTGCCTCTGAGAGAAGGAGGGTGTCGACAGCGCCCACCTGCAGTGCCTTTCGCACCTGTTTCTCTCCGTAGGTCGCCTTGTTGGAATCGTGCACGAGCTCCTTGAGGAAGCGTTCTACTACGTTCTTCTCGCGCATCAAGTCGAGCTCTTGCAGCACTTCAGCGCCGTTTTCGACAAGTTCGGAGAGTCCGAACTCGTCCGTGTAGGAGGCGTCAAACGCCCCAAGAATCCGCTGCTGCAGTTCGTGATGGAGGTACTCACCGTCGACGAATTCTTCCTTGGTCGGGCTGGGGCCCCCGATGAGCACGCCTTTGAGTTCAGGGTGTTGGAGAAACTCGTTGTTTGCGGCCTCGCCTATGCGTTTGAAGAACTCGTGAATGGCGATGAGCCGCAGGCGCTCAAAACGGCGCTGCGACTGCCCGCCCTTCGTGTGTTTGCCTGGAACCCCTGAAGTGAGGTGCTTTGTCGGCTCGATGCGCTTGCCGTTGAGGATGCCGACCGTCGCTTCGTTTCGGTCAAGCACGACGAGTCCGAAAACGTCCTTTTCCTTAAGCATTTCCTTGAGCGGCTCGAGGTTGAAGGTTGAATCGCAGCGGTACTGATATGATTTGATGGGTTCGATCGGCTCAACGACGAGCGTTTCCATGGTCGTCTTGTCGCCGCCGAGCGAGATCGTCCCGGTGAAGATTACGATGCCTTTTGACGGCGGAAAACGATAGTACTTGAGGCGCGACATGATCGACGAGAGCGCGCTCTGCACGTTGGTGCGCGTGCTCTTCGACTTGATGTTCGCCGCCTGGCCGTACTCGTCGCGAAGCTGACTCGTCACGTCTGAGATCTGTTTGTCGGGCGGGATGTAAATGGTGATGAGTTCCGTGGCTTGGCCTTTCTTGCCCTCAAGGTTCTCGATAACGCGCTTGAATTCGTAGCGCTTTATTGATTCGATTGGGTCGATCATATCGGTAGATCCCTGCCTTGCACACGGACAAAAAGTTAAAAAGGGCCACGCGTCTTGCAGCTGGTCGCTCGACAGAGCATATAGTGAGCGCTTTATTTAAAAACCTTTTAGCGCGTATACAGCGAAGCGGGGCGAGGGAAGCTATATATGGCCGCGGGACAAAAGTATATAGTGTACGAGGCGCTTGAGCGGTCCGTTCTGTGACTGGGTGCTGCAATGAGCTTCGCACCGTTGCTTGTTATAGGAGTCTACATGTGTCTTGCAATTCCTGCAGAGGTTATTAAGGTCGAAGGGAATAAAGGCGTCGTCGACTACGGCGGTTTGGAACAGGAGATAAGCCTGGATCTCGTTGAGGACGTCCGCCCGGGGGACTACGTGCTGATCCACGTCGGCTTCGCCATCGAGAAGCTGAGTAAGGAAGCTGCGCTCGAAACGCTTGCGATTTTTAAGGAGTTGGAAGAGCTCGAGCAGGAAAATGCATGAGTTTGGCATCGCGACCGAGATCGTCAACGTCGTGACAGAAACGGTCGAAAGCAGACCGGTGAAACGGCTGATCTCGGTGACCGTTGAGGTCGGTCAGCTCGCGATGGTGAACCCTGAGCAGCTCAAGTTCTCCTTTGAAATGATTACTGAAGGCGGCCCCTTTGAGGGCGCAGAAATGAGAGTCGAAACGCTTCCCGCCGTCGCTAAGTGCAAGTGCGGCTTTGAGGGTGCGTTGGGCGACGAAGACTACGTGTGTCCTAAGTGCGGTGGCATGTACGAGCTGCTGGCAGGAAGGGGCATCTGTATTAAGAATCTTGAGGTTGAGCTCGAAGACGAGAGCTAGACGGCGAGGCGGACTGAATCATGCAAACGCAAGGAGCAAAGGACGACGAACACGTAAGCTTGCTTCATGGGGCTGGCGGCGAGATGATGAACGCCCTCATCGCCGACGTTCTGACGAAGATCCAGAATACGAACGTCGGCGGCATTGGTTTGGAATCATTGGACGATGGCGCGGCCATTCCGCTGGCTCAAGGTGGCTATCTCGTACTCACCACAGACACCCATGTGGTCAAGCCGATCTTCTTTCCCGGAGGGGATATCGGAAGGCTGTCGATATCTGGAACGGTCAACGACCTGGCTATGATGGGCGCCGCGCCGCTCGCGCTGACAAGCGCGATCGTCATGGAGGATGGCTTTCCGATCAGCGATTTGCGCAGGATTGTGGCATCGATGGATGAGGCGACTCAGGAGGTAGATGCAGCGATCGTCACTGGTGATACTAAAGTCGTGGAGAAGGGCGCGCTTGATAAGATACTCATCAACACGGCGGGGATCGGTTTTGTTGAGAAGCCGGTGCGGGACTGCAGTCTGAAGCCCGGGAATAAGCTTATCATCACAGGCACGATCGGCGATCACGGCATCGCTGTGCTTGCCAAGCGGGAGGACTTCCACTTTCGGACGGAGCTGCGCTCGGATGTCGCCCCGATCTGGTACACCGTTAAGGCCGCACTCGACGTTGACGCTTCTGCAATAACGGCCATGAAGGATCCTACGAGGGGTGGCGTGGCGAGCGCTCTGAACGACATGGCACGTAAAAGCGGCGTGGAGATCGTTATCGAGGAAAAGCTTCTGCCGATTAACCAGTCAATACAAGCTGCCGCTGAAATGTTGGGAATTGACGTGCTGGAAGTTGCCAATGAGGGGAAGGCGATTATCGGCGTAGAGGCCGACAGAGCTGAGGCAGTGCTCAATGCGATTGAGAAGACCAAGTATGGGAGAGACGCTGCTATAATTGGCGAGGTTAGAACCGGCAAAAAAGTCCTGATGACGACACGTATCGGCGGAACCCGCTTTGTGGATGCCCCCCTAGGCGATCCCGTGCCTCGCGTGTGCTGAGCACTCACGCAGTTCTGAATTGCTTTTAGTGCTCGCGCTCCTTCGCAGAAAGCTCTATTATCAATGCTCGGCTAGCAAGCTGTGCTGCGTCAGGCCGTCACTTGGCGTGCGCAAGCCCGATAGTGTACCGGCCTACCATGGAGAGGCTCCAGCTTTTCTCCTCTTTTTAACTCTTGTCGCAGAACTACAGGCTATTTGGCGATCGCTGAGCGGGTGCCATAGTACCATCCTGACAAGTGAAATGGCGCAGGAGGATCTCTACCCGATCAACGAGATCGCCAAAATCTCCGGTAAACTGTAGTCCACATTTTCGCGAGGCTAACTAGCAAATTACAAAAAGTGGCATGCTGCCGGTCTCGATGACAAGAGCATTAACTGGATGGCAAAGCGACCGCGAAGCACGAATGGCATAATCAGGAAGGCAACCACGGATGCTGTGCGAGACGCTGCCTTAGATAGGTACAAGTGCGAATACGCGAAACGCAAGGTGCCCGTAGTCAGCGGTGAGACTATCTTGTCCTTCTTCAGTTCAGGAACATCGACGCCGGTATCGTGAACCTTAATAGCAACACTGCCGTCTAAGCGAGAGGCGCTGATGGTCAGCTCCCGTCATCGGGCACCCCCGCACCGAGTTCAAAATAAGGTTGGCGAAGACGCAGTGCATGAGGTACGGTTCTGGTCATCTGTCGATTCGCGGTGATGATGACCGGAACGTTATGGCGCTTTGCTACTTTTGGTGTAGGGCTCCATCCCGGCGTCAGCCGCTGAATCAGATCAAGAGTAGGCTGCTGCCTCAAAGCGCATCGGATCCTCGCTCACCCGTGCGAATCCTGATTACATCGTCGACCGGCAGAACGAAGATCTTTCCGTCTCCGATCTCCCCGGTGCGGGCGCTGTGCATTATTGTGTCAACGACTCTCTCAACGTCCGTGTCTTCTACGACCATCATCAGTTCAACTTTCGGAAGCAGGTCGATTTGGTATTCTCGTCCTCGATATATCTCTGTGATTCCTTTTTGTTTGCCTCGACCCTTTACTTCTGTGATAGTCATGCTGTGGTGTCCAACCTCATCCAGCGCAGACTTAACAACGTCAAGCTTGGTGCGTCGTATTAGTGCCACTATTTTCTTCACATCTACCTCAAGATACACCTAGCTCGATCTGCGCCATGCGCCCGCGCGTACCGCTTTCCGGTCTAGATGCGATACGCAATTTCGTCGTGCGTTGACAAATCGAGCCCTTGCTCTTCATCGTCAGAACCTACACGCAGGCCAATTGTTAAGTCTATCGATTTGGCTATGACCAGAGTTACGACAAACGAGTACGCAAATGTGACGGCAATGCCCAACGCTTGCACCGCGAGTTGATGCGCGTTGCCGTAGAGTAAGCCGGTTCCGGCCGCGTTGATGAACGGGCTCGCAAAAAGACCGACAGCAAGCACACCCCAGATTCCTGAGAACCCGTGGATGCCGAAGACGTCGAGAGCATCATCGTAGCCGAGCCGTGGCTTGATGTATGAAATGGCGGTATACGAAACGAGCGCCGCGCCGAATCCGATAACCATGGCGCTCATCACGTTGACGAACCCGGCCGCAGGTGTGATCGCAGCAAGTCCGGCAATGGCGCCTGACGCCGCGCCGAGCAGCGTCACCTTGCCGAAGCG
>Ga0187868_1000523_pt1 | contig 30965 bp, 29 predicted proteins | sample June2016WEW_13_4_FD_133014 | JGI IMG/M metagenome (GOLD analysis project Ga0187868, IMG submission 133014) | Peatland microbial communities from SPRUCE experiment site at the Marcell Experimental Forest, Minnesota, USA - June2016WEW_13_40 | ecosystem: Environmental > Terrestrial > Soil >... | reverse complement strand
AAGCATGAACGAAATCAGCAACACCGCGAAGCCGGTCGTGGTGTATTCAACGAATTTGATGCTCAACGGCCGGCGGCGAATTTTTTCAATGATCGCCATCAGAATGTGTCCGCCGTCGAGCACAGGAATCGGCAGCAAATTGATGATCGCGAGGTTGATGTTGAGCAACACCAGAAAACTCAAAGCCAGGCGATAGTCACTATTCACCGCATTGGCGAGAATGGCGAGGATGCCGACCGGCCCGGACAAATCTTTTGCGCCCACGCCCGTTTCCCGTGAATGAATGAGCGCGCCGATGGTCGCGAATGTTTTATCCATCACGTCGCGCACTTGTTCCAACGGCGTCGGCCCCGGCTTCTGGACAATGTAAACCTGTGTCGAATCCGTGCCGAGCATGACGCCGATTCTCCCGCCTTTGGTCGTCGGATCAACCGTCGGCGTGATGTTAAGCGCCACTTTTTGCGCGCCGCGATCAATCCGCATTTCGGTGGGTTGTCCGCCGCGTTTGTGAATAATGTCAATCAGTTGTTCGCGGCTGGCAATGGGCACACCAGCTAATGAGATGATGTGGTCGCCTTGCTTCAAGCCAGCCCTTTCCGCCGCACTGCCGGAAACAACCTCCATTACTTCGGGATGGTCACGCGGATCGAGATTGAGCAGCTTCAGGCCGATGGCGTTGTCGGCCGTTGCCTGGAGTTGATACGTGCTTTCCTTGCCGTCATGTTCAATGACCACCGGCAGAAGGTTCGTGCGCGCCACCACCGTATCCAGCACCACGTCCTGCCAGGATTTCACCTTCTCGCCATTCACCGACACGATGCGATCGCCTTCATGAATGCCGAGTTTGGCTTCCACCGACCCCGGTTCGACATAGCCGATGATGGCTGGATTTACCGGAATGGGCAGGCCGACAAAATAAATGACCGTAGCGATGGCGAATGCAAAGACAACATTCATGAACGGTCCGGCGAAGGCGACGAGAATTTTGTGCCCGGGCGGCGCCGGCGGAACTTCTTCCACCGACTGGCCTTCGAGCGCCTCGGAGGTAATCATCTGTGGCAACTTCACAAAACCGCCAGCCGGAATCCAACGGATTGAGTATTCAATGCCATCGCGCTTCCAACTGTAAATTTTCGGGCCAAAACCGACGGCGAATTCCTCGACCTTCATGCCCAGCTTCCGCGCGACCCAGAAATGGCCGAACTCATGGATGAAAATGGCCGCGCCAAACAAAGCCAACACGGCGGCAATAACGTAAATGACATTCAAAATGGTCATGTAAAAAAATCCGCCCCTTACGAAGGGACGCCCTGAATATATCAGGGAAAACTTTGCCCGCAATCACGGAACGCAAGTTACCGCCACCAGCCGTTTTTCAGGTAGAAAAAACGCCGCAACAAAAAAAGGCGAGCGTTGAATTCCTGAACCGTAGCCGCCGACATCAGTCGGCGCAAACTTCCCGGTTTGGAAGTCTTTTCCCAGAATTATTTTGGCGCGGACTGACGTCCGCGGCTACGAGATTCAGGGTGAGGTGGCGCGTTGAACCAAAATCATTCTGGACAGCCACGGACGACGGAAATAGGGTTGGCACATGAAACTGGATAGGCTGTCCCGACTTTGCGGGCATCCGTCCATTATCTGGTATACCGCTGTACGTGTTTATGTCATCGTCACTCCAAGACGAAGCGAATCGCGCCACTGAAATGTTGCGCGGCAAAGTCGTGAAACGAATCTGGAGACATCGAGACGGAGCGCTTGGCATTGAGTTTGAGGACGGAGCACGTTTGTTTGCCGACGTGACCCAGACTGGTTTGGAGTTGAGCGTCACAGGAGTCAATGATGAGAGTGTCCGCAAATCGTCGCCTAACATCAGGACAAGCTGCACCGCCGAAGTTTCAAATCGGTGAGGGAAGGAGCCGTCTATTTCGCCACCTGCCGCGCGCAATCGGCCTCGTTCTTTGTTCTCGTTCTCGTCCTCGACTCTTGTTTTTCGATTACGAGGACGAGGACGATTTTTTTATTTTGCCGCTTCGCACCGCGCCCAGGCATCAGCCTCCAAAATTTGTTCCAGCGCCGGGTGCAACACAACTTTGTGCGCATCCATCGTGCAACGCACGATTTCCGTGATTTGCGGGAAATTAATTTTGCGATTCACAAACGCTTCGACCGCCACCTCGTTCGCCGCGTTCAACACCGCCGGCAACGTGCCGCCCACCTCCCCTGCCCGGCGCGCGAGTTTCAGCGCCGGAAAACGTTCCTCATCCGGTTCTTCAAACGTCAGATTGCCGAGTTTTGCGAAATTGGTCTGCACCCGCTCACTCGGCGCGCGATCGGGATACGTCAATGCGTATTGAATCGGCAGACACATGTCCGGCGTCGAAAGCTGCGCGAGCAGCGCTCCATCCACAAATTCCACCATGGAATGAACGATGCTTTGCGGATGCACCAGCACGCCCACACGTTCCAGGCCGATGTCAAACAGCCAGCGCGCTTCAATCATTTCCAGCCCCTTGTTGAACAGCGTCGCCGAATCAATGGTGATTTTTTTGCCCATGACCCACGACGGATGTTTGAGCGCGCGCTCAACGGTGATGTCTGGAAATTCCTCCTTCGGCGTGTTGCGAAACGGTCCGCCGGACGCCGTCAGCCAGAGTTTGCGGACGGAATTGGACGGCTTGCCATCGAGACACTGAAAAATTGCCGAATGTTCGCTGTCCACGGCGAGCACGCGAACGCCGTGTTTGCGCGCCTCGCTCATCACGATTTCGCCGGCCATCACAAGAATTTCCTTCGACGCGATGGCAATATCCTTGCCCGCACGAATAGCGGCGAGCGCGGGCTTTAATCCCGCCGTGCCGACGATGGCAATGAGCACGATGTCCGCCGCCGGCAGCGTGGCAAGTTTGATCAGGCCTTCGTCGCCCGAATAAACCTGTGTCGCCGCCCCGAAGAATTTTCCCAGGTCGCGGGCTTTTTCGGGATGGTTGATTGAAATCGCCTCGGGCCGGTGTTTGCGCGCCTGTTTGAGCAACAGTTCGGCGTTGTTCCCGGCGGCCAGGCCGACCAGCCGGATGCGGTCCGGCAAATCCTCGGCCACCTTGACGGTGCTGGTGCCGATGGAGCCGGTCGAACCGAGTAAAACAACGTTCTTCATTTACGATTTACGATATACGATTGACGCGTCCATTTGATGTTCGCGCGGTTTTCGCCGAAGAGACGATGATGGCCAGAATTTCATCAGCCTCCTTCATCAGGCCACCAAGTCGGGACAGCTTGATGAGATTGTTGTCCACCAGCAGTTCCATCCAAAAAAGCGATTCGTCACATTCCTCCTCGACAATACGAAGCTTGTTGATGAAATCCGGGTTGGATTTGGCGCGGCAGACGGCGCGATGGTTTGCCCCCACCGAAGTTCCACTGCGGAGAAGTTGCTTGCCCAATGTTTGCGCGACCCAATTATTCGGCAGCGCTGCACAAACGCGAACGATGCGATTCGCATATTCCTTCGTCCGAGATTTCATTTCTTCACGAGTCATAGCAGTTCAGTCTTTGAATGTTTAATCATCATGGTCTGCCAACACGGGCGTAAATCGTATATCGTAAATCGTAAATCCCCATCATGGATGCGTGAGGATATGGCGCAAATAAAGATACATGATCGGCGCATTGAACAGCAAACTGTCCAGCAAGTCGAGAATGCCGCCGATGCCGGGAAACAGTCCGCCGGAATCTTTCACGCCCGCCTCGCGTTTGAAGAGCGATTCAATCAAGTCACCGATAACTGCCGCCGAACCCAGCAAAACACCCAGCCCCATCGCGTGCCGCCAGTTCATGCCGGCCATTTTATCGCCAAAAAAATGCGCAAAGACGAGGCTCGCCACGGTCGAAAGAAAAATTGCGCCGCCCAAGCCCTCCCACGTTTTGGCGGGGCTGATGCGTGGAATCATTTTATGTTTGCCGATGAGCGAGCCGACGGCATACGCGCCGGTGTCGCTGAATTTCGTCACGAGGACGAAGTAAAGGACGTAGAACTTGCCGTCCACCCCGGGGAAAAAATTGATTTTCTGGATGAAGTTCAACAGCCACGGCACATACATCAGGCCAAACAAGGTCGTGGAGATCGCCAGAATGCCCGCCGTGTTGCTGCGCGAAAGAAATTGCCGCACGCACAAACCGAGCACGAACAGGATGAGGAAACCCGTTTCAAAATCATTCGCGCGCGACGGCGAATCGTAAATGCCGAGATGTCCGGTCAGATGCAAAAACGTGCCCACCAGGAGCAGCACACCACCGGACAGACCACACCATTTGAAGCAGACAAGGTTGCGCCTTTCAACGAGTCCGTAAAATTCCGCAAGTCCGGCCGTCGCGAGAAATATCATGATGAGGATGAAAACGCCGCCGGAAATCAGCCGGCTGCTGGAGAACAAAGCCGCGAGAATCACCGTCCAGAGAATCACCGTGGTGATCAGCCGGCGGAGAAACACTCGTGCCTTCGAGGGCGTTTGGGCCACAACAGCCGTGTCGGACATGCGCCCGGAAAATAGCAAGGGCGACAGGAATTGCCAACACCGACTTCAGTCGCGTGTTCCCGGTTGGTGATAAGCGGCGAGTTGCCGTGGGGCTGACGCATCCGAGCACCGGCACGGCAGAGGAATCACGCGGCTGGAAGCCGCCAGTTTGATGTCTGGGTGCCAAAATACGCCCGTTGCGTTCACAAACCAGTTGCGCCCGGCGATCATTTTGGCGAAGCTATTGGCGGCTGACGTGGATGGGGTCGTAGCTCAGTTGGCAGAGCGTCTCGTTCGCAATGAGAAGGTCGCAGGTTCGATTCCTGTCGGCTCCACCAGCCTTCGCCCGCAGCGGAGCGAGGACGAAGGCTGCCGCGCCGAAGCGCATAGCGCGTAGGCGGGCTGGTACGACGCACTACCAGCGGGCTACGGCTCGGCAAGCCAGTTCTTCAGTAGCGGATACGGGGATTACAAATGTAATTTCACCACGTTTACATTCTTCAAAGTGAATCTGCTACTGAACACTTTTACGCCGGAAGCACTGAAGGCCTTTGTGCCCGGCTTCAAAACACAACGCCGGAGAAGTTCCGCACACATCCAAATTCCGGCCGTGGCGAATCAAGACAGCGATTGCTTTTATCGATCGCGAACAGGCTGCCAAGTTTGAACATTATTTAAAAACCGCCTCAGGACGCGCTTTTGCCAAAAAACGGCTTTGAATTTCAAAACGCAACCGCGCCATTTGGAGGGCATTCGTTTTTCACAAGGTCCACTCTTTCGGATGTTGTCGCGGTCGTCATTGGCTGCCCGTGCGTCTTGGTTTTTTATTCGACAAACTGTCGAATAGATTCAAACTTTGAAGCGAGGTTGACGGAAGAACAAATAATTCGTCTGAATAAATTCATCAAGCCATGAAAACGGTGTTGAAAGACAAATGGGTTTTAATCACCGGCGCGTCGAGTGGATTCGGCGCGGCGGCGGCACGGGCGTTCGGCGCGGAAGGCGCCAGACTTTTGCTCGGCGCACGGCGCACCGACCGCCTGGAAAAGGTCGCCACCGAGGCGCGCCAAGCCGGCGCCCGGGAGGCGCATTTTCACGTTTTGGACGTGACCAAAACGCCGAGCGTGGAAACGTTCGTCGCCTGGGCAAAATCCAAAATCCAAGACCCCGGATGCCAGACGCCAGACCCGACGCGCTTGCACGTTTTGATCAACAACGCCGGCGGCGCGCACGGCCAAGACAGCGTCGCCGAGGGCAAGGATGCGGATTGGGAGACAATGTTGCAGACAAACGTGCTCGGTGTGTTGCGCATGACGCGCGCGGCGCTGCCGCTCATGCCGCATGACGCGGGCGCCAGCATCATCAACATCGGCTCGGTTGCCGGCCACACGGCTTACGAAGGCGGCGCGGTGTATTGTGCTGCCAAGGCGGGTGAGTTGCAAATCACCCGCGCCCTGCGAATGGAGTTAACCGGCACCGGCATTCGCGTCAGCACAGTTGATCCCGGCCTGGCGGAAACAGAATTTTCGCTCGTGCGCTTCAAAGGCGACGCCATGCGGGCGGAAAAAGTTTATGAAGGCATAAACGCCCTGACGGCGGAAGACATCGCGGAGATTTTGGTCTGGGTTGCCAGCCGCCCGCCGCACGTGAACATTGACGAGTTGCTCGTCAAACCGGTTGACCAGGCGGCGATACACAAAATTTACCGGCGCAAGGCAGGGTAATTTTTAAATTCCGCGGTTTGCGCGCCACAGCAGCACCGCGCCGACGGCTTGAAAGATAAAATTCGGCAGCCAGAGAATCAAATGCGGCACCAGCTCGGGCCGTACGGACAACTGTTCGCCGGCAATGATGAAGCTGTAATAAACCAGCACGAGCAAAAGCGCGATGGCGACGCCAACGTTCGTCTCACGCCGGTGCATGCGGATGCCGAGAGGAATCCCGACGAGCGTGAAGCCAAAACACGCAAACGAAAACGAAATCTCCCGGTTCATCTCCACGCGAATCGGCTCGGTCAAATCGTTTCGCTGGCTGGCAAGTTCCCGGGCTTGGGCGCGCAATTCATCAGATGTCAGGGCGGCTTCCGGCGGCAGGCCGATTTGTCGCTCCAAATCGCGCAGTTCGTCCCGCAATTGCCAGAACGTCATGTCGCTGATTTTGGGTTTGCCCGGCCGGTTCGTCGCCGTGTTCAGGTCGAAATTCAATGTCATTTCCGGGGATGCGGTGATTCCCACACGTGGTCCAGATAACGTCACGCTGCGAGCGTCGAACAAGTGCAAAATCAGTTGTTTGTTCGTCACGTCGGTTTCAAACCGCCCACGCGGCGCGCGCAAAGTTGTCTCCACGTTGGTCTCATTTTCGAGCTTGAAGATCATTACCCCTTGCAAATTGCCGCCGCGATTTTTTTCCGTGTAAAAAATATAGCCCGGAAAATCATGAATGAACCGGCCCTCAGGCAATTGGGCGTTCACCAGTTCAGCCCGGACCTGGAAAAGCAACTTCTTGTAGGCCACCCGGGAAAGCGGGCCGAGGTCCATGTTGATCCAGGCGCTGAACCCGCAGCAGCAAAGACTTAACAACAAAATGGGCGTGATGAGCGAAAGCAGGCTGACGCCGCTTGCGCGCGCGGCGGTGAGCTCCTGATCCGCGCTGAAACGGCCGAACACCAGCAGCATCGCCGTCAGCAAACCCATGGGCAGCGCAAAGACCCATACAAAAGGAATCAGCAGGCTGATGGCCTGGAAGATAATGCCGGGACGCGCCTGGCCGTTGATGAGCAGGCCCAAAATCTCCTTGATGACATCGCCGAGCAGCAACACAAAGGTGAACACTGCCACCGTCAGCACCAACGAGGCGAGCACCCGGCCGGTCAGATATTTGTGCAGCGTTTTCAAGCGTCTGGCAAAACTCTAGAGCCAAAATGCAAAATCCGAAACCCTAAAATTAAACTGGCCTGCCATCCGTAGCCCGGAATTCGTGGCAGGAAAGTCCTCGCTCCGAATGATTGGCTGGCTTGCCGAGCCGTAGCCCGCTGGCAGTCGTCTTACCAGCTCACCTACGCAACTCTGTGCTACGGCGCGGCAGCCTTCGTCCTCGCTACGCTGCGGGCGAAGGCTGGTGGCTGGGGGCGGAATTGAACCGCCGACACAAGGATTTTCAGACGTTGAAGGATTGGAAGTGTTTTGATTCGGACATCGGCAAAGATTTGGCCGTTGAGCTGCGCGAGTATTTCATCCCTGACTTTTCCAACTGGAAAGATCACGACGCCTTTGAAGCCGCCTTTGCCCGGCTGCAAAAAGACTTGAAAGAGGAAACAAAACGCACCCGGCGCGATTGAGCACAAGCCGCCGGACAGACGCCAGCCGCTGATTCAATTCAAAACCGCTTTTAGGTGGCTACGCCGCGTTGATGCTGAAATTGGTGCTCCGCTTCTGGACGCCGCGCTATCGCGCAAGCCTGAACCATATCAAAAAGTGGCCCAAAATTTATGCTTTTGACACCTTGGAATGATTCGTGAAAGCATTATTATGCAGCGGATTTAACTCAAAACCACTGGCAAGCATAATGAAATGTGTATTTAACCTGGCAGCGATTTTGTTCGTGCTGTTGAACCTTGTTGGCTGCGCGTCGCCGTCGGGTGTGGTAAAGAATGACAGCCCGGTTTTGATCAGCAAGCTGGTCTCAATGGACTTTATCTTCGTGGAATCCACCGGTTCTTTGGGTGATTTGGAAACTGAAAAACATCTGCTTGGTGACTTGATCGTTTCTGGTTTGAGGGAAAAACAATACTTCACGAGCGTGAGCGGGAATAAAGCGGACGTCAATTCAGGCAGCGGAATAAAGGTTGCAGCTGACATAAAGGAGATCAACAAGGTTTCCGACAATGCGCGATTATGGGCTGGGGCTTTGGCTGGCCAGGCGCGCATTTTGGTTCATGTGACTGTTTCTGATTTAAGTTCTGGAAATCAAATTGAGGTATTTGAAGCCGAAGGGTAAGTCCGGTAAATCAGCCTTTGCCGGCACTACGGATGAAGCAATCCAACTGGCAGCCGAGCAAATAGTGGCTAAAGTGGTCAAACTCTATACTCAAACCAGCCTGTGATTCGGGTTGCCGTCTCGCCGCTCGCACGAACCATTGCCGGGCAGTTCAGAGCGAAAACCGAGCAGCAAAGGAGACATTTGCCGCCGTGCCGGACGCGCCACGATGCCCGCCGTGCGCAGAATTGCCCCAGGGCGCGCCCGAATCGCCCGGGATGACTCAGGACAGCCGGAAACCGGCAACTGCAAATGACGCCAAACTGTGTTACACTTTACGCCCAAAACTCGGCTCGTGCCCGCAATCAAGTGATCCGTGCAGTGATTCCCGCCCGTCGCACTTGAATTAACCCAGGCCGCGCTTTGATTCCGCCGAGGGTGAGAATACTACCGGTAACGGTCTGTGAAATGAGATCGAACTTTCGTTTCAACGCGACGTCCGAAACCAAGTGCTTCTCACCTGTGCGGTGTGTCAAGTTGGCAAAACCCGTATCGCACCAACTTTAAGTCGTTTTTTGCAGACTTTATGTAGGAGGCAGAACTTTCGACTTCCCGAAGCCGGTCACCTTGCCCTTAACCACGGTCCACTTGCTATTCAGCGTACCGTCGCCGCCGACAAGTGCCGCATCATGCACCCCGAATGTCTCCTTCGTGCTACCGAAACTCTCAACGAGCTTGGCGGCGTCGAAACCTTGAAAACTGAGGTCGGTGGTGGTGACTCCATTCTGTTCACTGAAGAGAAAAAAGAAAATCATCCCAAAGTGATCTTCCTTCCGGCTTCCGCCAGTCTTGAGCACCTCTTTGCCCCTAAAAACAGTGGGGTTAGAATCAAAGCTAAAGTAAACGACATTAGTGTCGCCGACATTGATGCCGATGCTGACGTCAAAAACAGGATTCGTGCCGGTTTTGTCCACGACAAAAATATGCTTATCAAGATTATTTAGCGCCAGTTGTGCGCCCGTAGGCCAGTTTGTATTAAAGGCCGTCGCCAAAAAACTCAAAAGGTCCTTGCTGGTGATTTTTGCGGTTTCGACGGTGGAGAGGTAGGTGGATGGGGCGGAATTCGAATAGTCCAAGCTTTGTTGCACGACGGTCAGGCTGAAGTTGAGCTTTTCGAATACTGGAATTCCTGTGCTTGCTTTGGTGTTGGATACCCATAGCGCGAGCGCCGCCACGATGGCTGTGAAGGCGAATTTGGTCAGTTTCATAGGTTTGATTTTATAAACGAATCTTTTTGGTTGATTGTTTCCACTCAGGTTAAAAAGCTAAACTTGGAATATGGTGCTCAGTGAATGGCTGTAAGGTCAACTTGAATCATGATTCAATATGGCGGGTAAAATTCGTGCCAAATCGGCGTGGGAAAAGTAAATTTGTTTCAGTTCGGCTGGTGTAGTTCAGTCACGTGGGGCTTGGGGAGACTGTGCAAGCTGCCTGCTGTATTCGCTCGACTTCCTCCGCATCTCGAATGGGAACCGCTGCCGACAGCTTTTTTGCCGAGCAAACGAGGCCGGCAACGGTGTGAAAAACCGTCGAGAGTTGCCGACAGTTGCCGACAAATAACGTGTCAGAATAGCGTCACGCATTTTGGCCTAGATGAACTTTGAGCGGCATTCCTGAAAAGGCAAAGGAAAGCTAGAATAGGCCAAAAGTAGGCCAAACAAAAAAACTTTTTTGGGGAACTTGTCGGGAGAACTTACAAAGTGGCCTATTCTATTGAATAAAAGTGGTGGCTGGGGGCGGAATTGAACCGCCGACACAAGGATTTTCAGTCCTCTGCTCTACCAACTGAGCTACCCAGCCAGCCGCAGCCGCGCATTAAACCTCGCGTTTTACCCGTTGGCAAGATGAAACGCGAAGGCGACACGGCCGTGTATCTGTGCGTCGCCGATACAGTTTGTTTTTGGGACACAAAAAAGAATGTAAAACCGTCAAAAACATCCCGATTATCAGGCATTTTTGAGTTGGTATGCACGATGCTTGGAATCGGGCGTGCAGAGAACCGAAGCTTCCAACCTGTTGCTCCTCCAATCTGGTCCAAAGAATGTCCATCGTTTTCTCGTACTCCTCCTGGCTCTGGCCGCGACTTTGGTATTTGGGCTGGAATCGGTGGTGACTCCGGCGATGGTCAGTTACAATCAATCACCGGCACGGACGCCTGTAGTGGCCCGCAATGATTCGGCAACCAGTTCCTTTTGTTACGCTTCCGATCCCCGTCTCCAGTTTTGGGCATCGGTGTTGAAACCCGACAATCAAAACGCCACCGGTTTTTCATACGATTCCCGTCTCGAAAAACAGAGCGGTTCCAATCAGCTCGATTTGTTTCAGTTGGTTCACAAAAAATTGTACGCGGACGGACGGGCGGGCAAATGGGTGGATGTCGCAGCCGGATACGGACAAGTTTGCCAGTTTGAACCCGGCATCGGGAAAAATACAGTGGAATTGGAGCGACCAAGTCGTGCCTACCTCGAGGCCAGTTTTAGCTTTTAATTCTCCGAAATGGTTCCTCCCCGGCTGATCCGCCGGTTTCCGCAAGCGCCCGGACTTTGTTTTTCATCGCGTTGGCGATTCGTCCGTGTTAATCAGTTTCCATCCGTGGTCAAAATTCTCAACAACCGCGCGCGCGAATTTCTGGACGCCACCGCCTGGAGCAACGCAGCCTGTGAACCCCTCACCGGCGATGCCTCCGCCCGAAAATATTTCCGCCTGCAAAAGGATGAACAAAGCGCGGTCCTGATGGATGCCTCATCGATCCTGGAAAGCGTGGCACCTTTCATCCAGATCAGCCAGCATCTCCGTCAGCTCGGCTTCAGCGTGCCGGCCATCCTTGCCCGGAACGATAAAAAAGGCCTCCTGCTGCTGGAAGATTTTGGCGATGCAACCTTTACCCGCCTGCTGGATGGTCAACCCGATGCCATTTCCCAACGGCAACGGGAACAAACATCAGCTAGGGCGGGCAGTCCTCTGCCCGCCGCCCATCAACCTGACAATTGCGGCGCGCACGGAGTGACGCGCCCTGCCAATGCGTCGAATCTCTTCAACGAATGGTTTGAACCGGAAAAGCTTTATACGCTGGCTACCGATGTTTTAATTGCCCTGCACCGGCATCCACAGGCAATTCCAAAGGGCCTGCGGACGTATCATCCGGAAAAAATGCTGGAAGACATCGGGCTGTTTTTGGAATGGCGCACGCCCACGATTTCAGAAGCAGGCAAGGCGGAATTCAAAACCGTCTGGCGGGAGGTGTTGCCCTTGGCGCATCAGGTTCCAACCTCGCTTCTGCTGCGCGATTATCATGTGGCCAATCTGATGTTGCTTCCGAACCGCCCGGGCGTCCGGCAGGCCGGACTCCTTGATTTTCAGGATGCGTATCAAGGCCCGATCACGTATGACCTGATGTCGTTGCTGGAAGATGCCCGGCGCGATGTTCCGGATGAGCTTGGGGAGAAGATGGTGGCGCGCTACCTGGCCCGGTTCCCTGCCCTTGATCAAAAGGCTTTTGAGACTTCCCTGGCCATTCTGGCGGCGTTACGGCACACGCGCATCCTGGCCATTTTTGAAAAGTTAAGCCGGCACGAGGGAAAGCATGACTACAAGAAACTTCATTCCCCGCGTGTGGAACGCCTGTTGCAAAGGGCCTTGCACCATCCCATGCTGGCCGGCGTGAAACGATGGATGGATCGCCATGCACGTTAAGATCAAAACAGCCATGGTCCTTGCCGCCGGATACGGCACGCGGCTGAAGCCGTTGACGGACCGCATGCCCAAACCGCTCGTGCCGGTCGCGGGCAAACCGATGATCAAATATGCGCTCGACAAGCTGCGGGCATATGGAATCAAGGAAGTCATCATCAACGTCTCGCACCTCAAGGAGCAACTGACCGCTTATTTGTCCGCCTTCAATGGCTTGACCATCAAAATCTCAGAAGAGGCCGACCCCTTGGAAACGGGCGGCGGATTAAAAAAAGCGCTGCCGCTTCTGGGGAATGAGCCTGTTTTTACCATCAACAGCGACATCATCTGGACGGATGAACAGGAAAGTGCGCTGGATCGTCTGACCCGTTATTGGGATGACACCAAAATGGATTTTCTGCTCCTCACGCAATCCAAGGCCAAAGCCAGCGGGCATGACAAGGGCGAAGATCATCTTTTCATCAAACCCGGCAACACCTTTGATTGGAACGAGCGGGAAGCGCCTTACATCATCGCCGGCCTCGGGATCATGCATCCCCGCATTTTATTGAATGCTCCGGCCGGAAAATTCACAGTCAAAATCCTCTGGCACCAGGCGCTCGCTCAAAACCGCCTTGCGTGCCTGCCGCATCACGGCCAATGGTTCCAAACCGGCACTCTCGAGGACATCAAAACAGCCGAAAAATATTTGCTGCGGCATGGAGGTTGTCCCTAAAATGAGCCGGGTCAGGCGGCCAGGTTCCAGCCTGAATAGCGGTAAACGTGAGATGATTTTGAACCGGTTCATTCCTGCTGATGGCAGAAGTTTCCAGTACGCAGCATGGGGAGTCGTGCTGTTGGTGCTGGTTCATCTGTGCTGGTTGCAATTGCGGCCGGAATCGGAGCTGCACCAGATCTGTGCTGTTGCAACGCAATCCACGGCCAGCCGCGCGGCAATGATGCAGTATGAACAATCCGACCGGATTGCAGATCGGACGGGCAATGGCAACATGCTGTTGAAGCTTGCCGGGGACGCAAAGACAAACCCGGTCGTCGAAAATCCACTGAGTTTTATTTATTATCGGATAAGTTACGCTTTGTATCCAAGGCGGATGTACGTTGCCCCGGCTGACAAAGTCATCAATAACGGCTGGGACATTATGCGGATCGAATTCAATCCAAGCCAGCAATGGTTGCAAGAGCATGATGTCCGTTTCGTACTTACATTGGACAGCGACAACGCCGGCAAGGCGACGCTACGGTTGGAGATACTGCCGCCTCGTGATGGTCAGGCTGGGATGCCAGCCGCCAGATCAGGAGGCAACTGATGGCACTCCTGGCCTGTTGCTCGTATCTGCTGCTGATTGTGCTGGTGGGGTACACCCTGCTCTCGGTCATCCATCCCTCAAGCCGGATGACGATCGTTCAATTGATTGGGCTTGGCCCGGCCGCCGGCGCGGGAACCATGGGTTTATTGCTGTTTTGGGCGTCATTGATCGGGTTCGCCCCCCCGCGGAACGTGTTAGCAATCGTTGGCGTCCTGACGCTGGCCAGTTTGCTGGTCATGAAAAAAATGAACCGGCTGGCACGAATCAAGATTCTGGCAACCGATTGGAAGAAAGGCGATGGCTGGGTGGTTGTGCCGTTGGTTATAACAGTGGCCGGGCTGGCGATGATTGCGGCGGGCGCCCTTTCCACGCCGCTGGTGGAGTGGGACGCATTTGCCATTTGGGGGTTCAAGGCAAAGGTGCTGACTCACGAAGCCCTGCGTCCGACCCCGGCCTATTTCCATGATCTGACCCTGAGCTACAGCCATTTGGATTATCCGCTGATGGTCCCGTTTCTGACGGCTGGCGCATATGCCGCGATGGGAACAGTTGATGATCAGATCGGGAAACTGGTGTCGGTATTTTTGGATGTTCTGCTGGTGCCGATGGTGTACCTGGGGCTGCGATGGAAACTGCGGCGGCTGCCGGCAGCATGCTTGAGCGCGATACTGGCCATGCTGCCGGTGATGTTCCGATACGGCGGCGGCGGATGTGCGGATCTGCCGCTGGCGATGTTTTATGCCGGCAGCATTCTTTACGTGGCCAGATGGATAGACCGGCAACAATGGCCGGATCTCATACTGGCAATCCTGTTCAGCGCCTTCGCTGCTTTCACGAAAAACGAAGGGACGGTATTGGCGCTGATGAATGGCGCGATAATCCTGGGATTTGGGCTTTGCGGCGGCCGGCGGCACAGGTGGGCTGGAGCCGCGGCGTTTTTCACGGGGCTGCTGGCGCTGGATGCGGCATGGTTGATCTGGAGCCGGAGTCTGCCGCATACCCATGAAGATTACGGATCGAAATTATTGTCATCGCTGGTGGTGACCCATTTGCCAAGATTGAAGGAAATTGTTCCGGCGATGCTGGTGCAAACAACGGAATTCCATGTTTGGGGTCTGCTGTGGATCATGGCGGGGGTGCTGGCGCTGTTGGGATGGCGGGCATTGGCACGGCCCTATGTGCTGGCCCTGTGGATTTTGCTGGGATTGCAATTGATGAGTTATGCGTTGGCGTACAGTGTGACACCGTGGGACCTCGCCGTGGTGATGCCCATGACCCTGGATCGGTTGCTGTTGCATACCGTTCCGGCGGTCTTTTTTCTGGCGGGCTGGCATTGGGCTGAGCTGGAAACAGGCCATCATCACGTTGGAACTATTGGAACCAGCAGCGCAACTGAGACTCCCGTTCATGCCCAACAAACGGATTGACCATTGCGCGGGCAGCTTTTGTCCGCGCCAAGCTCATACCAAGTGCGGTTCATAATTGCACTATTCCGCATTTTTTGTAGCGGCGCTCTGTGAGCGCAACTGTCACCGGAGCGCCGGCCTCCGGCCCGGCGTGTTCCGCGAACAGTGAACCTCGTGCCGATTCGGAAATCGGCGCTCCAAGTGTAGCTGTCGGGTTGGCGCAGTACCGGGATGCACCCTGTTCGTGTGCAGAAACCATTTGACCCAACAATAAGAGGAGGATAGTATCCGCTCGAAATTCAGTAAGTTGGGGGGAATCGTTGACTCAAGGCATGGCTTCGAGAGGGTGCCGTAGCGACGCCACGCAGATGGCCTTGCGATTCCTGAAAGCGGCTATGAAACCAAATTGCCAGTCCACACTGGCGGGGAGCCAGCCATGAGCGCGGCCAGGGTGTATTCACTTGCCAAGACCGACTCGCCGGTCACTCATAAGTTGCGATGCCCTTTGGGTGCGGCGATGTTTTCCAAACAGGCTTGGGATGAAATTGCCCGCAGCCTCAAGCTTTCCGGACGGGAGCTTCAAATTATCAAAGACGTTTTTGACGACCGCACCGAATTTGCCATTGCCGCCCATTATGGCGTTTCGCCGCACACCATCCACACTTACTGCGAACGTTTGTATCACAAGCTTGTGGTGACCGACCGTGTGAAATTGGTGCTGCGCATCACCGACGAATTTTTAGCGCTGACGGTCGCCTCTGGAAGCCTCCTGCCGCCCATCTGCGCCAACCGGGTTGCCGGCCGCTGTCCCCTGCGCCGTAATTAAGCCTGGCCCTGGAAGTTCACCTCACCAGCCGACGGCTGAACAGCCGACTTCCGTCCCCGAAGTGGTAAGAACATAAAGAAGTGCCACAAAACGTCGCAGTTAATGGCGCAGTTAATGGCTGAGTATTATCCAATGAAAACGTCCACACTGGAGCCCCAGTCCGAAAACCTGCTCACGGTTGCCAGGTCTGCACAAGAGACACTGAATGTGGCGAATCTAGTTTCCACCGGCTGGCAGGTCCCATCATCACGCCGGCTTTTTGTCCCCATCGTCATGGCGCTGGTTTTATGCATCTGTGCTTATCATTTGATTGGGAGCGGATTGGGGTATAACGATTATCGCGATCAGCACTTGGGAACAGCGCTCGAATTTGCCAAGAACAGGATCAACCTGCTTCGACCTGTCATCGTGGGCTTCAACGCCAACAATGAACCCACACCGCAGGAACTGCCGGTCTGGCAGGCGCTGACGGCGGTCTTGTTCAAGATGTTTGGAATATGGTTCGGATGGGCCAACGTTGCCTCCTTGCTCTTCTTTGCCTGCGGGCTTTGGCCGTTGTTTCAATTGGCCCGCAATTACTTGGGAGAAAGCGGTGCCTGGTGGGCACTCTTGTTCTATTGTGCTCAACCGCTGGTTTTTATGATGGCGGGGCAGGGAGGCACAGACATCAGTTGCGAAGTGTTTGCCATCTGTTTTCTTTATTTTGCCGACGGTTTGGTGCGCACTGGTAGGTGGATATGGTGGATTCCTGCCTTTATTTTTGGGGGATTGGCAGCGGTAACAAAACTGCCGTTTTTATTCTGCACAGGCGTCGCCAGCTTTTTTTTGTTGCTTCTCCACGGGCGTAAATCTGTACGCCGGTGGCTTCAGTTGGGATCAATCGGGCTTGTCACGCTCCTGGTTTTTCTCATCTGGACCAGATACTGCAACGCCTGTATTGCGCGCGCGGAATTTCCATTCACCGACCTGCGAGTTTCAAAAGGTTCGGGAATGGCAACGTGGTATTTTGGCACTTGGTCCTATAATCTGAACCCTTGGAACTGGATCAAGGGCGGATGGCGTCTGTTCAATGCCGTGTTTGGGAGCTACGTCCTTGCGGCCTTGCCCCTATGGTCGCTTATTAGTTCTCGTGACCGGCTTGGCCGACTCTGGTTGGCTAGCGCTGTCCTGACCACTTTCGTATTTACCCACTTGGTATTGATTCATATACATTATTACCTCATGTTTACTCCTCCGGTAGCACTACTCAGTGCGCAAGCAGCCATGCGACTTGAGGAAATCTTTGGGTTCAGACAATCCCAACAACGGGGTCCAATGCTTCTGGCGATCATGGTTTTCCTGTTAGCTGCCACGGGGCAAGGTTTGGTGGCGATGAATACCGTCTTGATTACCGACCCGGGATCGGCCCGAATTGCTGGCCTCATTCGGGAACATACTCAAGCGGATGACAAGTTGTTGATCCAAGGCGGCGGCTGGGGCGGAGAGCAGTTGATTCTTTCGGGCAGAAAAGGATTGACCATTTGGGACACCAAATTTCTCGAAGACCCCACAGCACTGGCACGAATCAAAGAATTAGGTTACACCAAACTGGTGATGGTCAGCGAGACGCCATTGCACCATGCAGTGCAATTCAGCAAGCCAGGGCAAATTCATATTCAACGCGACACGTATGATAAACACCTGACGCCGGTGGTCCAAGATTGGAAAGTCATCCTGCAAAACGACGATCTTATCATCAAAGAAGTGCCCCGATAACAGTCTTCGCTTTCCCAGCCTGAAGAGTGCTTTCAATTGGTGTCTGACAGGTTCGTGTTGAAAAAAATCTGGCCGTCAAAGAAAATTCCCGCGGGCGTTTCCGGATTTGCCGGATTATTAACAGCTATCGGAAGCGCATTCCAGGTAGCAAGCCTCTCATCGACAGGCGGCGGTCTTTCCAATAGATGACCAACCCCGGGCGAAAGTTAGATAATTTGCGGTTGAATCTTCTCCGGATCAACGCCGAGATCTTTGATGGCCTTTGCGACAAGCTGTCGTTCCACGAGACCTTTCTCCGCCAGCGCGAAGAGCGTGGCGACGACGGTGGATTCCGCGTCCACTTCAAAAAATCGGCGCAACCGCGCGCGGGTGTCGCTGCGGCCAAAGCCGTCCGTGCCCAGCGTCATCAAGCCGCCCGGCACCCACGGTGCAATCTGGTCAGGCACCAACCGCATGTAATCCGAAACCGCGACAAAGACACCCTGCTCTTTCGCCAGCAACGTCTCCACGTAGGATTTCTTCGGTGGCTGCGTCGGATGCAACATGTTCCAGCGTTTGCACCGCAGCGCGTCGGTGCGGAGCAGTTTGTAGCTCGTCGCGCTCCACACATCAGCCGACACGCCGTAGCGTTCTGCCAGGATTTCCTGTGCCTTGAGCGCTGAGTTGATGATTGTCCCGCTGCCAAAGATGTGGGCCTTGAACTTTCTGTCTTCCGGCCCGGGCTTGAATTTATACAACCCTTTCAAGATGCCGTCCTCGACACCCGCCGGCATCGGCGGCATGGGATAATTTTCATTGCAGAGCGTGAGATAATAAAAAATGTCCTCACCTTCGGCATACATCCGCCGCAGGCCGTCAGCCACAATGACCGCGATTTCGTACGCGAACGCCGGATCGTAGGCCAGCAACGTCGGCACGGTGCCGGCATGAAGCAGGCTGTGGCCGTCCTGATGCTGGAGTCCTTCTCCGTTGAGCGTGGTGCGACCGGCCGTCGCGCCAAGCAAAAAGCCCTTCGCCCGGATATCACCCGCCAGCCAGAACAAGTCGCCGACGCGCTGTGGGCCGAACATCGAGTAGTAAATGTAAAACGGCGCCATCGGCACGCCGTGGGTCGCGTAAGACGTGCCTGCCGCAATGAACGACGCCATTGAACCGGCCTCGGTGATGCCTTCTTCGAGAATCTGTCCGTCCTTCTTTTCGTTGTAGTAAAGCAATGAACTGCTGTCCACCGGCTCGTAAACCTGACCTTTGGACGAGTAAATACCGATGTCTTTGAACAGCGCGTCGAGGCCGAACGTGCGCGCCTCGTCGGGAATGATGGGCACGATGTTTCGGCTCAAACCCTTGTGCCGCAGCAAAACGCTGATCAGCCGGACAAACGCCATCGTCGTCGAAACTTCCGTGCTCGAGCCTTTGAAAAATTCGGCGAAGAAATCGAGCTTGGGCACGTCGAGTGCCGGCGAACCGGGATTGACCGTGCGCGCGGGTAAAAAGCCGCCGAGCATTTTGCGTCGCTCGAGCAGATATTTTGTCTCCGGACTGTCCGCCGGCGGACGATAAAACGGCGTCTCGGCAATGACGTCGTCGCTGATCGGGATGTTGAACCGCGCGCGGAATTCGCGCAGTTCCTTCTCGTTCATCTTTTTCTGCTGATGCGAAATGTTGCGGCCTTCGCCCGCTTCGCCAAGGCCATAGCCTTTCACCGTTTTGGCCAAAATCACCGTCGGCCGGCCTTGGTGCTCCATCGCCACTTTGTAGGCGGCATGGACTTTGCGCGTGTCATGGCCGCCGCGCAACAGCTTGCGAATCTGGTCGTCGGTGAGGTGGTTCACCAGTTCGAGCAGTTCGGGATATTTGCCGAAGAAATGCCGGCGCGTGTAGCTGCCCGGCTCGACGGAATACTTCTGGTAATCGCCATCCACCGCCTCTTCCATGCGCTTGACGAGCAGGCCGGACTTGTCGCGCGCAAGCAAATCGTCCCAATCACTGCCCCAAATGAGCTTGATGACGTTCCAGCCGGCGCCTAGGAATGCGGCTTCGAGTTCCTGGATGATTTTGCCATTGCCGCGCACGGGGCCGTCCAGTCTCTGCAAATTGCAATTCACAACCCAGATGAGGTTGTCGAGGTTCTCGCGCGACGCGAGTGTGAGCGAACCGAGCGTTTCCGGCTCGTCCGATTCGCCGTCGCCGACAAAACACCAGACTTTTGGTTCCTCCGTCCATTTGGCCAGACCGCGCGCCTGAAGATAGCGATTAAACCGCGCCTGATAAATGGACAGGAGCGGGCCAAGCCCCATGGAAACCGTCGGGAACTGCCAGAACTCCGGCATCAGATACGGATGCGGATACGACGACAATCCGCCGCCGGCGGCGAGTTCTTGACGAAAATTTTGCAGATGTTTTTCGTCCAAACGGCCTTCGAGAAACGCACGCGCATAAATGCCCGGCGCGGCGTGACCCTGAAAATAAACCATGTCGCCTGGAAAATTCTCCGTGCGTCCGCGGAAAAAGTGATTGAATCCAACCTCGTAAAGCGTCGCCGCCGAGGCGTAGGTGGAAATGTGGCCGCCAACGTTGGTGGTGGAGTTGGCCTTGACCACCATCGCCATGGCGTTCCAGCGGATGTAGCTCTTGATCCGGCGCTCCATCTGCCAGTCGCCGGGAAACGGCAGCTGTTGCTCCGGCGGAATCGTGTTGACGTAAGGCGTGTTAAAACCGCGCGGCAACCCGTCCTGCGAGGCGCGCAGACGGTCGGCGAGTTTTCTCAGCAATTGCGCCGTCCGTTCCGGTCCCTGGTTTTCCAGGGCCAGATCGAAGACGGACTGCAGCGACTCCGCCCATTTGTCACCCGACCCGTGAATTTCCTTTTTCTCAATACTCACTGTCTTCTCCGCTATTGCTCCGTTTCACAAAAAGCTCGGTAGGATTAAACCGAAACCCTACACTCAACACCAGCGAAATCAGCGCAACTGCAAAATGAAATTACTCGATCTGACGCTCCCCTCGCCCGCCGAAAACCTGGCCGGCGACGAGGTGCTGCTCGACGCCGCGGAAACCGGTGCCGGCGACGAGGTGCTGCGTTTCTGGGAACCGCGCGAACCTTTCGTCGTCGTCGGCTACGCGAACAAGGTGGCGGCAGAAGTGAACGTCGCGGCGTGCGAAACGCGCGGCATCCCGGTTCTGCGACGCTGTTCCGGCGGGGGCACCGTGGTGCAAGGACCCGGCTGCCTCAACTACACGCTGGTTCTGCGAATTACCGCCGACGGCCCACTCCACAGCATCAGCATCGCCAACCAGTTCATCATGGAACGCAACCGCGCGGCGATGCAAAGCCTCTTGCCCAAATCCAGGAGCCGGGACCCAAGACCCGAAATTGCCGTGCGCGGTCACACCGATCTCGCCATCGGCGACCGCAAATTTTCCGGCAACTCCCAGCGCCGCCGCAAACACTTCCTGCTTTTTCACGGAACATTCCTGCTGGACTCCGGCCTCGCGCTCATCGGTGAACTTTTGCCGATGCCATCGAAGCAGCCCGATTACCGGGAGCACCGCGCGCACACCGAATTTCTGACCAATTTGAACATGCCGGCGAATGAAGTAAAGGCGGCGTTACGACAGGCCTGGAAGGCGGAAGAACCATTGAAAGGTTTTTTAACGGAAAAGATTTTTGCTCTGGCGCGGGATAAATACGCCACGCGCGAGTGGAATTTTAAATTTTAACCGTAGCCGCAACCTTCATGTGGCGAAAAGGCAAAATCATTTCACTGTTCCGCTGGTTTCACCGGCCAGTCCATTCTGAAATCCTGCCGGGGAAAATCCAGGCGGTAAAACCGGACTGCCATCGGCGATTGATAGCAAATCGTTGAATAAGATCGGGTATCGGCCAGGACGGTCATGGACATCACTTCCTGGCCGGCCAGGTCGCGTTGTCCATCCGCCGAGGCAAGCGCAGCGAAAGCCTGGTTGTCGCCGATCACCGGCGACAACAGGAATCCGCCCCGGGCCATGGCGGGAACCATGCGAAAGTCTTGTTGCCCGTTATCCCGCAGGGACACGGTCAGCACCAACACCGGGGGTTTGTAAAGCGCCGAAACCACCGTCCCGATCAGGGTTTTTTTTATCTCAATTTCAACCCAGATCGGACCGGCGGTGGCGGAAGGAGGCGTGACGGGTTCTCCCCAACGGGCCGACGTATCCTGGAGCGGGGTCAGGTGATATTCCCGCGGTGCCGCCGACCGCGACAGGAACAAATATGTTCCCAAGGCGTCCGAAGTGCCCCGCAGGTCGTATCGGGTCAACAATTCCGGCCAGGAAAGACCATCATCCAATGCGGGAAAACGACCGTCAATTGGCTCTATCGCAAACAAAAGATTGCCGGCCGCGCGGTCCGTCTGCAGGTGGGCGGCATTCAGTCTGGCCAGTTCCGGCGTGTAGGCGGAATAACTCTGAATGACCGGTCGTGGTTGATAGGGCAACCCGTGCGCAAAAAGGATGGTTTGAAAACAGGAATAGAGGTCCGCTCCTCCTTTCATCGGTGGCACGGGATATTCCTCCCGTATCGTCGCGAGATTTTTCTCGTAATCACTTCGCAAATGTCCGGTAAACACGCCAGTGACTGGACCCATCAGGTTGCTGGGTTTGAATGTCCCGGCCCACTGCGTCCACAGCCCATTGCCTGGGAGCCAGTACCCGAACACGGACGAGGCCATCAGGACGGAACCCGCCAACAGAAGCAGGGCCTGCCTCATTTTTCGCCCCTTTGCCGGCCCGGCCAGCGCCAGACACGCCAGAGAGATGATCAAAAGTGACATCACGGCGGCAACCTCATGCCGGTCTTGCCGGACATAACCTTGTTTGAAAACGATGAACAGGGTTCCTCCCAAACCAGCCAGGGGAAGCGCCCCCCAAAACCGGAGGCGTGCCCAGGCAACACCGCCGGTCATCGTACACAGCAGCACCGCCAGCAACAGGAAACCGCTGACATCCCAGGTTTCCGTTCTGCCGGTTCGCATCATCGCTTCCGTATAACCGCTGGTGATTTGCCAGGAATTGCTCAGGTACGGCCCGAACGAACTCAAATGCTGTCCGGCCATGACCCAAAAGCCCAGCAGACTGGCCGCCCATAACGGCACAATCCACGGAAACCGCCGGTGACGGAAGATATTGTCCACCGCAATGAGGGCCACCACCAGCACGGATTCCATCAAGCCGGTGAACTTGACCAGGCTCAACCAGCCCAGTGACACCACCAGCATGGCCTGCGTCGCCGTGAACGCGCCTTTCTCCACAAAAAAATGCAGGAACAACAGCAGCACAACCCAGGCAACCAACCGGACGTCAAAATCATTCCCGACCGGAATGCTGGCCACGCCGGTGAAACCGATCAACCAGAGCCAGGAAAACAGCCGGTTGTCCGACAGATGACACGCCAGCCGCCAACCCGCGCATAAAAAAACCAGTGACAGCATCACCCACACGATCACGGAAACCGGATACGTCGTGGGATAATAGCCTCTGGCTAGGAATCCCCAAGGACCGTAGGTAAAAACAATGTCCTGGCCGAACTGCCAATGCCGGCTGAAGGCAATATGCAGAGCCTGCGCCCAAGCGTTGTCAATATCATCAATGATCGGGTAATCATCAACTGAACTGCAGGGGACAAACCGGGAAAACACGTAAAGAAACATGCCGGCCACGGCCAACCCGCGAACTGCTGCCATCCAACGAATATTTTTCATGGAAATTCACAATCAGCCCGTACACGCGGTTTCGATCCGAACCGAGCATGCAATGGAATTCATACCACGACAAGTAAACTCGGAATCGTCGTGATTCCGGGGCGGGATAAATACGCCACGCGCGAATGCAATTTCAAATTTTAATAAGGAATCCATGAAACCATGAGGAGATTATTCTCCTGCCCTCTTGGTTTCCTTATTTAAAGTCTTTTCGCCAGTTCCGCCTGGCTCATGGCAAAGACTTCCTTGTGCAGCGAATTGCCGTGCGAGTCCATCGTGACAACGGCGGGGAAATCTGCCACTTCAAATTCCCAGATGGCCTCCGGCGCACCGAACTTTTCCATCAGATAGACGTTGCGCACCTTTTTGATGCAATCGGCCAGCACTTGCGCCGCGCCGCCGACCGCGTGCAGATACACGCAGCCGAATTCCTTGCATGCCGCCAGCGTCCGGTCACCCATGCCGCCCTTGCCGATGACCCCGCGCAGGCCGAATTCCTTGATGATATGCGCCTGATACGGCTCCTCGCGAATTGAAGTCGTCGGACCGGCGGCGGTGGCTTTCCAAGAACCGTCGTCCTGCTTCATCACGACCGGGCCGCAATGATAAAGAATCCCGTCGCGAAAATTCACACCCGGCGGCAGCTTGCCGCCCTCGTGCAAATACTTGTGGACCGCGTCGCGTCCGGTAAACACGACACCGGAAATCAACACCTCGTCGCCGACTTTCAGCGCCCGGATTTTTTCTTCGGTGAAGGGAAATGAAAGTTTAATCATGGTAATCTTTGATCCACCTCAATGTTTCTTACGCGGCGGTTCGTCCTTCAAAATCAAAGTTTCGGCCTGCCGCTCGCGCTGGAGTTTCTCGCGCGTCCGATGCACCTCGGCGATGATCGGATCATAAACCCGATACGGCTTGCCCTGCGGTGGCGGCGGTTCGGCAGCCTCGCGCGCCCGTAATCGCACCTGCAACTCCTCCGGCGAATTCACCACCGGCCCGGCGTGCGGATGCTCCACCGCCCACGCTTCCATCTGATCGAGGAAACGCCGCGAGTCGCCGCCCGCTTCCGCCGCCAGACGTTCTTTAACGGCTTCAAGTTCCAAAAGAATTGGATCGGCTGTCACGACTATTCTAGCCCTTCGGTTTAGGCTGGTCGCGGAGCACCAGTGCGTTTTCCCGGCTTTCCGCCCATTCGCTTGCGTCCCTCACGAGAGGATGAGCCGGGTCCTCCACGCGCTCGCGCGTTCGCAAGTCGGCGAAAATGGCGTGGATATCGTAGTTAAACTGGCGCGCCAGTTTATCTCGAACGCGTCGCACTTCTTCTACAATCGGATCGTCATTCATACCTTGAAACTCCCATTAATTCCTCCGGAGTGCAAACTCTTGGCAGTTTGAAGCCGGCGGCTGTGACAATCGGCTCAAGCCGATCCAAAATCTGCGCGTTTGCCAGATGATTGCAGTTCCATGTCAATAAATACTTGACCTTGCCAACCGTGGCAATTGCCAGATGGGCGGCATCCCGTGCTGCTTTTACCGGCAGAACACCCTGCAGAAAAGCCACCGCCAGCCGCTCGGCTTCGGGCGTCGCCGCCAGCTTGGGAAAGCCTTCCAGCGCCTGCAAGCGCAACGCCGCTTGCGCCGCGTCTCCGTCCCGCGCCTCATCCAGCACGACATGCGAAATGAAACATGTGAATTTTGCGCGGCGATTCTCCCACCAGTCACGCGTCACCTGTTGATGTCCCGCAACAATCAAGTCCCGGCTGGCCAGCGCCGCCAGATAACTCACCACACTCGTCTCAATGTAAACTGATTCCATTTTTTCAACCCCCGATTCCGCGCCCGGTGGACACGACGCCGGAGATCAGCACCTCGTCGCCGACTTTCAGCGCCCGGATTTTTTCTTCGGTGAAGGGAAGGGAAAGTTTGATCATAGTTGGTGAAATGGCTGAATCGTTATTCAGTTGGATCGAAAAGCCAAAATGACCTCTTCTTTGATCAGTCCTTTGTGACCGCACCGCTTCGGTGCAAGCATTCTGTCCTCGATTCGGTCAGTGAACGTGTCGAAGAGTTTGAAACCGCGCTCGACAAGCATATTAGTCAGGAGTTGCCAAGTGCGGATGCGCAATCCTCCGATGAGATTATCTCCGCAGACCAACACGAAAGTGCCTTTGTACTCCAAACATTTCTGGATGGTATCAAACGCATTCCCCATATCGTGCAGGTATCGGTGGACAACTGCTTCTGATCGAGGAGCTTTTCGAGCGAGTGCTTTTATCTGAGGCACACGTTCACGCTGTTGTTGGATTTGTTTGAGTGAAATGCCCGCGAGGAGATCGCCCCGCTCTGTACCGATGAAGCACTCCTGCAGGTCGCCCACTTGAAAAGGTAGTACCCCTTCAAGTAGATTCAACTCAAGTTTGAAATTCCGAAAGTAGTCCTGTGCATTGATGTAGGGCGGTGATGTAATTACATGCGAGTGCTTTCCGACTAAGCGTGGTATCGATGCATCGGAAGCCATATCAGCTAACAAAAAACGGCAACTATTTTGACCAGAGTTCGGGCCGTAAGCCTCGCCCAAGTCTGTCAAAAGGGCCGGGATTATCTGATAGGGGTCAAAATGCTTACCTTTGCGACGCGCAATTGCCAGTTTTGAGATGAACGGCTTTGGGCTACGCTGGTCGGCTTTGGAACAAAGCCGAACAGATAATGCAAAAGACAGAAGCACAGCCATGCCCTCACTCGTTTGGTTCAGCGCAAGATTAAGACTCGCTGCTCGAAGCCGTTCATATTTATCCAACGTGGCCGGAGTAAACCAGTAGCCTTTGGCCGCCCATTGAATGGGGAGTGTCCGTTTCGTCTTGCGGGCTGTTTGCACAAGCTCGTCTGCAAGCGCCATTGCATTTTTCAAACAAAACCCGGCGAGTTTGACCTGAGATAGCAAGGCTGCAATCGGATTCACATCAATACCTGTCGTGGGAATTCCGTTTCGACTCCCCGCAACAAGAACTGCCCCCGACCCGCAAAATGGGTCTAAAATGCTCTTGGCATTGGTTGCATAACGGCTGACCAGCTTGCTATTTCCTTTATGACGCGAAAGAAAGTTACGCGCTCGGAGGGAGAGTAACAGCATTGATTTGCCAGTCCCGCGCGAACCCTCTAGGAAGCACGGCTTCATTTCTTCAAGCGCCCCCTGTTTCAGCGCATCGGGAGGAGCAAATGTTTTTGCCAGCAAGTCAGGCCGATCTTCAAAATACTCGGCCCGGACGCGACGGAACGGATTGGTTGATTCACATTTGAATGCTTCCGATACCAGCGAAGAAGCAGTTTTCCCCGGCAGAATCGCGCCGCACAAATCTTCCAATAGCTTTCGATAGGAACTTGGGTCAGCCGCGTTCAGCTTTCCATACACTTTAGGCCCAAGAACAGGTGGAATTGCCGAATCGTCAAGCCTCACAACGATGCACACACCTCCAGACTGTGCAACCTCGTTCCAGACGGCCGATTTGATTTCGAGATTTTGCCATTTCGCCTTCGGGGTGTGCTGGGAATAGAGAATGATGACAGTATGAGCGTCCGCGATGCCCTGATTCATGAACTCAATCGTGTCGTCACCCAATTTTAATTCTCTCGCATCAATTTTCGTTTCGTGGCTCGCGTTGCGAAGATCGTTTTCCAAACGTTTAGCGATCTCTGCATCTTCGCCTGCGTGCGAAATAAAAACATGTTTCATGGTTCCCATTTGAGTCTGATTATCCATATTCATCTGTGGTGAAAAAAGTTTTTAATAAAGCCACTTCCCGATCTTCCCCTCCGCATCCAGCGTCACGCCCTGGCGGCGATACGCCCAGCACATGTAGCTGATGCTGACGAAATAGGAAGCGGGCAGACGGTTCGCCGCGCAAATCTTCACGCCCAGCAGCGTCGTCTTGCCACCGAATCCCATTGGGCCGATGCCGAGTTCGTTGGCGGTTTTCAAAATGTCCTGCTCCAGTTTGTCCAGTTCGGGATTCGGGTTCCGGTCGGGAATCAGCCGCAGGAACTGGGTTTTGCTCATCTCGTAGCTGGTCGCGCGGTCGCCGCCGATACAGACGCCCAAGATGCCCGGTCCGCAACCTTTGCCCTGCGCCTGCAATACCGCGTCGAGAATCGCCTTGCGACAGCCATCGAGGTCGCGATTCGCGTTGAGCCTCTCATTCGGCAGCGAGTATTGCGCACCGACGTTTTCGCAACCACCGCCCTTGAGCACGAGCCGCACGCTCAGTTCCGGCGACCGATGTTGATGAAAATGAAACGCGGGCGCGCCCGGCCCGACGTTCGTGCCGTCGTTGACGCCCGTGAGCGAATCCACGGAGTTCTGGCGGAGAAAACCCTTCTTGGTCGCCAGCTTAACGGCTTCCTTCGCCGTTTCCTCAAACGTGATCTGGTCGAAGCCGACCGGGCAATCCACGTAAAACAGGATGCTGCCGGTGTCCTGGCAAATCGGCTGCGACTTGCGTTTGGCGAGCTGGATGTTCTGATCAATGATCTTCAGCGCGCTCTCGGCAATCGTGCCCTTTTTCTCCTGCTCCAGCGATGCGAGGATGGCCTGGTTGACGTCGTCGGGAATTTCCGCCGAGGTGCGCCGGATCAATTCCAGCAGGGAATTTTGCAATTCGCTCATAAACAAGATTAGCGTAAGACCTCGGCGGGTTAGCGTCAACCAATGGCGACGGCAGATGTAGTGTCGAGCCTGTGGCTCGATTAAGCTGGCCCGGCTTTTCGGCCACAGGCCGAACACTACAACCAAATCAGAATGTTGCCCGATAGCGGCATTGCATTTCGCGCCGTCGCTGGTTTAATCGTGTCGGGATGCAACAATCCGTCAGCAAAACCGGGAACCCGATTGACCCATGGTTCACACCCTGGCGGTTTGCGCTGCTGCTGGCGCTGTTGATTTTCGCTGCGTTCCCGCAAGTCCTGCCCGGCCTGGAAACCTTCGTCATCCGCGACTTTGGATTTTTCGCGTATCCCCTCGCCCATTTTCAGCAGGAATGTTTCCGGCACGGCGAAATGCCGTTGTGGGACCCCTACAACAATTGCGGTGTGCCGTTTCTCGCGCAATGGAACACCCTGCCGCTCTACCCGCCGTCACTGATTTACCTCCTGTTGCCGCTGCAATGGTCGCTGGGTTTTTTCTGCCTGCTGCACTTGTGGTTCGCGGGCTTCGGCATGTTCTTCCTCGCGCGACGATGGACGGGCCTTCGCCGCGCCGAAGCGTTGTCTGTTTTTGACGTATGCAACGCTTGGCCGGTTTCGGCCCAGTTGTCTGGCAAGGAAGCTACGGCCACGCAGGCGGGCAACTCTTTCGCGGCGGCGTTCGCGGGCGTGGCCTTTGCGTTCAACGGCCTGACGCTCAACCTGCTCATGTGGCCGAGTCACATCGCCACGCTCAGTTGGATGCCGTGGGTCGTGTTGGCGGTCGAACTGGCGTGGCGCGAAGGCGGGCAAAAAATCATCCTGGCCGCGTTCGCCGGCGCGCTGCAAATGCTTGCCGGCGGCCCGGAAATTATTTTTCTCACGTGGATTTTGTTGCTGGCCATGTGGATTCAACAGTTCATCGCTGGTGGCGGCGATGCCTCGTCGCCGGCACGCGTCTCAATGTTCTGGCGTTTTCCATTGGTCGTGGCACTGGTGATTGCGCTGGCGGCGGTGCAACTGCTGCCGTTCCTCGATCTCGCCGCCCATTCGCAGCGGAGCGCCGGATACGCGGACACGCGCTGGTCCATGCCTGGCTGGGGCTGGGCGAATTTTCTCGTGCCGATGGCTTTCGGCCGCACCTGGACCGAAGGCGTGTTCTTCCAATACGAACAGGCATGGACGTCGTCTTATTATCCCGGCATCGGCACGCTATGGCTGGCATTGCTGGCGATTTGGATGGTCCGGGAAAGGCGCGTGTGGTTGCTGGGCGCGGCGGCGATGGTGGCCCTGGTTTTTGCGCTCGGTGAAAACACTTTCGTCTATCCCGCCCTGCGAAAAATCATCCCGCAACTCAGCTTGATGACGTATCCAATCAAATACGTGATCCTCGTGGCGTTTTCAGCGCCGCTGCTGGCGGCGTTCGCGCTGGCGCGATTATTCTCCCTCTCCTCCACCAAAGGAGGAGAGGGCCGGGGTGAGGAGGCCGAAACCTCTCAATCTCAAATCCCCTCGCCCCAGCCCTCTCCCCGCTTGGGCGGGGCGAGGGAGAAGACTCCCCGCACGCAGGATTTTCAAAAGCGCCTCGTTCTGGTTGGAGCCATTTTGCTGGCGCTCATCGCGGGAGTTCTCTTTTGGGCGTGGCGATTCCCGTTTCCAACCGACGATGTTCACGCGACTTTGCTCAATGGATTGTCACGCGCGGCCTTTTTGATTTTGACCGGCGCGTTGCTGTTCGTTTTAACGCGTGAAAACGCGCCGGGTCTGCGCCGCATCGCGCCGCTCATCCTGATTTTCACCGCGTGGCTCGACGTTTTCACCCATGAGCCGGCGCAAAATCCGACGGTTCCTCCGAGTGTGTATGAATTGAATCTCGCGCGCGCCAGACTGGCCATGCAGCCGCAGCCGGCACTGGGCGAATCGCGCGCGATGGTCACGCCGGTGGCGGCGATGGACTTCATCCGTTTCGCGTTGAGCGATCCGAAAAATAATTTCCTGGCAAAGCGGCTGGGCTATTGCGCGAACTGCAACCTGCTCGATGCCGTGCCGAAGGTGGACGGATTTTTCTCGCTCCTGCCGCGCGAAAGCGACGGCCTGATTTCCCTGCTTTACGGCGCGACCAACGCAAATTTTCCCAAGCTCAATGATTTCCTGGGCGTCTCGCAAATCACCGCGCCGGATGAATTTTTCCACTGGCAGGCGCGCAAAACTTTTCTGCCACTGGTCACTGCCGGACAACAACCGGTCTTCCTCGACAACACGAGCACGCTCCGCGCGCTGGGGCAAAACAGTTTCGACGGAAGTAAAATTGTTTTTCTATCACCGGAGGCAAAACCGCTTGTAACCGCCACGAATCAAACGAATGCGCGAGTGCTAAATTCAAAATTCACGACGCAGCGGGTGGATATTGAAGTTGAAGCTTCCGAGCCATCGCTCGTTGTCGTGGCGCAAACCTGGTATCACAACTGGCGCGCTTACGTGGACGGCAGGCCGGCGCCTTTGTTGCGGGCAAATCACGCATTTCAAGCCATTCAAGTCCCGGCCGGGCGGCATTACATCCGGCTGGCTTACGAAGACCTGGCGTTTCAATTCGGCGCGGCGGTCTCGATTTGCATGGCGGTGAATTGCCTCATTTTCCTGCACTGGCTGAGAAAGCGTCCGTTCCGCCCGCAATCTTGAGCGAATTTGGACAGCCCCAGCAGGGCGACATCGTTGTAGTTGTCCGGCAATAACCGCTTAAGCTCCGTCAGGAGTGACATCAAGATTTCGCCTCCTACGGGGCTTGAAGGAAAAGAGAGTGTTCGGCTACAAAGATACCGCTCCTAAAGGAGCTAAATGAAACCACGGCGACAAATTTATCCGAAAGCTTAAAGTTATTTCTCGACAAACGGCCCCTTTTACGGATTCAAATGTGGCGGAGACAATGACCAAAACCAAACGCATCGGCATCTTGACGGCAGGCGGCGACAGCCCCGGCTTGAATGCCGCCATTCGCGGCGTCGGCAAAACCGCTCTCGGCTTTT